>Ga0055584_100001472_pt1 | contig 23108 bp, 18 predicted proteins | sample OSDHelmetaG_FD_58716 | JGI IMG/M metagenome (GOLD analysis project Ga0055584, IMG submission 58716) | Pelagic marine sediment microbial communities from the LTER site Helgoland, North Sea, for post-phytoplankton bloom and carbon turnover... | ecosystem: Environmental > Aquatic > Marine >...
AACGGCCGGGGCGCTTTCACCCACACGTCCTACAATGATTACGAAATCCTCGCCGCCAACATGTTCGACAATGATCCCAGGCGCGTGACAGACCGTATCACCACCTACGGCCTGTTCGTCGACCCTCCCTTGGGGCGGGTCGGCATGACCGAGACGCAAGTCCGGGAATCCGGAAGAAAGGCGCTGATCGGAAAAATGATGATGACCCGGGTTGGCCGGGCCAAAGAACGCAGCGAAACCCAAGGCTTCATGAAAGTCCTGATCGATGCTGAAACCGATAAGATTCTCGGCGCTTCTATCCTCGGGATCGGCGGCGACGAAATCATCCAATCACTGCTCGATATTATGTACGCAGACGCGCCCTACACGGTTATTCAACGGGCCATGCATATCCACCCGACGGTCGCCGAACTGATTCCCACGATGCTGGGCGATTTAAAACCGCTGGAATAAGAGCCGGGGAAGTTCAGCCTGCCTCCCATGTGAGGAGGCTATCCCGCCGCGCATTCGCCAAGTTTATTTTGCAGTGCACAATAATTTTCTTGACTTATCCACAGGCGAAGCGCCTATGTGCGCCAGCGAACCTCCTTATGCGGTCCATTATTGACCGCCTGCCAGCCCACAGTTTTAGAGTCTGGCCAGTTTATCTTCGGAAAAATTTAGGCGTTTCGTTAGTGCGGTCATCATTTTGAACGATTCAAAATGAGTGACCGGGCCGCCATCGATTGCATGATGCTTGCATGGCGCTTAACGAACCACAGACAACGCGCGTTCCATGACTGGAGCGCGCGCCAGACTGTTTTTATATTTATGAAAGAACAAAATTAGATGACAAACTTTGAGGGTCTCGAACTGGCCCAACCTATTCTTCACGCTATTGAAGCTGAAGGCTATACGACCCCCACTCCCATCCAAGAAAAATCCATTCCGCCGCTGCTGAAAGGACGCGACCTCCTTGGCGTCGCCCAAACCGGCACTGGCAAAACGGCCGCCTTTGCGCTGCCGATCCTGCATCGTCTGTCTAAGACATGCCAAAAGGCCACCCCCGGTCGCCCAAACGCACTCATCCTTGCGCCGACCCGCGAGTTGGCCGGGCAAATCGCCGATAGCTTTAAGGTCTATGGCCAACGGCTGCATCTGCGCACCTCCGTCGTCTTCGGCGGTGTTTCGGTCCGTGGCCAAGCGAAAGCCCTCGGTCGTGGTGCCCATATACTGGTCGCCACTCCGGGCCGCTTGCTCGACCTCATGAACCAGCGCCATGTTCGGCTCGACCAAGTGGAGGTGTTCATTCTCGATGAAGCCGACCGGATGCTCGATATGGGGTTCATGCCCGACGTTAAGAAAATCACGGCGGCTTTGCCAAAACTTCGCCAAACGGGCCTTTTCTCGGCCACGATGCCAAAGTCCATCCAAGGTTTGGCGGACGGGTTGCTGAACGATCCGGTCAAGGTCGAAGTTGCCCCGGCAGCTACCACCGCAGACAAGGTAGAACAAAAGGTAATGTTCGTTGCGAAGGACAAGAAGCGTGCCCTGCTTATCGATTTGTTGAAAGACACATCCATCGAGCGTGTGCTGATTTTCACCCGCACCAAGCACGGGGCCAACCGCGTCGCAGAATTTCTCGGACAGAATGGCGTCCAGGCAGACGCGATCCATGGCAACAAAACCCAAAGTGCCCGGCAGAAAGCGCTCCGAAGATTCAAGGAAGGCAATATTCGGGCATTGGTGGCGACCGACATCGCCGCCCGCGGCATCGATGTAGATGGCGTAACCCATGTCATCAATTTCGAGATTCCGAACGAGCCTGAAAATTACGTGCATCGAATTGGACGCACAGCTCGGGCTGGTGCCGATGGCATTGCCATTTCGCTTTGCCAACATGACGAACGCAGCTACCTGCGGAGCATCGAAAAAGTGATCCGCAAAAGTCTGCCCGTATTCGAGGATCATCCTTACCATGCAGCAGACGTTGCGAACGGCAACACACCCCCGCCACGTCAAGGTGGCCAGCGCAACCGCAACAACAATAATAATAACAACCAAGGCCCGAAAAGCCGTACGAAGCGGCGTCCAGGCCGCAATCGGCGTTCCCCTAAAATAGCGGCCTAACGCCAACTTCAGAGAATCCCATGGACTATACCAGCCTCGGCAATACAGACCTCACCGTCAGCGTTGCCGGGCTGGGCATGGGCGGCAATAGTCGGGCCGGCCGTAACACGGGCCGCACCGAAGCTGAATCCATCGCTGTCATCCACAAAGCGATCGATTTGGGCGTTACATTGTTCGACACCGCTTCGGCTTATGGAACCGAAGAATTGCTCGGCAAGGCCCTCAAAAGCCAAGACCGTACGGCGCTGGTGGTCTCTTCCAAAGCCACTATCTGGAAGGGCATGGAGCCGAAAGGTGGCGCTGATATCCTAGAAGACATTGAAAACACCCTAGTGGCTTTGCAAACCGATGTGATCGATCTCTATCAACTTCATGCGGTACCGCCTGCGCGCTACGACCAAGTATTGACGGACATCCTCCCGGTGCTCCAGCAGGCACAACGAGACGGTAAAATTCGCTATCTCGGCATCACGGAAACAGCACCGAAAGACCCGGGCCACGAAATGCTCCAGCATGCGGTCGGGGACAAAGTCTGGAATGTGGTTATGCTGGCCTTCCACATGATGCATCAGAACGCGCGCCAAACGATATTTCCCACCACGGTTAAAAACGGCGTAGGGACGTTGCTTATGTTTGTGCTGCGCGATCTGTTCAGCCGCCCGGATTTTTTGCGAGAGACAATCGCGACACTGGTGGCAAACGGCGAAATCCCAGCCCATTTGGGCGAGAGCGGCACGCCGCTGGATTTTCTTGTCCATAACAGCGGAGCCACAAGCATCACCGATGCAGCCTATCGTTTCGCCCGTCACGAACAGGGCGCTGATGTAGTGTTGTTCGGCACCGGCAACGCGGATCATCTGGAAGAGAATATAAGATCCATCACCGCGCCTCCCCTGCCGGCGAAAGACGTGCAAGTTCTCTACAATTTGTTCGGCCGCTTAGAAGGCGTCGGGCTTAGACATTCCGACACCCCAGGTGGTGGCGGCAGACCTCACGCCTAAAGGCCTGTTACGCCTCCCTTGAATGCAAAGCGTTGCTCGGGCCAATATGCAGCCAACCAATAATCGCGCCACAACCGAAGGGGAATTCTATGGACATTAAACGCGCAAACGCCCGGCCCACCAAAAAAGCAGCCGCGGACAATTTCACCGGTGACGTTTTTCAAGACCCGGTCATCGTCGGCACGGCGCCGTCACGCATGCGGGCGACCAACGTCTCCTTTATGCCCGGCGCGCGCACCGCATGGCATGCCCATCCGGTCGGCCAAACCTTGTATTGCGTTACCGGTATCGGACGTGTGCAGTTGGAAGGAGAGACTGTGCAGGAATTGCATCCGGGCGACACCGCAGTCATTCCGCCGGACACGCGCCATTGGCATGGTGCAGCGCCGAACCATATGTTCATTCACCTTGCCATGTCGGAAAACGGCGAAGACGGCGGCGGCTCGGTATGGTTCGAGCATGTTTCCGATGAGGATTACGGCAAAACACCCGATCCCGTCTCGTAGGTAAATCTAGACTTTCAGCCGCTCGGCTTCTTCTAGTTCTTGGTCGAGCCGGGCGGCGGCCTGATTACGGGGTTTCGAAAACCCGGCTATCAGCTGATAAAAAGTCGGGGTCAAAAATAGGGTGAACATGGCCGCCAGCCCAAGACCGCCAAACACCACCCAACCAATGGCCGCGCGAGATTCCGCCCCTGCACCGCCGGTGAGTATCAGGGGCAATCCGGCAAGCACCGTCGAGACCATGGTCATAACAATGGGACGTAGCCTCACCATGGAGGCTTCGCGCGTTGCCTCCGCAACAGAACGCCCCTCATCGCGCAATTGATTGGCGAATTCCACCATCAAAATACTGTTTTTCGACATAATACCGATCAGCAGCAACACACCGATTTGGCTGTAGATGTTAATCGACGTCCCCGTCAGGCTAAGCGCCAAAATCGCCGCGCAAATGCCGAATGGAACCGTCAAAATAACCACCACCGCACTGGTGACGCCTTCGAACTGCGCCGCCAGCACCAAAAACACCACCAGGAAGGCAATAAGGTAGGTGATCCCAATATCCTTAGAGGTGGTGTTCAATTCCTTGGCCTCGCCCAAGAACATCAACCCCACATCCGGAGGCAGTTTCTCGTGCGCCAACTGACGCACCGATTCCACCGCATCGCGCAGGGTGAAGCTACCGCCCACTTCTGCATCCACCTCTATCGCACGCCGCTGCCCATGGCGATCCAACTCACCCGCAACGCTATTTTCGCTAAACGTCAAAAGCTGCGCCAAGGATACGAGCCGCCCATCCTCACTCCGAACATATAAATTCGTCAAATCAGAGGGCTGACGGATTGCCCCTTTGGTTGCTTGCAATATGATCGGCACCGCATCGTCGTTAACCGTCAGCTCGGCGACCTCATCTTCATCGGCCAGCACCTGAATGGTCGCCGCCAAATCTTCAATGGGCACACGTAAATCCGTTGCGCGGCGACGATTAATCGAGACGGAAATCTGCGGCTGCGTCGCCCGATACTCAACCCTAAGGTTGTCCAGTTCCGGTATCTCGTCTTCAATCTGCTGGGTAAATTGTTTGGTAACCTCAAAAATGCGCGCGTAGTTTGCGCCGGTCAGGGCAAACTTCAAGCCACCATCCGCATTGCGTAACCCCAAAGAGTTTCCACGCCGAATACGCACCCGCGCGCCCGGTATTTTGTTTAGTTTCTTCTTAAGGGCCTTTGCAATTTCGCCTTCTGTTTCCGTCCGCTCAGACCAATCCTGCAACGGCCCCTCGACCCAGCCTCTGTTCGGGTCGTACCGGCCCGTGATCGTGAATAACTTCGTGACCGTGCCCTTATCCAAAAGAGGCTGAAATATTCTCTCCACCTGTTCGATCTGGCGATCACCATAGGCAAGCCCGGTGCCGTCCGGCCCGGTAAGGCGCACGATGATATTGCCGCGATCTTCCTTCGGCACCAATTCCTCACCGAGCGATTGGTAAAGGATTCCCGCCACAGAAATCACCACCGCGCAAAGCCCCAAGATAACCAATGGTGCAGCGAGCACTTTCCCAAGCACAAACCCGTATCCGGCAGCGAATTTACGCCCAATTCCCTGTAACAGATTCCAAAACCGGCTGTCTTTGCTGCCGCCGATACGCGGCAGCCGTGACGCGAAGATGGGCACTAAGGTGAGCGCGACAAACGACGATATGGACACCGTCACCGCCAGCACGAACCCGAATTCTTGAAATAGCTTACCCGCCGTAGTTGGGAGGAAGGAGATTGGCACGAATACAGATACCAAAGTGATCGTGGTTGCAATGACCGCAAAGAAAACCTGTCGGGTCCCCAGCACTGAGGCAGCGCTCGCAGCCATTCCCTTCGCCCGCTGGCGCTGAATATTTTCAAGTACCACCACCGCGTCATCGACCACGATGCCGGCCGCCAACACCATCCCCAGCAAGGTGATCAAATTGATAGAGAAGCCGAGCATCCAAATGGCGGCAATAGAGCCTATCAAGGCGACAGGAATTGCCACCGCCGGAATGATGGCTGCGCGCAATTGACCAGTAAACAGCGCGATCACACTAACAACAATGAGCACCGACAGAACCAAAGTCCTCAGCACTTCCGAAATTGCGCCGCGAATAAAGACCGCCCCGTCCGTGATCTTTTCAACCTTGATTTGGGGGAATTGCGTGTTCAGCCGAATAATAACGCCATCCACTGCTTCGGAAATCGACACTGTGTTGGATTTCGGTTGGCGAACGATTCCGAGATTGAGAATACTCCGCCCGTCTAACCGCACGTAGCTTACCGGGTCTGCGGGCGCAAAATAGATATCCGCGACCTCCCCAAGACGCACCGGATCGCGCACGATAAGGTTTTCGAGTTTTTTCGGATCAGTCACCGACGCGTTAGCCCGCACCAACACTTCCTGCTCGGCACTTTCAAAACTACCCGCCGGGACATCATAACGCGCGCTTTTCATCACCCGCGCCACGTCCGCGACCGACAAGCCATGAGAGGCCAACTTCATCGGGTCCAACCGCACCCGCAAGGTGGTTTCCTGTGCACCAAAAAGCCTGATATCGGCAACACCATCCACCGATGTCAGCTCAGGAATTATCTGGTTTTCAACAAGCCGGGTCAGCTTATCCATCGGCAAGCTATCGCTGGAGACCGCGAGATTGACAATAGCGCGCGCGTCCGCATCCGCCTTGATGACAAAGATATCTTCTACATTCTCCGGAAGCTGGCGCTCGACACGGCTTACGGCCTCACGAATATCGTTGGCAGCGTCGATCAAATTTGCCGACGGACTGAATTCCACGCGAATGCGGAAGTTGTTTTCCTCGCTGGAGGAACGAACCGCCTTGACCCCATTTACCCGGGCGACGGCACGTTCCACAACGCTTGTGACTTCCGCATCAATTGTCTCTGGAGATCCGCCCGGGTAATTGGCGCGCACCGATACGATAGGCCGGTCCACATCGGGCAGTTCGCGAACCTCGACCCCGAGTAGAGCCCCAAATCCCGCCACAACAATCAACAAGTTCATCACCACCACCAATATGGGGCGGCGGATGCTTAAAGCAGGAAGATCATTCGCGCGGTTTAGCATGGGACGTTAGGACTCCGTCTCCTGCTTTTTCACTTTATCTTTTTTTTGCTTCATCTTTTTAGAGGGGGCTTTGAATTTTACTTTCTTGCCCTCGCGCAGTCGCTGAACGCCTTCAACAACGACCATATCGCCGGCCTTGAGTTTACCATCGACTAAAATTCGGTTGTCGAGACGGCGAACGGAACGGACGATAACTTTTCGCGCTTTACGCTCTCGCACTTGCCACACATAGCTCTGGCCGCTATCCCACTGCAGCGCCAATTGCGGTACCACATTATATCCAGGCCCCGGCAAGGTCATTTCGATAAAGAACGACATGCCCGGCCGCAGCAAATCTTTTTGGTTCGGGAAAGCCGCGCGCACGCGAATCGTCCGCGACAGCGGGTCGACCCGGCTCTCCAGGCGGCGGATAGTGCCGTTAAAGGTTCGGGCCGGGTAAGATGGAATTTTCGCAGATACCGCTTGGCCCATGCCGAGGCGCGCCAGATAGCGTTCCGGCACGTCGAATTCGACCAGCAGTGTGCTTCGGTCGTCGATATTGATGATCTTGGTTGATGTGGTCACGCGGTCGCCCGCCTCCACCATTGGAATGCCAACCATGCCCGCGAAGGGTGCCCTCAAAGTTCGGTCCGCCAAAGCCTCCTCCGCCTGGCGCAGCTCCAAGGACGCACGTTCGTGGAACGTCTCCGCATCCTGAACATTGGCTAAGGACTTCACTCGACTTTTGCGCAGCCTCTCGGAGCGGCCCAACAGTCGCTTCGCTTCAAGCAATTTCGACTGCGCCATCTGAACTGCGAGCAACTGATCCTTTATTTCTAGCTCGACCAGCACTTCGCCCTTATCGACGGTTTCCCCGCCATAAACTTTAAAATCGACAATGCGGCCTTCGGCTTCGGAATAAAGCGTCACAAACCGTTGTGCCCGCGCGGTGCCAATCGCTTCAATGCGCAACGCGTCGCGCGCCGTGCCAACCGGCTGTATGATTACCGGGACGCCTTTCTTGCGCTTCTTTTTCTTACTTCCGGATTTGCTGGATTGAGATTTGGCTGCGTAGGAATCCGAGAACAGCGGCCCAACAACATCGCGACTGAGCCACAGCCCCACCGCCACCGCAAGAAGCAGCGCAAAGATAACGACAGGCAGTTTGGCAAAGCGACCGTGTTTCAAGTCCGTATCTCCAGCCCAAAAGGTGCACTATAATCGTCGTCTAACCATTCGCCAGTAAAGCTAAAACTTTGGCGCGTCCATTGTTATTTCACCGTTAATCGCAATAATTCATAGACCAACTTTACGTCAATTATTAGGCGAAGCAGCGCCGCAAATTGGGCAAACGGATCATCCGGGGAGAGAACCATGAAAATACTGTATTTCGATGACTTCAAATTAGGCGTCCTGCGCGACGACCAGGTGGCCGATGTTTCCGCTGTGGTCGCCGATATTCCCCATACGGGCCCCCATAATCTCATCAGTGGATTGATTGAACGGTTCGAAGACTATCGCAGCGCACTGGACAAAGCCGCCGACGATGCGGTCGCCAACAGCAAAAGCGTTTCGGTGGACACCGTGCGCATCCGTCCTCCGCTCCCCAAGCCCGGCAATATCGACTGCATGGCGGTCAATTACATGGAAGACGGCACGCGCGACGAACCGGCGCCGATCAACGCCTTCCACAAATCGGGCAATTCGGTCATCGGCCACGAGGACACGATGGTGCTGCCGGACGCACCCGGGCTCATCTTCGAAGGCGAGGCAGAATTGGGCATCGTCATCGGTAAACGCGCGGACAATGTGGCCGCCAAAGACGCGATGGGTCATGTTTTCGGCTACTTCAACTTTATCGATGGTTCGGCGCGCGGACTGCCGCCTGCAGGCAATGTGTTCTTCCAGATGAAATCCCGCGCCACTTTCGCGCCTATCGGGCCTTACTTGGTCACCGCCGACGAAGTTCCCGACCCGCAAATGCTCAAAGTCCAGCTTCGCAACAACGGCGTGGTGATGCAGGATTTCAACACCGACGATATGGCTCACAATATCCCACGCTGCATCGAATGGCTTAGCTCCATTCATGTGCTGGAACCAGGTGACATCGTTGCCACCGGCACCAATCATCGCGGTCTCAACCCCTTCATGGACGGCGACCAGATCGAACTAGAAGTGGAGCAACTAGGTTGCCTGAAATTCAACGTGCAGGACGACCTAAAGCGCACTTGGGCTCGTGTGACGCGCCTAGAACATGCAGATGCCGGTTTGGAGGGTCGCTTCACACCACAGCTGACAGGGAAATACGCGGATTAATCCAGCATTCTATAATGTTCGCACAAACTACGATGTGAACACCGGCGTCGGGTAACGGGCGGCGGATTTTGATCGAGACACGTTGTTTGTTGTAGCGATCACCGTCCGCGCGTAGAACGGGAGTAGAATGACAAATCTGGACCAGTTTGAATCTGTATTTAAATCGGCTGATAAGGCCGTATTTACCTATGAACGCGCGGCTTTCAACCGAATTTTGCTAGTATCGGATATGGATACCACAGCCGCTGAAGGCATCGCCGAGCGCGTGCGCGCATTCCTATCCACCATTGAGCAAGCCACCACTGATTGGTCGATACTGACGGGCAAGGACTTCGATAGCATTCAGTCCCTATTAGAACGTATCGAGGAACACAAGCCCGACCTGATTGTTACCTACCGCCATTTGCATTCTGCGGCGTGGCAATGGCCGCACTCGCTCGGTGAATATTTAGATGTGATGACCCAGGCGACCAGTGTGCCAGTGTTAGTCCTTCCCCATCCGGATGCCAACTACGCCTTGCCCCATACAGTATCCGAAACAAGCCGGGTCATGGCGATCACAGATCACCTGACCGGCGATAGTCAGCTCGTCAATATCGCGCTCGCTTTCACCAAATCAGAAGGCTCGTGTTGGCTAACCCATGTGGAAAGCCAAATCGTATTCGACCGCTATCTTGAGTCTATTTCTAAAGTGCCTGCGTTGGACACTGAAATTGCCCGTGAAACCCTCCATGACCAATTGCTGAAAGAACCAAAAGATTTCATTAAGGCCTGCCGTGTCGTCATCGAACAAGAGGATGTCGCCGTCCAAATCGAAGAATTCGTCACGATGGGAGAACCTGTCGAACAATATGGAAAGCTGATCGACGACCATAAAATAGACCTGCTGGTTCTACACACAAAAGACGAAGATCAATTAGCGATGCATGGTGCTGCCTACGCGCTAGCCGTGGAACTGCGGGCCATCCCGCTGCTGATGCTCTAGTCATGCATCAGGTTTCTTCAAACATCACCTTCATTTTTACCGGCCTGTTGGTCGCGATGATCCTATCGCTGGCTTTCGAGGAGAAACTCCACGCTAAGAAATCCGTGATCGTCGGATTGTTCGCCGTCATTACGCTTCTGTGTGCGGCGATCTTCGGTCTGGTGCACCCGGAAACGGTCCAAATCCTCGGCCACCCGATCACGCTGCCGGTCTATATTCCAGGCATTGACTGGGAAGTCATCGCGATCATCTTGGGGTCGTCGCTCTTTGTGGATGTTACCAGCAAATGTGGCCTTTTCACCTGGATCGCAATCAAACTTACCAAGGCATCAGGCGGCGATCCGCTCAAACTGCTGATTTTTTACGGTGTTATGACGGTGGTGTTTTCAGCCGTTCTAAACAACGTCACCGCCATGATCATTGTCGGTACATTAAGTGGGGTTTCCCTTGCGAAACTGCGGTTAACGAACAAACTGCTCGGATTCCTGTTGATCGAAGGATTGCTCACCAATGTGGGGGGCATGCTCACACTCATCTCGTCGGTGCCCAATATCATTGTCGGCAATACCGCGGGTATCACGTTTGTTACGTTTTTCATCAAGGCGAGCCCCTATGTGGCAGTGGCAACGGCGGTGACTATTTGGATGGGTGCCCGCTTGTTCAATATCCAACGCCTCCAGAACGACGCCGCAAAAGCGGAAGCGGCCACCCTCGTGGCCGGTTTCGATGAAAATGACGGTATAGAATCAGCTGGATTCTTCCGTTTCGGCACCGCCATGACCGGGCTTTTTATCGTCGCAATGGCGACCGTCTCAATCACGCCTTACATCAAAGAATTGGGCATGGGATACGTAGCCCTCGCCTTTGCCGCCATTATGTTAACCCGTTACAAAGCCACTGCCGACCGCTTCTATCAGGCTATAGACTGGGATTTGCTCGCCTTCTTCGGCGGGCTGTTCATCGTCATCAACATGATGGAACACGCTCTTGTTCTGAATCTGATCGGCGACGGCTTAACGCCCATCATCGATTTAGGCGAGACACTCGGCACGGGCGTTTTACTCGTTGCCGCAGCCGTCGCCAGTTCCGTGACCGATAACATTCCGCTGGCCGCTATGTTGGCGAAAATATTGGGCGGCATGAACCTTCCCAGTGATTCACCTTTCTGGTGGGCGGTCATTTTTGGCGCCAATTTAGGCGGCAACTTAACCCCTATCGGTTCCGCCTCAACGCTTGTCGCCGTCACGATAATCCACAAAAACAAACTACCCATGTCGTTTGTCACCTTCGTTAAGGCCGCCCTACCGTTTGCTGTGGTGCAGCTAGCTTTGGCAGCTGCTTTTGTCCTAATTTTTCTGCGATAAAACAGGTTTTCTCCTAAAGAACTTGATTTCGGCGGGCTCATCCCCTACCCCAGCGGTGTGAACACCGGCATCGGTCGGCGGATTTTGGGCGGGATGCGCGGCATTCCCTTCACTGGTTCCCCTCCTATCGTTTGACGATACATCACCCCACCGAGTTGAACGGGCTTGGGGGCAACTGTCTTATGCAGCAAACGAAGGGAGCGCAAAAATGGCAGCAGCAAAATCCGGCGATACAATTCGCCTTCATTACACGGGTAAACTGGACGACGGTACGGTATTCGATTCCTCCGTTGGCCGCGACCCATTGGAATTCACCATTGGCGGCGGCATGTTGATCCCCACTTTGGAAGCGGCCTGCATCGGCATGAGCGCCGGCGATGACGCGACAGTGGAGATCACAGCGGAAGATGCGTACGGCCCCATCATGGAAGAAGCCATCCAGGACGTGGACCGGGCGCAAATGCCCGACGACATGGAAATCGAAGTTGGCGTGCAACTACAGGCGAGCGGACCGGAAGGCCAAACTCATGTGCTCACCGTGGTCGAATTCGACGACGAAACGGTCAAACTCGACGGTAATCACCCACTAGCGGGGCAGGATCTCTCCTTCGATATTGAGTTGGTCGAGATCGTCTCCGAAGCGGATTAAGTCCGCCCACATACACCACCGTCAGATGTTTTCACCCCCGGGATTTGGCAAGGTTACGATACCTTAACGCCTCATCCCGGCAGGCTGTCACCGACAGGCTAGATAGCTCCCTTTCCTCCGCTCTTTCATCTGCCGCAATTACCCCTACCAGAAGACCCGCCCGCGGTGCCGCAGCTTTTCCGGTGGTGGTGGTTTTCAGGCGCCGCCGCTATGGTCTCTTCAATAGAGGAGGGACAGAGCTATGGTCAAATCTGTGAGACGCGTGGTCACCGGCCACGATGAAAACGGCAAAGCAATCGTCATCAAGGACAGCGCAGCGGAAAATGTTGTGGTTTCCGAACACCGTCCGGGCGGGCGTACAAATTTGTGGCGCACCGACGCGACCCCCGCGTGCTACGGCGGCAACCGGGACGAAGCGGAAGTGGAATTCACAACCGAGCCGCTGGCAAACGGAACCAACTTTCGCATCAATGAATTTCCACCCGCCAATGACGCGGAAATCGCATCCTATGATGCGAAAAAAGCATTTGGTGCGGTTGGCTCCGCGCATCTGGTCGTGGAAGGCGCACGTCACCCTTTTATGCACCGGACCGAGACGCTCGACTACGCCATCGTATTGGAAGGCGAGATCGATATGCTGCTGGACGACGAAGACGTTCACCTGAAAGCTGGCGACGTGGTTATTCAACGCGGCACAGCGCACGCCTGGGCCAATCGGTCGGACAGTGTCTGCCGTGTCGCATTCGTCCTCATCGATGGTGTCAACGAGGATGGCAAGAAGCGCCGCGCGCCCTCCTCCGAATAACCCCGCGTACAGGAGTAAGACATGCCCTATTCCATGCGATTTTATCAGGACCAATTGGTGGGCGGTGGTGCAGGCGCGTTAGACGCGGCGCACCGTTTCCTGTTTGTCCGCCACGGGGAGGTGACCGCCAACGGTGCCCCTTTGGCAGAAGACGCGTTTGCCTATTTCGACGGACCACTCACACTCGAGGCGACGGCGGATTGGAGCCAGGTTTGGCGCTGGGAAATGGCGCTACCGAATGCCGAGCCGTTGCTGCTCAGAAACGACGATACGCTTTCCAGCTTACGGCTTTCACGCGTTGTTACACATTTGGACATGCAGGAAGGCGATGAGTGGCTGTTCCGCCTCGATACACTCACCAGCGCACCAGGACGCGTCACGCCGCGTCATCAGCATCACGGCCCCGGCATTCGCTGCCTCTATCAAGGCACCTTCAATGTACAGGACGGGCCGGACGTCATGGAAAACCGACAACCCGGCGATTGTTGGTGGGAATCCGGTGATGGGACAGTGGTCGCCTGGCATTCAAGGCAAATGCCCGCCAGGTTCGTACGCGCGCTGATTCTTCCCACCGACCTTGAAGGGGTCATATCCAATATCTGGTTGTCGGAAGGTGGCCCGCCCAAGGTCGATTGGACCCTTTATCTCGATCAACGGATCGTAATTTAACAAACGCTTTTCTGCACTATCGCACTATCGCACTATCTCAGCGGTACTTTCACTGCCTGACCGCCATAGCCGTGCACTTTATCGTGGGCGCGGATGATGACGGTTTTGTATTTTGAGGGGATCTTGATGCCCGTGAGACGGCGTGTAAAAGGCTGTTCCTTGTCATGAGGATGGAGAAGTTTGCGCACGGCGATCAATTTTTTACCATCTGGAGTCAAAACTTCCTAACGGTTGGCGTAATGTTTCCAACCGTCATCCACGTGCCGTACCGTGACTGCAAATCCAAAGCTATTCCGTTCTTTCAGAACCCTGACTTTGAGCACATCCGCTTCACCGGCAGCAGCCTCCCAACCGATTACGGCAACCCCCAGGACTAAGCAATACTTAAGTATTCGATGCATCATTTGCCTTATTCCCAACGGTAATTCTGTCACATTTTCCACGTTCATCTAACTAACTTAGCATATCTTGGGCGTTTTTGTGTGCTAAAGGGAATATGTAGCGTATCGAATATTTGATCGTCACCAAACCACCTCACAAAGCCCGGAAAACCGCCGAATTTAGCGTCTAAATAAAGAATAATTTAGACTCATAATTACCCATAAAGACTTGGTCTAAACTGTCGTTTTACTTACTATTTTCTGTATTCCTTCGTATTCATAAACAATACTTAACTTTTCACTTGTTTTTTACTTATCCAACTAATATAAATCCTCTCGTGGAGGAATATTGATGACTGAAGAAACGGCTCAGCCGACCGGTCCGACAGTGAAGAGCAGGGCTACACACCCCCTCAAGAAGAAGTCTTTGGAGACCAAGCATGCGCTTGAATCCATGCTGTCGAATGAAATCGCGCGGCTTTCCCAAGAGGCGGATGTCTGTATCTTTGCCCTCTATGATGCCGAATGCCCCAATGAAGGACCCATTGACTTCAAAACCCACGAACGCGACAGCAAACGCGGTATGATGAAAATTGATGTAGATGTGGATTTTGACTTTGAGGGTATTGGCGTTTGGTATATTTGCCGGCGCTATGGCGAGACCTACCGGCTCCGCCACATACTCGTACAAATTCACCGTGGCCGGTTCGTGAAAGGCCAAGTGGAAGAATTCGAAGGGTTTTGGGATGAATTCCCCGAATTCGTCGCCGAAGATCGCTGGATCAAGGGACTGACGCCTATGGCCCCACCATTGCCGAAACTTGTTGAGACGGCTCTCGCGGTCTAGTCGCCCTTATTTGGTTTATAATACCGACCTACACCAGCCCTTCAAATACACTCGCTGTAAACGTCCCTCGGTGCTTTTGCAGCACCGGTGCGACGGCCGCGCGAAACGCTGTACGCGCCTCCTTTGACAACACACCGACCTTTGCGCCATCCGCCGCCAATTTTGCGACGGCTTCATCATCTCTTTGCACCGCTAGTTGACGCTGAAAGTTGGTCGCTTCCCCCATGGCGCTTTCCACCGCCGCACGGACCGCAGGCGACCATCCATCGTAGGTCTCTTTCGAACAGATAATCAGAAGCACACCCAGGATATGGCCGGTTAACGTCACATATTGGTGGTGTTTGTGGATGCCAAAATTGTAAATGGTCGGTAAATCATTGTCCTGGGCATGGATCGCGGGATCGCCGAAACGGCCCTGATAGAGCTTGATGTCCATCGGTTCGGGCGTAAAGCCCAGCGCGCGGAACACATCGCCGATGGTCTCGCTCATTTGGGTGCGAACCACGAGCCCCTCGCAGTCTTCCGGAGATGTCAGCGGTCGGACCTGATTAGTGACATGTCGCAATCCATTATCCCAAAAACCCAGTACTTTGTGCGGGGTCTTTTTCTCGATTTCGGATTTGAAAAAATCACCTAACGGACCATCAAGCTTCTCGAAGAGCGCTGCCCTATCGTCGGCAATGAACGGCAGATCGAACAACAAACATTCCGGCACCATGTCAGCGAACCGCAGCGTAGCGATGTAACAGAAGTCCAACCGACCGTCAGCTACCATGCCCGGCAAATCGCCGGATTTATAGCCTTCCGCCAAGGCATCAGCAATCAGGGAAAAAGTAAAACCGTCGCCAAGTTCACGTTCCAGAGCAATCCCAAAACGCTTGGCCGCTTCTGTATGGACAGCTTGTTCGCCCTTATATCCAGCAAACCGCAACGCCTGTGCACTCATCTCACCCTCCTCTAATTTAAGGTCGCGTGCCGCCTTTGATCTTCGGGCCCACCGTTGCCCGCAAACGCGGTTGCTGCATCTCAATGAAATCGCAGAGATAGGCCCGTGTTTCCCGAGGGTCGATTATATCCTCAATGCCGAAGGCTTCGGCGGTTAAAAAGGGACTGGAGAGCGCGCGCATTTCCGCCTCCAATTCTTCGCGTCGTTTGTCCGGGTCATCCGCTGCCGCAATCTCCCGGCGATAAGTGGCGTCTACACCACCTTCAATGGGCAATGAGCCCCACTCCGCCGACGGCCAGGCAATTTTAAAATCGAGGCCGAATTTATCAAGCACGGCGCCGCCTGCCATGCCGTAACATTTCCGCGTGATCAGAGAAATCATCGGCACGCTTGCCTGTGCTTTGGCGTACCCCACATTCATCCCCTCACGGAGCGTGCCCGCCATCTCCGCATCGACCCCCACATTGAAGCCCGGTACATCGACGAAAAACAGAATTGGGATATGGAACTGATCGCAAAGATCGATGAAATGGGTCTGCTTGCGTGCAGCCTTTACATCCACGACACCCCCATACATAGGATTGTTCGCGATGATCCCCACGGTGTGGCCATTCAAGCGTGCTAGCACGGTGATCGCCGAGCGGCCATGGGTCGCCTGAATTTCAAAGAATGAATCCGTGTCGGTGATCAGCTTGATCACTTTACGCATATCGTAAGGCTTACGCCGATCACGCGGGACGATCTCCAGCAACTCCTCCTCAATCCGATCAACCGGATCGCCTACATTCTTATAGGGCGGGAGCTCCCACACATTGCTGGGCAAATAACTCAAGAACTGGCGGATTTGCTGAAAGCAATCTTCCTCGCTTTTGGCCACATTCTGGATGACGCCGGCGTTGTCCGCCGCCACTTTATAGCCGCCCAACTCTTCTTTGGTGACTGTCCGCCCAATGCCGCGCTCTACCACGGACGGGCCGGCTGCAAATATCTGGCTTTGACCTTTCACCATCACGGACCAATGCGAAAACACCGCACGCCCAGCCGGACCGCCGGCCGCAATGCCCATCACTGCGCCCACCACGGGCACACTTTCCATCAGTTCGATTGGATTAATGTTGTTCTCAACGCTATGGCCCGGTAATGCGGAGAATCCGAGCCGTTTGGCGGTCGAGGCGCTGCCCCCATAACCGTCGATCAAGCGAATAAGCGGAATACGAGAATAGTAGGCAAAATCGTCAATAAAGCCCCCCTGGCCGCCTTTCCGACGCGTGGTGCCCCAGTTCGTGCCGCCGCGCAGCGTTGAATCTTCGCCGCCGATGGCCACAGGCCGTCCATCGATCTTGGCCATGCCCATGACATAAGGAGCAGGCTTAAAACCCACCAGCTTGCCGTCTTTGTATTCGCCCTTGCCTGCGAGCTTTCCCACTTCGCGAAAACTGCCGTCATCCACAACGCCGGCAATGCGTTCGCGAATGGTGAGATAACCTTTTTCATGGCGCTTTGCGATCGTCTCCGAGCCGCCCATCTCTTCGGCCCAGGCGTAACGCTGGTTGATTTCATCGACCTCAGGCTTCCAAGACATTGGCTATGCTCCCGCTTCAAAGTTTTCGGCGCAACTCTGCCCGATTTGGCGCTTCATGTCACGGTGACCACCCAGACTACTAGTATACCGCTCCAAAACCGTTGCTTTATGACGATTAAGCATTATTCTCGCGGCCTGCAGGATAAGCCCCTGAAAAGGGGCGGACGATCGGAAACGAGAGTGGCAATAGCGAAGATCCTACTAGTCGAAGATAACGAGATGAACCGGGACATGTTATCCCGGCGCCTGACGCGTAAAGGATATGACGTGGTTGCCGCAGAAGATGGCGAAAAAGGCGTCCAAATGGCCACGTCTGAGGCCCCTGACCTTATATTGATGGATATGAGTTTGCCGGTGATGGATGGCTGGGAAGCGACCAGACGCATCAAGGCGGATAAAAATACGCAATCCATTCCGGTTATCGCCCTGACAGCACATGCCATGGCGACGGACCGGGCAAAAGCGCTGGATGCGGGCTGCGATGATTACGACACCAAGCCCATTGAGCTGCCACGTCTACTCGAAAAGATCGAAAAGCACCTTTAGGGGCTTACCTATCCGCTAAATCGAATACCCCGTCCCATCGCTCCGATGGCGGGGTTTCCTTGTATTTGACAGACCGCTGCATATAAATTTGCGACGGTCGGTCTCTGGCATTTACCGCAAGAGCATTTTCAAAATAGGAAATAGCCCCGTCCCAATCGCGACGACGATATGCCTCAAGGCCTCGCTGGTAGGGCACAAGTAATTGATCGAGGGCTGGCGACGTCACACTATTGTGGTACGCCAAGGGTTCGAATATTGCGACCGGCTTATCCTTACCCGGTACACGAATAAGATCGATTTCTCGCATTAATATGGATTTTTGGAGATTGTTGACCGTGTACTCGCCGACCAAAATATTGGTCTCGTAGAATTTATTCGCGGCCTCCAACCGGGCTGCCAAATTCACGCTATCGCCGATAACCGTATATTCCATACGTCTGGGCGACCCAATATTGCCCGCAATCACATTGCCAGTATTGATACCGATACGAATTCGAATAGCGGCATGGCCGGTTCGCGCGCGACGCTCATTAAGGCGATCTAATGCCACCAGCATCTCCAATGCCGCCGCGATCGCATTATCCGGATCCGTTGGTTTTTCAAACGGCACGCCAAACAAAGCCATCAAGGCGTCGCCAATATACTTATCGAGAATACCCGCACGTTCAAAAAGCACATCCACCATTTCCGCGAAATAGTCATTCAACATCCTCACCGTATCCTGCGGCCCCATGGCCTCGGACAACAGCGTGAATCCGGAGATATCGGAGAAAAGGATCGTCGCCTGGTTGGACTTCCCGCCCAGCGCGGATTCACCACCATCGAGCAGTTGATCCACCACCTCCTTGCTCATATAGCGGGTCATGGTCGAACGCATGCGCTTCTCGCGCGTCACATCCTCAATACTCAACATCGAGCCAATGGTGTTGTCGTTGCCGTCACGCAGCGGGGCCACTGTCAAATTCACTGATGCGGTTCGACGGTTCGGCAGCGGAAGCGACGTATCCAATTCTGTCTCCGCACGTCCGATGCGTTTGGTCCGCGAAATGCTCTCGAGTACCCAATCGCCCGCGCCGCCAAACAACTCCACAGCTTCTTTGCCGACCAAAGGCACCATTTGCTCTCCGAACAATGCATCGGCCCGTTCATTGGCGGTGACTACCGTTCCCTCTCGATCCAGGGTTATCAAGCTAGCGCTGGTGCTTTTCAGAATATTTTCGTTGTAATTCTTGATCTGCACAACTTCTTCAAAAAGTTGCGCGTTATAAAGCGTAAAGGCGATCTGCGCACAAAAGGCAGACAAGCGGGCCTCATCCTGTGCTGTAAATGTGTCGCCCCCCCCGCTTATTCACCACCTGCGTCACACCAATGGTTTCGCCTTCCTTAGTGATGACCGGCATGGCCAAAACGCTGTGACTGGTGCCGCCGAGGATTTTATCAACCAGGCCTGAAAAAGACGGATGGTCACTCGCCTCTTTCAAATTCACAGCGTCACCCGACTGAAACACGGCACCAACCAAACCCGCATCCGCCGCAAGTTTAATTTCTTGAGTACGCCCCTGCGCTACTACACGCGCCCGTAATTCATCGGTCTTCTGATCGTAGAGATAAAAAACACCCCGCTCCGCATCAAGCAGACTAGATGTGGAATGAACAAACTTATCGATCAACGCTTCGATTTCGATTTCGCCCGAAAGATCGTGCGCCAATTCCAAAATCTCCGCTTCATCGCGAAGTTCCTCGGTCATCAAGTTGAAACCGCGATAAACTTCCGCGTAAACGTCTTCGCCGGAATCATCGAGTGTCACCGAGAGGTCCCGATCCTGTACTTGTTTCATAGCGGCTGCTAAGCGCTTCACATGGGTGCGTTCACGGTCCGCCCATTTCTTTTTCTCTAGGCAAGCATTCACCCGCGCGCGCAACAGCACCGGATCGAAAGACTTCGGCAGATAATCCTCTGCTCCGAGTTCGATGCATCGAATGACGCTGTCCATTTCATCCAATGCCGAAACCATAATAACCGGAACATCGCGCAAATTATCGTCGCTCTTAATGCGCGCCAACACTTCAAACCCATCCATACCGGGCATCATTACATCCAACAAAACCAGTTCGAATTCTTCTTCGCGCAACAATCTGAGCGCGCTGATGCCGTCTTCAGTGACCGTCACGTTGTGTCCCTGTCGCGTCAGGCGTTCACGCAAGATATCCCGGTTGGCCTCCACATCATCGACGACCAAAACCTTGCCCGGCACGAGAGCGCGCCTGCCGGAAAAGGGTCCCTTGTGGGCTTCCGAAATAGGGCTGGTGGAAACCATCACCCGCTCACTTCCCACAATTGTCCCTTTATCAGGTTCTTCCGGTGGCTCGACAGCGCCCAAATCGACGATCTCGTAAATTCGTCCTGAAAGTGCGGTCGAATCGTCAAGTAGCCTCAAGAGATTCGGGCGAATGATTTCCGCCTGAAAATCCTGCAAATCCTCCAGCAACATTTCGCCATATCCCTTAATCGCATTGATCGGCGTACGGAGGTCATGGCGGAGCGTCTTCTGTGCTTTCAGAATGTCGGTTTCCGCCACCAAACGGTCCGCAATGTCCGATCGGACCAAAGCACCCGATAGTTCCTTCAAATCTCGGATTGCTTTGCAAATGGATTCCAGGTCGGAGATGACCGGTTCCAAATCATGCGCCAGCGCCAATTCCTGCATCTGCTCGCCTTGGCGTGCCAAATTCAGAACAACCGGCAGCAATTCGCGGTGAATTTTCTCCAATTGCTGAAGACGTGCTTCCGTATTTACGCTTTCTCTGCCCATCGCGCGAACCGAACTCTAATCCTTCGTCACGGTCGAAACCGTGTCCATTGGCAAGGCGTCATTCAACACGGTCAACAATCCCTTCAAATCTTCTTCGCCTTTTTGGACCAACCGATTTACGCGGCCGTCGAGAAAGTTTCGATCCTCGGCGGTCAAAGATTTTGCCGTTACCACCACCACTGGGATCGATGCCCACTCGTCATTCTCCCGAATTTTCGCAAGAAACTGGAAACCATCCATCTGTGGCATCATCAGATCGAGCAATATAACGTCGGGCGCTTCTTTCTCCAATTGGGCCAAGCCTTCGATACCATTCGCAGCCTCGCTGGTCTCCCAAGATTCGCGGTCGACCATCCGGCGCATCATTTCACGGGTCTCCGATTCATCTTCGACGATCAAAATCCGATGTTTTTTACCGTCCGGGCACAGCCGGCTGAGCACGTTCAGTAGTTTGTCCCGATCCACCGGCTTGGTGAGGTATTCCGCGGCGCCCAGTGCAAATCCCATATTTCTATCGTCGACGATGGAAATAACGATAACGGGAATATCGGCGGTTTCTTCATCTTCCTTCAAAGTGCGTAACACCGCCCAACCGTCCACCTTGGGCATCAACACATCGACAGTTATGGCATCGGGTTTGACCTGCCGGGCCAGTTTCAGCCCCTCATCCCCATCCACAGCGGTCACTACGTTAAAGCCGTTACGGGTCAAGAATCGACTGAGTAAATCACGAACGGTTTCGTCGTCGTCGATCACTAAAATAGTGCGTGCGCCCGGCTCGACATCGGAAGCGCTTTCGTCAGTAATGGTTTCAGCTTCAGCAATAGCGACCTCGACCGCCGCCTCTACGCTCGCAGGGTCGGTAGCATGTGCGGGCATAGTAATCGTAAAGGTCGAACCTTTGCCCACCTCGCTCTCAACAGTAAGCGAGCCGCCGAGCAATTCACAAAAATTTCGCGATATCGCAAGGCCTAAACCGGTTCCGCCATACTCCCGAGTAGTGGAGGAATCTGCCTGTTGGAATTCTCCAAAAACCGCTTCCGCTTGTTCCGGCGTCATACCAATGCCCGTATCAATAACATCGAAGACGATGCTCTCTTGTCCTTGCCGGAGCACCCTTACGGTAACAGTGCCCTTATCCGTGAACTTGCAAGCGTTGCTCAAAAGATTGAATAGCGATTGGCGCAGTTTGGTGAGATCACCATGCATGTCGCCGATGGCCGGATCACACTCAACTTTCAGCGCATTCCCGTTTTTGTCGGCCAAGGGTGCGATGGTCGACGTAACGTCGTCGACCATTTCCCTAACATTGAAGTCTTCAAGGTAGACATCCATCTTGCCGGCCTCAATTTTCGACAGATCAAGAATATCGTTGATCAGAGATAATAAATGCTTGCCGGAAGACCTAATTTTTTCAAGATCGGGAAGATACTCCTCCTGGCCGAGATCTTCCGCTTCCTCCATTAATATTTCGCTGTAGCCGATAATTGCATTAAGCGGCGTGCGGAGTTCGTGGCTCATATTGGCCAAGAACGTGCTTTTGGCTGCGTTCGCTTCAACAGCTTGCTGATATGCCACTTCCAGTTCAGCGGTTCTTTCGGCGACTTTACGCTCAAGATCTTCGTTGAGTTGAACAAGGTTTGCGCGCGATTGCTCCTGGGCATCCCTAAACGCCTGGACCGCATTGGCCATGGCGCCTATTTCGTCTCGACGCTCTCGATAGATAATCTGCCCAACCTGTTTCCCCGCGGCCAAAGCCGACATGCGCTTGGTGATCCGTAACACGGGCCGGATAATGCGCCATTCGACCGTGTAAAAAGTGAGACCAGCCAACAGAACGATCAACGCCAAAAAACCGGTATACATAACCATGTTACGCCGGTCCTCACGCTGACGATCCGCGATTGCCCTTTTGGAGAGCGTATTGACATGATCGATCAGCGAAAATATCGGCTCGATCACCCGATCAACCAAATCGATCCATTCGCGCGGCGTTGTTACATACGCAGCACCGGAAAGACCATTCCGCATGATCTTGTTCCTCGCCCAATCAAGATTAGGCAGCATTTCCCGGTCCAGTGTCTTAACTTCGACTCTAATCGGCGAACCGGGATCCATATCCCGGGTAGCTTGCTTAATGAAGTCCCACGCGGTGCTAACCCGGCCATGGTAGTCTGACACTTTGCGCAAATCATCTAAATCGAATTGACGTTTCGAGGCCAAGACACCGGCAATCACGGCCTGCTCCCTACCCAAGGATTCCATCGTCACGGAAATTTGGTGCTTGAACTCCTGTAGCGATTCCACCACACGCACGGTCGTTTCCGGCCGATAGCGGGCATTTAGCCGCAGATCTTCGGTTTCTTGTATAAGGCCGGTGATTTCACGGAACCACGTATCCAAATATTCGATAAGGCGGTCTTTTTTCTCTTTGTGCAGTTCGCTTTTCAACAGGCCGCGCATAACGTTGATAGCGTCGAGCTTCTCCTCGACATCCACAATC
>Ga0055584_100001473_pt1 | contig 23107 bp, 26 predicted proteins | sample OSDHelmetaG_FD_58716 | JGI IMG/M metagenome (GOLD analysis project Ga0055584, IMG submission 58716) | Pelagic marine sediment microbial communities from the LTER site Helgoland, North Sea, for post-phytoplankton bloom and carbon turnover... | ecosystem: Environmental > Aquatic > Marine >...
ATTCCCGACAGAGCGTAATCTTTTCCTGTACTGACTTTTCCTAGAATGATCTCGCTGTAAACTACTCGCCCAACAACGTATGCCGTCGCCCCTATCGTCATTTGATTTTTTTTCACTGCGCTTGATGGTGCTGACATTGTGCATCGCCATGTCTGGATGTGACGCCAATGGTGACTCAGCTCAGACGGTTCGGCACAGTGTCTTGGTCGATGGCGGCAATCGGTTTTTCGAACTTTATACTCCTTCGTCTGCCTCAGCCGATGCGAGCATGCCGCTCGTGATAGCGTTTCACGGCGCGGGTGATTCTGGTCCCGGCTTTCAGGAATTTGCGAGACTTGACAGGGAAGCTGACAATCGAAATTTCTTAGTGGCTTATCCTTCTGCGAGTGGGCCAAATTGGGCCGAAGGCTGCAATTGCACGCGCCCTGATATCGACGGTGTGGATGATGTCGGATTTGTCGACGAGCTGATTGAGCGGGTAGACCAAGATTTCAATGTTGACACCAGCAAGATTTATGCAATCGGCTATTCGCAAGGCGCCCTATTTACCCATCGACTCGCTTGCGAGCGGAGTGATGTGTTTGCTGGATCCGCTATGGTAGCTGGCATGATGTCCATCCCCGTGGCAACGATTTGTGACCCCACTGGAAGGCAGGACATCATGATGATGCACGGGGAAAATGATGATGTGCTTCCGTGGACAGGTGTTCCAAGCGGCCTCTACGCCACACTTAGCGTGCTCGACACGTTCTTTTTCTGGCGCAGCGTATCGGACTGTACCGAGGTAGGTATTGCGCAAGAGACAAAGACGACCCACAGTGTCTCGCGAACGGTGCGCACCGTTTCATCTTGTAGAGAGGGGTCAAAGCTACGACTTGATGAAATCAGGCAAGGCGGCCATCAATGGCCCAAATTCGCGGCCGAAGAAATAGTAGACTTCTTTGGTCTTTGAGTCGGGGTTTAACCTAACAGCGGAAGCCAGCTTTCTGCGACCCAGAACCCTAGGAAGGTGCCCACGGCATATCCCAACGATCCAATCAGGATGGACGGCAAGACAAGATCTTCTCTGCCGAAACTGCGAGCGAGGGCAAGTGCAGAGGTACCACCACCCACATTGGCCTGAGAGGCAATGGAGGCAATTACAGGGTTCACTTTCATGACATAAGCCAAACCGTAGACGAGAATACCGTGGATGGTGACCGTTACGGCCGTGAATATGAGGAGTGAGACTCCGAGTGATCCCAACTGTCCTAAGGCGGCTAAATCACAATATGCACCAATCACACACAGGAAGAGATACACGGCAAACATACCGAGTACTTTGAGGCCTGGCAGCTTAGAAATTTGAGGCACCTGTGCTAGGATTAGAGCGATCACTGTCAGGATAAGCGCCGTTGGAATTGATGGCATAAACATGCCGATTTGCTCTGATAGCCAGACAGAACCCAAACCAAGTGCAAGAAGGATACCCAGGTCGATAGGGTGGATCGTTTCAGAATCTTCTTCGATGCCCATAGTCACTTCCCCCATGTAGTCGGAGACTTCCTGGCCCGTTCGCTTCGGCCATACATGGGAGAGAAGCTTGGGAATGGAGAGCGTTGTAATCATCCAGAACGTTGTGATGATATTGTCTACAACGATGGCCCCACCGTAGAGCACGCCCTCCTGCATCATGTTGTAATGGAGGCCAATGGAGTTGAAATTCACGCTTCCACCTGTGTAGGTGCCGACAAACATGCCGCCCAATGCATTATAGAGGGGGCCAATAGTCTCTGCTCCGTCGATAACCCACATCCCGACGAAGACACCTACTGCCGTGGCCATCGAACCGAAAAGGAAGAATAAAATCAGCTTTTTTCCGGCTTTCAAGATGTCCCGCAAATTGACAGGCAAGAGCAACCAAAAAATTGCCAGCGGAGCAATTGTGCTAAAAATGAAGTCGTATGCAGGAACGGGGTTATCCGCCGTTGACCCCGTTGGGAGTAGTCCAAGGTTCGCTAGGACCGCAGTGAAAACAATTACCAGGATCGCAGTGCCCAGGTGTTTCATCCACGTCTTCCGGACGAGTAGTTCAGTCAAGAAAATGACGGCACTCAGTGCGCCGATGATATAAATGGAATCCGTCATGGGGCTGGTCGGGACCAAATTGAAAGGCAATCGTTGAAGCAATCCGCTCTGATAGAGCAGGATGCAAGTCATGGAAGTATCGCCAAATACGCAGTCAAGACCAAACATAGATCGTCAGCTTATCGACCGATGCTTACTCCAGAAGAACGTACCCGATACAGCCGCCACGTGATGCTTCCTCAACTGGGAGAAGAAGGACAGTTGCGCCTGAAGAATGCTTCCGTTCTTGTGGTGGGCGCTGGGGGGTTAGGTTCTCCTGTGCTTCTCTATCTAGCTGCTGCTGGAGTTGGTCGTATTGGGATTGTGGATGATGACGTTGTAGACCGAAGTAACCTGCATCGCCAGATCCTTTTCGGATCATCGGACGAGGGGCGATTAAAAGTTGAAGCGGCACGAGATCGGTTGAGCGACATCAACCCGCTCATCGACTTGGAGGTATACCCCTTCAGACTCACCTCGGATAATGCCATGGAGATCATAGAGCGGTATGATATCGTGGCTGATGGCACGGATAATTTTGCTACGAGGTATCTCGTCAACGATGCGTGCGTCTTCGTTGGCCGACCGAATGTATATGCTTCCATCTTCCGATTTGATGGACAAGTATCGGTCTTTGGAACCGAGGGAGGGCCGTGTTACCGGTGTCTTTTTCCTGAGCCACCTCCGCCTGGTAGCGTTCCATCGTGCGCAGAGGGTGGGGTTCTGGGCGTTCTTCCTGGTATCGTAGGTACGTTGCAAGCGAACGAGGTGATTAAATCAATTACCTCAATGGGAGAGACCCTCGCTGGCAAGCTCCTAATGGTGGATGCGCTGACCATGGACATGCGCACCCTTCGCGTTCCGCGCGATCCGGAATGTGCTGTCTGCGGAGACCGTCCAACACAGACATCATTGATTGACTACGATCTGTTCTGTTCCTCTATGGGCTCAAAGGCAGGCTCTGAGCCCGCTTCGGGATCCGTTGGGGAGGGTACAGCGTTCGGCGGCATCAACCCACCCAAAACCAAAAATATGTTCTTTTCTCCCCGCATTCCGGAAGTATCCGTGAAGCAGCTTCATTCCATGCAGCAAATGGAAGAGAAGTTTCTACTTCTGGACGTCCGTCAGCCGGAAGAATTGACTATTGCTGATCTAGGAGGCACTCTGGTGCCAATGGGAGAAATAGCCTCACGTCTTTCAGAAGTTGCTCCGGACCGCGACGCTAGAATTGTTGTCATGTGTCGTTCTGGGGCCCGTTCGGCATCCGTTGTTTCTTGGATGCTACAACAGGGCTATACCGATGTAAATAATCTCGCTGGCGGCATCATTGCTTGGGCCCGCGAAATCGATCCTTCCATCGCTGTTTACTGATACCCTTCACCATGTCCCGTATTTTTGGCTTCTTGCTGCTGTTCCTACTAGTGACTGGAGCGGCTCAGGCCCAAGTCCCAACCTTACTTTCTCGTCTCGCTGGGCCTATCGATTTAGATGGAATGCCCGACGAAGCGGCTTGGCAGGCTATAGAGCCTTTGCCTCTTCAGATGTACGAGCCCGTTTCGGGTGGGCAGATGACAGAGCGTACCGAGATACGAGTGGCCTACGACAATGATTTCATATACGTAGGCGGCAGGATGTACGACTCCGAACCAGATCAAATACGCGCTAACACGCTCTACCGGGACAGATATTCGGGCGATGACACCTTTGCCATTGTGTTAGATTCGTTTAATGACAACGAGAATGCGCTTTGGTTTTACACTTCGCCAACGGGTGTACGGTTTGACTATGCCATTTCAGACGATGCTAATGGCTATGGAGGTGGATCCTTCGGTGGAGGAGCCATCAACAGTTCATGGAATACATTTTGGGATGTCAAAACGGTACGAAATGAGGAGGGGTGGTTTGCTGAAATGCGGATCCCTTTTTCTAGTCTTTCTTTCCAAGAGGAGAACGGGCAAGTGGTGATGGGCATGATTGCCTATCGTTACATCTCACGCAAAAGCGAGCGGCAGATCTATCCACTCATTCCGCCGAACTGGAGCTTGGGTTTTGCGAAGCCCTCTCAAGCAGCAAAAGTTATGCTTGAGGGCATTGAAAGTCAGAAGCCCTTTTACGTGACACCGTACGTAACCGGCGGTAGCACGGGTGTGAACTCACTGAATGAAGCTGAAACAGACTATGAGTTCTCCAACGATCTGACTAGGCAGGCCGGATTGGACTTTAAGTATGCTTTCAACAGTAATCTGACCTTCGACGGGACGATCAATACAGATTTTGCCCAAGTAGAGGCTGATGATCAGCAGGTTAATTTATCACGATTTTCCCTGTTTTTCCCCGAGAAAAGGCAATTTTTTCAAGAACGATCGGGCTTGTTTGAATTTTCTACAGGACGTAGGGACCGCCTTTTTCACAGTAGACAAATCGGCATCAACGACGGCGGAACCGTGCGAATTCTTGGCGGTGGTCGTGTGGTGGGACGCGTTGGTATGTGGGACCTAGGCGTGATTGATATGCAGACCGAAGCTTCCGGCGGAGAGCCTTCAGAGAACTTTGGTGTGGTCCGATTGCGTCGCCGGGTAGTGAATGATAAGTCTTTCGCAGGTGTTCTTGCCACAAGTCGGCTGGGCGATGACGGGTCGTGGAATTTTGCCTATGGTACCGACGGTACATTCAAATTGGGTGGATTCGAATATCTGGATCTGAAGTTTTCGCAGACCTTTGATGATGATCTAATTGATGCGAATGGGTTCGATTTCGTCGATGCCTCTTTTGCTTCGGCTCAGTTACAGCGCCGCACAGATATTGGTTGGTCCTATCGCTCCGGGGTAACGCGTTCTGGGCGTGACTTTAATCCGGGAATTGGTTTCGTTCAGCGAACAGACTTTACTCAGTACTCATGGGACGTTCAGTATGGCTGGTTGCTTTCGGACGAAGCAGCGTTGAAGACTCATGACGGGTCCACCTACGGCAGTATCTACCTCAGAAATGAGGACGGTTCGCTCGAATCGTTGCGCGCAGGAGCAAGCTGGGATTTTGATTTCAAAACAGGTGCGTCCGCGAGATCCAGTGCTAATTTTCTGATCGAGGATTTGCTCGAACCACTCTCATTTCCGGGAAACACATCCGTTCCTGCGGGGCGTCATGAATATGTCGAATGGGAGGCTAGGTATTCAATGGCTGATGGGAGCCTATTCAGAGGAAGTACATCTGTTGATGCCGGTTCATTTTTTGATGGTTGGCGCTATGGTATTTCGTTCGACCCGACATGGAACGTAAATAGATTTCTTGAACTAGCAGGGAGCTACCAGTTTACACGGCTTGAATTTCCGGATAGGGATCAAACGGCAAACATCCATTTGGTCGGAGTACGCAGCCAGATAGGGCTGAACACTAAGTTGGCACTCAATTCGTTCGTTCAGTACAACACATCATCCAATATTATTGCGTCAAATGTGCGGTTCCGTTACAATATGGCAGAAGGCAATGATCTTTGGATCGTGTATACGGAAAACCTTAATTCTGATCGTTTCCGGGAGTCACCGGCATTGCCCGTTTCCCGCAATCGGACCGTCCTGCTGAAATACACCTATACGTTCATTCGTTAACCGGTAACAGGCCTTTCCTATCGCTATCCATTCGTCTCAGACAGGTGACGAGCTCAGTCTTCCGAGCGGTAAATCTTGGGCATGTCAATTGGCATGATCGCCCCTTCGATGCTCACATCGATCAGATGGGCGTCAGTAAAAATAGCCCCAGAGCAGTCACAGCCGGTTAGAATGGTTTCTCGGAAATGCGTTCCGATCATTTTAGCATTCTTGAGCACCGTGTTAAACAGAATAGCCTCGGAGAATCGGCATCCGGTGAAGTCGGAATTGGAGAAGTCCGCAAAAGTTAGAGTGGCATAGCTCAGGTCAACACCAATAAAAATGGCAGATCGGGCCGTCAATTGGCTTAGATCCGCACCGGTAAGGTTACCTCCACTCAGGTCAGCGCGGTCGAGATTCGCTTTTTCTAGCTCAGCGACTGTAAAGAGCGTTCCCTTGAGGTTAGCACCGGATAAATTAATCCCTTGCAGCATCCGCCCCGTGAGGTCAGCTCCGGTCAAATCCGGGACCACATCAGGATGTGCTTCTCTCCATTGGTTCCAGGACAAAATGCCCTGGTCCAGTTGTGCGATATGTGATGGATTTGCCACGATGTGCTAGGTTCGATCGTACAATACCATCTCCCATCAACAAATGCACGGGGTAAGGGCGCTTAGAATTGACGTTTGCCCTCGCAACGCAGATGTTTGTGGTGCGGCAAGACGGCTAACGACACCTGCGCAACGCACTTGAAGTGGACTAAGATACTCATAGCATGGCGTCTGGGCGCAAGCGGTAGTATTTGTTGAGGACCCCATACGGAGCGTACACGATGAGTTGTTACTCACCACGATCTTCTGATAGTAAAAAACCCCAACTCGCTGTTAGTCAGCAGGTTAGGGTTACCAAGGCAGAATCAATTTTGATGCGGGATCAATTCTGATGCGGGATCAAAATGTGGAGCTAAGCGGAGTCGAACCGCTGACCTCTTGAATGCCATTCAAGCGCTCTACCAGCTGAGCTATAGCCCCAGATACCTCATAGGATGGCCGACGAAGGGCCAAACTTGGGAAGCAAGCCGCAAAAATACACTCTTTCACGGGCGGAAGGCAACTGTCTACTTGGGTAGGGTCAGTCGATCCACGATCAATTCACGAGATGAGGGCCATTCGAGGCAGTTGAACGCCTTTCCATAAACCGGTAACCATCAACGATAGGAAAAAAGCGATGTAAACGTGCCTAGGAAGGCGGTGTAGATGGCCGAGCCAATCCACAGTCCAGTAACCAAGAAGGCGTTTCGGGCTCCAGCTTGAAGAGCTAGCATCGTCACAAAAATGCCGTTATGGACCAACGCAACCACTAAGCCACCCAGCAAAGCCTGTCTTGGAAGGATCAGCAGGCCTTCCCGTTCTGAACTGGGAAACAGCCCTAGGGTGAAGCTAATTAGCGTCTTAACCAGCATATGTAGTCCCCACGTGTCATAGACTGCATCCATCAGGAATCCGAAGACGAACCCGCCTACTGCGCCCCACTGGCGTCCTTTCCGAACGCCTAGCCACGCCACGAAAAGCAATACGGCATCAGGGAAGGCGCCCCATAGTGTGAGACGTCCAAGAATGAGCCATTGGATCAGGAAGATGCCGAGGCCCGTCAGGAAAATGCGTAGAAATGCAGGCATGGTGTATTGGATGGGTTCGCAATCTACGAACCCGATCGGGGCAAAAAACAGAAAATTGGTAGAGGAACCTGCACTTGGGGCGAGTGTTTTGGAGGGGCAACGAGGGAGTGCGTGCAGGCGAAGCCCGACATTACCCATTGAATCTCCTCCGCAACCAGTCTGAATGACGGCTATGGCCGACCGGAAATCACAATCGAACCGCAACCGCCCTTCGCGGCGTTCCCGCCAGGGCCGAAAGCGAAGCGCTATGGTTTTTCAGAAGAAAAACTACGTTCTGCTGATCATCGGGCTTGTCATGATCATCGGCGGCTACGTGATCATGCGGATGGATAACCAAGTTGATGGATTTATTTCGTTGTATATCGCTCCCGTTCTAATTCTGGGAGGGTATCTCGAAATCATCTGGGCCATTTTGTGGCGCCCTAAGGCTACTTCAAGCCAGCAAGCTGAAAGCGCTTAGTCGTAGAGCAGGTAGGACGTTCGTAACGCAGCAAAGCGTTCGATATCATCCCGCCACGTCCATTCAAAGGCAGACTGATCCATTCCGCCTTTCAGCAGGTCAACCGTCTGGGTAGAACCAGAAAGCAAAGCCATCCATCGCTCATTGAAGAAGTCTGCCTTCGCAGAATCCGGAGCGAGTGCATACATACGCGCCACTAGATCAAGCCCCAAGGACACTGCATGGACCGAGTCCGGCTGAATCACCTTAATTTGCAACGTTTGGATAGCTGCATCCTTCCATTTTGGATTCGTGGAGGCGCCGGGAATACTGATTGGAGTTATGGAGCCTGCTTTGAAACTGACTCCTTCCGGCTCCCATTGGTCTAGGTCGTTTACTAAAGCCTCTGTATCTAACCAAGGCGCACCGATCGTGAGGAAAGGTAATGGCGTGCCACGTCCTTCACTTGCGGTCGTAGCCTCAATAAAACACGTTCCAGCATAAATAAGAGCTGATTCGAAGGTAGGAAGATTGGGACTAGTGGGAATCCATTCTAATCCGGTCTCAGGCCACATCATGTCCCGGTTCCAGTCTGACATCTGTATTACGCGAAGGTCGAGCTCTTCTATGCCTGGAATCCAACCTTCTCCTCGGATCATCTGTGCGAGTTCGCCGACGGTGAGGCCGTGACGGACTGGGATCGGGTACTGTGAGACGAAGGAAACGAGGGAAGAGTCACGGACAAATCCTTCCATCCTGACCCCTCCCAGAGGGTTGGGCCGATCCAAGACGACAAATGGGACACCTGCCTCTGCAGCAGACTGCATCGAGAGACCCATGGTGGAGATGAATGTATAGAAACGCGAACCGACATCCTGAATATCGAAAATGAGGGCATCTAGGCCCTGCATCATGTCAGGTGTTGGGCGTCGCACCGACCCATACAGACTGTAGACAGGCGCTCCGGTTGCATCGTCCACGCCATCATCAATGACTGCCCCAGCATCTTCATCCCCGCGGATTCCATGCTCCGGTCCGAAAAGGGCGCCTACCTCCACGTTGGGTGCTGCATCCATCAGGTCGATGAGATGATTTTCTCCCGATCGTGAGGTGTGGTTTACAATCAACCCCACCTGCATACCGTCAAGTGCTTCGAATCCGGATGCTACGAGGACATCAGCACCGGTATGAACGACAGTGGCGGAGCGGATCGATCGATCCGCTCCGCCACTGGGAATATCACAAGCGGTCCATCCTGTTACCAAGATGACGGCTGCAACTAGGGTGACGAGGTCAGCCTGCGTTGTTGATGATTTCGAATTCCGGGAAATAATAGTTCGACTCCAGCCGGCCATTCTCTACGGAATCCGATCCGTGGACAATGTTCTGGCCCTTGTTGTCAGCGTACAGTTTCCGGATCGTACCCTCTTCTGCTTCTGCAGGATCCGTAGCGCCAATAAGCGTGCGGTAGTCTGCAACTGCATTCTCTTTTTCGAGGACGATCGGGACGCATGGGCCGGATGTCATGAAATCAACTAACTCACCGAAGAACGGGCGGTCCTTGTGAACAGCATAGAAGCCTTCTGCTTCTGCTCGGGAGAGCTGAACCAACTTCATTGCGCGGACGGTGAAGCCAGCTTCCTGGATGTGGGCGACTACTTTGCCGATCAGGTTTTTGCGGACGCAGTCCGGCTTGAGTATGGCAAGGGTACGTTCGATGGCCATGGACGTATCGTGAGATTGGTGATTCGATTCAGAACATCAAAAATACGCAGTAAATTGCCCTAGCAGGCATCAGGGAGGGGGAAGAAGCCGTGAATCATCTGGTTATCCAGCGTGAAGCGTCTAGATCTATAAATCCTGCATCTACTGGTCTAAACGCCTTTGAACGTTCATGTCTCAGAGGGAATCGACCAACAGCAGCACCGAATAATCCTTGACTTCGCGCTCGACACCATTGAGAGGATATGGACTTACCTCCAACAGTTGAAATCGGAGCCCGTCGAATTGAATTAAGTCATTGACTTGGTATGGGGTCGCAACCAGCCCAGGGATATGTGCCACAAGTTGATAGCGAACATTCTGACTGTCAGTGAGGGTCAGGACGACGCCTGCTCGGCCCGCTTGAACGCAGTCTACATTGCTAGCGCACCTGTTATCCTCGGCTACATACGAAAATTCGATTGCTAACTCGGTTCCTTCCAGAGCAACGCTTTGGCCATATGCCACTTCAAAAGGAATACCCACTGGGGCGATAACAAGACCATTCCGCGTTGGTGATGCTGATCCATCGGGGTCGAACGCATAATCGCGACAGCCGGAGACCAGGAGGCCTGCAACTAGAAAGGCGACTAAGGGAATGGTTGGCGTTTTACGTCGCATCAGATATGAGCTCGACTCATGCTTCTATTCAGGGTGCAATTAACAGCAATTCAGGTAGCAAATTCAATGGTTTGCTGTGTCCTGATATAATTGGGGCCTGAAATGTCGAGGGGGGTAGGTGATCTGCGCAAGGTGATAAACGATGGAGACCCACATAAAGAAAATGCGCGCCGGTAAACCGGCGCGCATTATTCATACTGTACTCGCTCCTGACTCGCGTCCTTCTCCGAAGGGAGAAAACCAGCGAGGCGTAGGCCTTTCCCTTTCTCTGGACGTTTCGCGTTCGAGCCAGAAGAGCAGGATGTCATCGCCGAACTCTCGGACCGCGCTGTCATCAAGCACATTGCTGATCAACCGGTCGACAGGGTGACCATTTCCGAATGCTCCGGATACGGCTTTCATGACGCTATCTTCGCCGAGCTGTTCGCCCGAGTTCATGTTCTGTTCGAGCAGTCCGTCTGTGTAAGAGACTAAGGCAGAGCCCGGTTGCATAATGATAGACGTGTCCTTGAATTCAGCATCCTCATCAAGACCCAGAATCATGTCTGAATACGTGACAATTTCTGGTCCGCGCGGTCCAATCAGGACTGGGCGGCAATGTCCCGCATTTGCATAGGTGATTAGATTGCGCTCAGGCTCCCATCGCAGGAGCAGGAGGGATGCGAATGTGTCCTCAAGTGGTGGATCATCCATAAGGACTTGATTCACCCGCTTCATCAGTTCAGCTGGCGAGTCTGTTGTCTGCAACATCGTGTGTAGCGTCGAACGGATGTAGCCAAGGAAGCTAAAGGCGTAAAATTTGGCCTGAAGGCCTTTGCCCATGACATCACCAATTGTGATGAAATAGGTGCCCGGACGTGGTTGAGTCCAGTCAAAGATATCCCCACCACCGTGTTCACGAGGTGATGTGTGGAACCATGCCCGATAGCCAGGTACGTCAGGGAGTTTTTGGGCATCAGTTTCTGCGAGAAGTCATGTCCAATCTTCGCATCCAACTGATTTTGGAACATCGCCGTGCGATCGAGCAGTCGGTCTACCCTTGATAACAACTGGTCAATGTCAAAGGGTTTTGTGATGTAATCGTCTACACCTGTACGACGGCCTTTAAGGAGGCTGGTCTCATCCGCTTTGGCAGTCAAGAAGATGAACGGGATAGCCCGGGTGTCTTGCCTTTCCTGGAGGGCTGCCTGCAAGGCAAAGCCATCCATTTTAGGCATCATGATGTCGGAAATGATGAGGTTTGGCAGTTCTTCGTTGACACGCTCGATGGCCTCTTCGCCATTCGATGCGGTACGGACGTCATACTGCTTGCCCAGTCGGTACTCTAAGAGCCGACGCAGGGTGTGCTCATCCTCTACTATGAGAATGGAATGTTGAGCCATTGGTCTGCATCAGCTCAAACGGTGAACTCAGGGCGCCGACGACCATCATCGGTCTCAGAGTATTCGAAATACTCAGTTGCGGCGTTGAGCATGAGGAGTCCCATTCCACGTTCGGGGAAGGGGGTCAAGGCACTTCGCTGGACATCCAGTTGTTCTGGAAAAGCGAATCCTTCAGAATTGTCTTCAATTACGCAGCGGACGCGCTGGCCATTCGGAATCACATCCAAGACGAGTTCCGGTTCGCGATCAGTAAAATCCGCGTGCTGAACTAGGTTAGCCACCCATTCATGAACGGCAAGACGGAAAAGCTGAATCGTATTCGGATCGAGATGAGAAAGCAGTGCGTCCTCCTGCTCCCACGACTCGAAGAGTGCATGCAGCTCGTCAATCACAGCATCCAGATGATTGAAGTTTTGTCTGGTGACTTCCATGTTTTCCGGGTAGAAAACTGAGTGGTTAAATCAGAGGGATCTATCGTAGCGCTTCGCGAGCAGCTTCCACAGACGGGAATTGACGGAATACCTTATAGGTGCGAGTCAACTGCACGACGACCTGTACCGGTCGGGAAACAGATGCGAATACTACCTGGCCACTCATAGGAGAGACCTGGCGATAGAGGGAAAAGATGGATCCAAGACCCGTCGAATCCAAGATGCCAGTATCAGTGAAATCCAGAACAAAGCTCCTGATTCCATTGCGGACTTGCTCCTGGGCTGCTGCTTTGAAATCCGCAGCATTGCGGAAATCTAGGGCCTTTCCGACCCTGATCACGATAGTATCGTGCGTGATCGGTTCGATTAGAAAGTTCATTGTTGTCGCTTGCATAACCAGTGGTGTGCTTGTTTTACACTAAGTATCAGGGTTGATTATCGGCTAACCCGGTGTAAACTAAAGCATGTTCAAGGGGGCAAACAGAGCATCTCTCGAAGGGAAACACGTTTCATCGACGCCGTTCAATGCTACATCTGTCCCCTCACTCAATATACCGACTCGATGGCACTTCAATTTCACCACGATGGACCAGAGGCTCTTCGCCTTGGAATAGTAGTTGCTCAAGGGGTTACGGCGAGCGCAGTGCTTCCTGGTTTGGAGCAGTTGATCGAAGAAACCCTCAAGGAGAGGGCTGCAGGATTGTCTCCCGCACAAGATGAGTACCGAAAACTCATTCGGGATGTATTTCGGAATGGTTTGTACAAACCTACGGGTAGAGCAAAGCCGGCTTCGGAATACTTGCTGCGCGCAGCATCTGAATCAGCGTTTCCTCGAATCAATGCATTAGTGGATTGCTGCAACGGGTTAAGCCTAGCCTCCTTGTTACCTATTTCTATTTGGGATGTCGACTTGGCGGCAACGACGGAATTCATTTTCCGTCTTGGGAAGGACGATGAATCCTATGTATTTAATTCGACAGGTCAGGATATTTCATTGTGTGATCTGATTGTCGGGTGTGCTTCGAGCGGAAACGATATGGACCGCCCGATAGTGAATGCTGTTAAAGACTCTCAGGCGACGAAAACAACAACCGAAAGCAACAATGTGGCCGCAGCTATATATGCACCGATTAGCGATGGTCCTGTTATGTCCCTAGAAGAGACGTGTGATCGGTTTGCCACTTTGCTAGCCGAAACATCATCGGCTGCCACGTCGAACTGGGGTATTGCGCTGCCAGGAGAAATGCTGCAACTATAGTGTCCAACGAGAAAGTGTATTATCTGGCTGCGTATCATCTGACGAACTCTTGACTGCTTTCATATGACCCTCGCACGTACTCTACCCACTCTACTAATTTTGCTTCCGCTGGCGCTGGCCTGCAGGATGCACGATTCTGGCGTGACTGTACAGACGCTCAAAGAGGAGAACGCTCCGGCATCTGAGAGCTGGAATACGTCTATGCAAATCATGGAAGATGGAAAGCAACGCCTGACCATGAATGCGGAGTATATGGCTCGGTGGGAAACGCCTGATAGTACGTGGATGATACTTTCTGGAGCTGATGAGCAGATTGGCCGAGTTACCGTCATAATTTTTGATGCTGATGGGGATACCTCAGCTGTCGTTACGAGTCAGCAGATTACCTACCAAGAACGAGCGCGTCGTTTCGAGGCACGAGGCGATGTTCAGGTTCTTTCCGGATCGGATCGCAGTGTTCAAAGCGAGCACCTATCCTGGTCAGAACTCACAGCCCGTGTTTCTACTCCAGGTTTTGCCACCATTACGACACCCACTGAACAGCTTTCAGGATATGGTCTCGATGCAGACGAGAATCTAGCTGACTTCTCTCTAGCTAGAGTGAGTGGTACTGTACTTGTCGAAGATGAATAGACGAGCTCACATATTATTGCAGACCGGATCCTTAAGTGCTCTGTTGGTCCTTTTCTTGGGTACAGCTCAGCCCTCGATAGCTCAAGAGGAAACCAGAGAAGTGCAAGTGAGCTTCGATTCGCTTTCAGTCAGAACGGTTGGGGACAGAACTATTTCAGATTGGCTCAGGCCCGTGTTCATTCAGGATGAGTTTCGACTCAAAGCACGGAATGGAATGGATGAGGGTACCGGTTTTATCCGTTTTTGGGGTGATGTCGAGATCATCGAAAAGGGTGATACCATTCGCGCCGATCGTGTCCGGTACCAAAAGGAAACGAAAATCGGTTTGGCCGAGGGTAACGTGAGTCTGACGGATGGGTCGGTAGTTCTGCGTGCCCCTTCTGCCACCTATTTCTCCAATGAGGAGCGTACAGCGTTTGTTGACGGTGTGACGTATGAGGACAGTGCAGCGACGCTCGTTGCCCAACAGGCAGTGTATATGTCGAAGGAAAACAGGGCTACCTTCTCTCAACAAGTGGTCCTGACACAGGAGGACATGACGGTGAATGCTGATTCAGTCGTGCATCTTAGAGAGTCAGGCGAATCGTGGGCATGGGGGCATATTGCAGCGCTTCGTGCATCCATGGAAGACTCAATTCGTGTCTTTATGGTAGCAGATTCGCTATTCAGGGATGCTGGAAGGGATTTAGTCGTGGTCAGTGGTTCGGCTCGACTTGCCCGCCTAGACGATGCCGCTCAAGACTCGGTTTTCATGGTTGCATCCCGGTTTACGATTCGACCGGATGGGAGTATGACGGCGGTTGATTCGGTTGTCGTGTCTGCCCCTTCCTATGACCTTCGGGCGGACTCCTTAACCACTCAGGATTCGAGTAATGATCGTACTGAAGCCCGTATTTTTGGCCAACCTATGGCTTGGGTACAAGATACTCAGATGCGATCTGACGACCTTAGAATTACCTCTGGCGCTCTAGCTGACTCGATTTTTGGCGTAGGTAATGTGTTTGTCGCTACCCCAGATTCAATGTCAGGACGCACAAACCAACTCAGGGGACAGACCCTAATAGCGGTCATGGTCGCTGATTCTCTCCGCTCTTTGGCTATTTCGGACAATGCGGAAGCTGTTTTCTTTTTCGAATCTGAAGAAAACGGAGGGTCGGTTGGTGCTAAAGCATCAGGGGATGGCATGACGTTTACCTTTACGGCAGGTGCCTTGGATCGAGTCGCGTTTTATGAGGGGGTCGAGGGCACCTATTATTCAGGGGCTCTCCTCGATCAACTCGCCAATCTGCCGGGCTTTATCTTCACCCCTGAAGATCGCCCGAATCGGCGCCGCACAGGTGCCCAGTTCTGGGATGCGTATCTCGAGCGAACGACCGTGAGTTCTTCGAGATGACTTTCAAAGCAATTATCTCTCATCGTCCAACTGGCACAACACAGCCTCCATGGCACTGAGCGAAATAGAACAGGCGTTTGAGCATTTCAAGGCAGGGCAACCTGGGAAGGCCATTCCCATGTTGGAAGGCCTCGTTGAAATGGTGCCGACCTACGTCATTGCACACGTGCTGCTGGCCCAGGCGTATGAAGCCGAATTACAAGAAGACAAAGCCGTAAACGCTTGGAGGCAGGCGTATCGGATGATTCCCAATAGTGCTGTGCTTCCGGCTGGGCCGGGAGAAGAGCATCTTATCGATCCGGTGATGGATGAGATTGTTCGTAAATCGACGACCATGCATGAGTCGCTTGAGGCCCCGGAAAGAGTGTTTGCGCCAGGTACGCTGGAGTTGAAAGCGGATGGGCTGATTAAGCGGTATCGCAAGCGTTCCGTTGTAAAAGCCATCGAACTGACTGTCCGCCAAGGCGAAATCGTTGGATTACTTGGTCCGAATGGAGCAGGAAAAACGACGACCTTCTATATGATCGTGGGAATGATTCGTCCGGATGGAGGAAGAGTCCGTCTAGGTGACGAAGACATCACAGATCTTCCAATGTATGAGAGGGCTCGGCGTGGAATTGGATACCTGGCTCAAGAAGCGTCGATATTTTCCCACCTGAGTGTGGAAGAGAATTTGTCGGCCGTCCTCGAGTATCAAGACATTTCGAGAAATGACCGCAAGGAGCGGGTTGAAGACTTGATTCGCGAATTTGGCCTCGAAAAAGTTCGACATTCAAAAGGATATACGCTCTCCGGTGGGGAGCGTAGGCGGACTGAAATTGCTCGTGCGTTGGCTACAAAGCCATCCTTCTTTTTGCTGGACGAGCCGTTTGCAGGGGTTGACCCTATTGCAGTGGAGGATATTCAGTCTATAGTGGCTCGCTTGAAAGAGCGAGGAATCGGCGTGCTGATCACAGATCATAACGTTCATGAAACCCTTGCCATTACAGATCGTGCCTATTTGCTCTACGAAGGTATGATCCTCAAGCAAGGCACGGCCGAAGCATTAGCCTCGGATCCGGAGGTACGCCGCCGTTATCTTGGAGAAAACTTCAGACTTGAGCGATATCGCTAAGGAACTGCCCTCGATTCCAAGGGTCTACAAGGCCATTTTTTGATCCGGAATGCCGGTTCATCTTAATTTTCCGAACGACAATCTTCCGTGACCATGAGTGCCAAGGGCAACATCTACGACGAATTCGAATGGCGGGGCTTGCTCTACGATGCAACGCCGGGTCTGAAGGACCTGCTCGCAAAAGAGTCGGTCACGGCCTACATCGGATTTGATCCTACGGCAGCCAGCCTGCATGTCGGCTCCTTACTGCCCATCATGGGATTGGCGCGCCTACAGCGTTTTGGGCACACCCCGATTGCACTAGTTGGCGGAGGAACCGGCCTTATTGGCGACCCGAGTGGAAAGACGGCTGAGCGTCAACTGCTAAATAAGGAGAAAGTCGAAGAGAATATTGCGGGCATCAAAGCCCAGTTATCTCATTTTCTCGACTTCGAACGGGAAGGCAATCCTGCGCGCATCGAAAATAATCATGACTGGCTCGGTCAATTGCAGCTGATCGATTTCCTGCGCGATACGGGAAAGCATTTCACCGTGAACTACATGCTGTCCAAAGAATCCGTCAAAAGGCGGATCGAGTCGGAAGATGGTATTTCGTACACGGAGTTCACCTACATGATGCTACAGGCCTATGACTTCCTCGAGCTGAATCGGCGTGGAGATTGTTCGCTTCAGATGGGTGGATCAGATCAATGGGGAAATATCCTTGCGGGTACAGATCTGATTCGTCGGGTGAATGGTAACAAGGCTCACGGTCTCGTCTTCCCGCTCGTCACGAATGCATCCGGTACTAAGTTCGGCAAGTCCGAAGCTGGAAACGTTTGGCTCGATCCAGAACTCACGTCTCCGTACAAGTTCTATCAGTTCTGGATGAACACGGACGATCGCGACGTTATCCACTACCTAAAATCCTTTACATGGCTCTCTCGCGAAGAGATTGACGGCCTTGAGGCTGAAGTGAACGAGCGTCCAGGAGCTCGTGAGGCGCAGCGAACGCTGGCGCGCCATATCACGACAGCGCTGCACGGTGAGAGCGAGCTCGCGAAGTCAGAGATGGCCTCGAAGGTACTTTTTGGTGGCTCAATGGAAAACCTAGGAGTGAAGGACTTGAGGGACATTTTTGAGGACGTCCCATCGATCATGTTAGCTAAGGAAGCCCTCGAAGGAGAGGGAATGGGAATGCTCGACGTATGCTCTCAGGCTGAGATCACCTCATCAAATGGTGAGGCCCGACGGCTCATCCGACAAGGAGGATTATTTCTCAATGGAGAGCGCATTGAAGATGAAAATGCTCGCATGACGATCGATCAAGCTATCGAAGGTGAGTTGTTTGTGCTTCGCAAAGGCAAGAAATCGTACCATTTGGTACAGATCGGAGGGTAGTCCTGATGGTTGTAGTCATGCAGGTCGGGGCCAATGAGTCTCAGATCGAGTCCGTAATAGCGGCGCTAAATGATCACGGATTTGATGTTCACCGATCCAGTGGAAGTGAACGGACCGTATTGGGTGCCGTAGGTGTCCATCCCGAATTCGATCCACGCCATATAGAATTGCTCGATGGCGTCTCGGATGTTCATCGGGTTTCTGAACCGTATAAGTTTGCCAGCCGCGCCTGGAAAAGTGAACCCACTGAGGCTAAAGTTGGCGACGTCATTATTGGTGGCAACGAACTCGTCGTAATGGCTGGGCCTTGTTCAGTAGAGTCCGAAGAACAGATCCACTCTTCAGCTGCAGCAGTCGCAAAGGCAGGTGCAACGATTTTACGTGGCGGCTCCTTCAAACCTCGTTCGTCGCCCTACGCTTTTCAGGGTCTGGGGGAGAATGGCCTGATCATGATGCGAGAGGCGGCTGATGCTCATGGCCTGAAAGTGGTCACGGAGATGATGGAGCCAGCTCAGGCAGATGTCATCGGTCAGTATGCCGATATGATTCAGATTGGAGCTCGCAACATGCAAAACTATCCCTTGTTACGAGTTGCTGGCCAGACAGGGCTGCCCGTCCTTCTCAAGCGTGGTTTGTCTGCAACCATAAAAGAGTGGTTGATGAGCGCGGAATACATTCTGGCAGAAAACAATCCTAATGTCGTCTTATGCGAACGAGGGATTCGTACGTTTGAACCCTATACCCGGAATACGCTCGATTTATCTGCAGTGCCGGTCATCAAGTCCCGAAGTCATCTCCCCATCATCGTAGATCCCAGCCATGGCACGGGGCTTCGAAACAAGGTCATGCCAATGGCACGAGCTGGAGTAGCTGCGGGAGCAGACGGGCTCATGATCGAAGTGCATCCTGATCCGGATGTCGCCCTTTCCGATGGTCCGCAATCTCTCTTTTTCGATCAGTTCGATGAGCTCATGTCACAAGTGAGAGATATCGCAAAGGCTGTTGGTCGAACTATGCCTAGCAGAACCGACTGAAATCGGCAGGATTGTTGCTGGTAAAAAGGCAGATAATGCAGCAAAACTTACTTCACGGCTGACTTTTGTGTTGGCCGTCCATTCCCCATCCTCGTATGTGTGGTATCGTAGGATATATCGGAGAGCGTCAAGCTCAAGAGATTCTCATTAAGGGATTATCTCGGCTTGAATACCGTGGTTACGACTCTGCGGGTATAGCCATTGTCAATGATGGTCTAGCCGTCCGAAAGAAAAGCGGCAAGATCGCGAAGCTATCTGAATCGCTTGATCAGTCACCATTGAGGGGCTGCCTCGGAATCGGTCATACTCGCTGGGCAACTCACGGACCCCCCAACGACGTAAATGCACATCCACACGAGAGCACAGATGGCTCGTTTGCACTCGTTCACAACGGCATCATTGAGAATTACACATCGCTCAGAGACATGTTGTCGGGGCGTGGCTACACATTTTCTTCCCAGACAGATACGGAAGTGTTGGTTCGTCTGATTGAAGACGTCCACAAGCGAACGGGTCTTTCCCTGGGGAAAGCGGTTCGTCAGGCACTGAGTCAGGTGCATGGTACGTATGGCATTGCGCTTGTGTCGAGGGATGATCCGGACATGTTGATTGCAGCGCGCAAGGGATCCCCGCTGATCCTAGGTGTAGGGGAAGACGAATACTTTTTGGGCTCAGATGCTGCTCCAATCATCGAATACACCCGCAAAGTCGTCTATTTGAACGATGGTGAACTAGTCGTAATCCGCCGAAACGGATTCAAGGTGTTTTCGGTCGACGAGGTAAAGCTCAACAAAAAGATTCACGAACTCGAGTGGGATCTGGAGCAGATCGAAAAAGGCGGGTTTGAGCATTTCATGCTCAAGGAAATCATGGAGCAGCCCGATTCCTTGGAAAATGCCATGCGTGGACGGCTCTACGACGCAGAGCCCTGGGTCCAGCTTGGTGGTCTGATGGATGCCGTAGAGTCCCTTCGTAATGCCTCCCGCATTGTCATTTGTGCCTGTGGTACATCCTGGCATGCGGCGCTTGTTGGGGAATACTTGATCGAATCATTGGTCAGGATCCCTGTAGAAGTGGAGTACGCGTCCGAATTTCGATATCGCAATCCCATTCTTCGTCCCGACGATGCAGTGCTTGTTATCTCGCAAAGTGGGGAAACCGCAGATACGCTAGCCGCAGTTCGCGAGGCACAGAGTCAGAATGTACCGGTGTATGGTATTTGCAACACGGTCGGTTCAACGATCGCTCGCGAAACAGATGCTGGTGTTTACTTGCATGCAGGCCCTGAAATAGGTGTTGCGTCAACAAAGGCATTTACCGCTCAAGTAACGGTGCTTGCTCAGATTGCGCTTAGACTGGGATGCAATAACACGCTTGATGATGCTCAAATGAGTGAATACGTCACGGCTCTGCGCGCTATTCCTGCCCAGATCAAGACGGTTCTGAAAAATGCAGAGAACATCGAATCGATCGCAAAGCTTTTCCGATACGCATCGAATTTTCTGTATCTGGGTCGAGGTCCAAACTTTCCTGTGGCCCTCGAGGGAGCGTTGAAACTGAAAGAGATATCCTATATCCATGCAGAGGGCTACCCCGCGGCTGAGATGAAGCACGGCCCCATCGCCCTAATTGATCAGTTTATGCCGGTCGTATTCGTGGCCATGAAGGATAGTACCTATGAGAAGGTGGTTTCAAACATTGAAGAAGTTGTGGCCCGAGATGGTGTTGTCATCGTAGTTACAGATGCAGAGCCGGGAGAACTTGATCATTTGTGCGAACATGTCATCCATGTCCCAAAGACGCTTGAATTGCTGAGTCCGTTACTGACCGTGATTCCATTGCAACTACTCTCGTACCACATTGCCGTCTTGAGGGGATGTGATGTTGATCAGCCACGCAATCTTGCCAAGAGCGTAACGGTCGAGTAGTTGGCGGGAGAAGGCAGGCTGCATGCTTGGGTCTATCGAATGTGACCGATATGCACGTCCAACTTTATGGGGCTCTGATTCCTGCTGCCTTTTGACGGAATACTGCGATGGGAGTCGATGACTCAATACCCCATTCGTTGCGCCGATCAAGTTTTAAATCAAAGGCGACGAGAGTTGCCTCACTGATTCGGTAGTCACGGGTCGTATCAAATACGAGGTAGGTTTCCCGGTCGTTGATCCACCACATTACTTCCGTTGATTCATTCGCCTTCTGCAATGCCATCGCCAATACCTGCTCATCATTCATTCCCATTTTTCGGAATTTCTCAACCTCAACCCCTTTGGGTCGCGTTGCGAGTCCGTCAATGACATAGAAAACGGTGAAACAAGTCACCATCCAAAGGATGATTCCACGAACTGAGTTGTTGGTGGTTATCCGGTAGTAGGGAGATGCGAGCATGGCGCGTCGAAATACGAGGTAGGCGGTGAGCGGATGTCCAGACGATCTGCGTATTGCACAAAGCGTGCCAGTTCAGAATTTGGACCGGACACAAAGAGGATTACGTTGGGATTCCCCTTTTTTGCGTATCAATCCATAAAATTTCCAGAATTTCGAGTCTCAGAGTGCGAATTCCTGTCTCACCTTGATCCAAGGTTTCGACCTGAACCAATTTCCCCACCTCGCGTACATCGCCCTTCTTCATCACTCCCCTGACAATGATCAATCCTGACATTCTCGAAAGCTTCCGACGTCGTTTCGCGGATATAAATCAGGAAATGTCGAATCCTGAAGTAGCTACGGATCCCCGTCGTATGGCGGATCTGGGCCGGGAGCACTCATCTCTTAAGGAGGTGGTAAGGAAAATTGATCTCTATCTCGGTCAGGTCAACGAGATCAATGACCTGAAAGAACTTGCTGCCTCCGGTGAGGAAGATGATTTGGTTGAGATGGCCAAAGCAGAATTGGAGGAGCTTCAGGCAAGCCTCCCTGGAATGGAGACGGGTCTTCGGTTAATGCTCATCCCTAAGAACCCCGAAGACACCAAGGATGCCATCATAGAAATACGAGCTGGTACGGGTGGAGACGAAGCGGCTCTATTTGCTGGCGATCTATACCGATTGTACGAGCGAGTGGCGGAACGAATGGGATGGAAGACCGAGTTGATCAGCACTAGCCTTGGCACGCAAGGAGGATTTAAGGAAATCGTCTTCAGTATCAGCGGACCCGATGCGTTTGGTATGATGAAATACGAGTCTGGAGTTCATCGCGTTCAGCGCGTTCCAGCGACCGAGTCGAGCGGTAGAATCCACACATCGGCAGCCACTGTGGCCGTCCTGCCTGAAGCGGAAGAAGTAGATGTCGACATTCATCCAAATGATCTAAAGATCGACGTATACCGCTCGAGTGGCCCAGGTGGGCAGAGCGTCAACACTACGGACTCAGCTGTCCGCATTACGCACATCCCAAGCGGACTTGTTGTGACCTGTCAGGACGAAAAGAGTCAGCATAAAAACAAGGACAAAGCACTGCGTGTTCTTCGATCTAGGCTGTATGACTTCGAACTTGCGAAGATTGAATCTGAGCGAAGTGAAGCACGCAAGTCGCAAGTATCAACAGGGGACCGAAGTGCAAAGATCAGGACATATAATTGGCCCCAAGGGCGCGTGACTGACCATAGATTGGAAGGCGATGACAAGAATCACGCGCTTGAGAAGGTCATGAACGGCGATATTGACGATATCCTTAAAGCACTACGAACGGCAGAAAACGCTGATCGTTTGGCCAATATGTAGGAATAAGGCAGCCTCAATTGGGCTTTGCGTCCCAGTCTGAAATGTAGGTTGCTGTTGAGATTCGGCGAATTGGGCTCGTGCTAGTGGATATCGTATACCACTGCCGTATTTTGTAATTCTGTACAATCCCTGTTCCGCACGATGGACTGAGACAGGTCTGAGTCGCGGGGCATAGCCCATCAACATCCAAGGGGATCTATGGCTACAACACAAAACACATACGAACTGACGTACATCGTCAATTCGGTTATTTCCGACGAGCAGGTAAAAGATCTGGTTACCCGGATTACTACTTACATCTCGGATGCCGGTGGTGACATCATCGAAGTGGACGAGTGGGGCGCACGCCGCCTGTCTTTTCCAATCCAGAAAAAGCGCAACGGATACTACGTAAACATGTATTTCCGTTCAGCCGGCACGCTCATCCCGCGTCTGGAACGCACACTGGAAATCGACGACAACATTCTTCGTTACATGACCTTGCGTCTAGATGCGAAAATGATCCGTCACTACGAGGAGTCGAAAACACGACGCGCAGCTGAAGCTAAAGAAGCCGCTGCTCCTGCTCCTG
>Ga0055584_100001474_pt1 | contig 23083 bp, 23 predicted proteins | sample OSDHelmetaG_FD_58716 | JGI IMG/M metagenome (GOLD analysis project Ga0055584, IMG submission 58716) | Pelagic marine sediment microbial communities from the LTER site Helgoland, North Sea, for post-phytoplankton bloom and carbon turnover... | ecosystem: Environmental > Aquatic > Marine >...
TTAATGACGAGCTTACCGCCATGCTTGGTGGTGAAAGTGTCGAGCTGAACCTGGCTGCTGTCCCGCCGGTACCTTTCCTGATGGTGGGTTTGCAGGGGTCTGGTAAAACGACCTCGACGGCGAAAATCGCCAAATTGCTGCAAGACAAGCAAAAGAAAAAAGTATTGATGGCCTCGCTCGATGTGCGCAGGCCCGCCGCCCAGGAACAGTTGCGACTGTTGGGCGAACAAGCAGATGTTGCGACTCTGCCCATCATCGAAGGTCAAATGCCGGTCGATATCGCCAAGCGGGCCATGCAGGCCGGTAAGCTTGGCGGCCACGATGTGGTGATCCTTGATACAGCGGGTCGCCTGCATGTTGAAGAAAGCTTGATGGCTGAACTGGATGCTGTGCGCGCGGCGGTAAACCCGGTGGAAACACTGCTGGTTGCCGATTCGCTGACCGGCCAGGACGCCGTGAATGTTGCGACCCAGTTTAACGATCGCTTTTCCCTAACAGGCATTGTCCTGACCCGAATGGATGGCGATGCACGCGGTGGTGCAGCTTTGTCTATGCGGGCGGTCACGGGCTGTCCCATCAAATTGGTGGGTACGGGTGAACGTATTGAAGACCTGGATGCCTTCCACCCAGACCGGGTTGCCTCGCGCATCTTGGGTATGGGCGATATCGTCAGCCTGGTTGAAAAAGCCGGCGAGATGGTCGAGGCAGAAGATGCCGAGAAGCTGGTTAAGCGCCTTAAGAAGGGCCAGTTCTCGCTCGAAGATTACCAGAACCAGTTGGCCCAGATGCGCAAAATGGGCGGTATGGGCGGCATTTTGAAAATGATGCCCGGCGTAGGCAAAATGAAAAAGGCGCTGGACGCCGCGAATGTGGACGAATCAGTCTTTGTTCGCCAGGGCGCCATCATCAGTTCCATGACACCGCAAGAGCGGGTCAAAACGAAACTCATTGGTGCGTCGCGCAAGCGGCGTATCGCAGCGGGCTCCGGCACATCTGTGCAGGAGGTCAACAAACTTCTCAAGCAACACCAGCAAATGGCGCAAATGATGAAGCGCATGAGCAAGGGTGGGAAAAAGGGCATGCCCCAATTACCCCCCGGGTTTGATGGAATGCTTGGATAATCCACACGTAGACTGAAGAGGAAAGAACCTACATGTCGTTGAAAATTAGACTAGCCCGAGGCGGCGCGAAAAAGCGGCCTTACTACCGTATTGTTGTTACAGATTCCCGTAATCCACGGGATGGTAAGTTCATTGAGCGCGTGGGCCACTACAACCCACTTCTGCCAAAGGACAACGAAAACCGCATCAAGCTGGAAGCCGAGCGCATTCAGTATTGGTTGGGCGTTGGCGCAACACCAAGTGATCGTGTTGCTCGTTTCTTGGGCGAAGCAGAACTGATTGCGATGCCTGCGCAGAAGAACAACCCAATCAAGGGTAAGCCTGGCCAAAAGGCACAGGAACGCGCTGAAGAATTGGCAGCTGCTGCGGCCGATGCCGCTGAAGCTGCTGCTGCGCCGGCTGAAGAGCCTGCCGCTGAAGAAGCTGCTGAAGAATAGGTCGCACCGTGTCTTTGTCCCCGGCTGAACAGTTTATCTGTCTGGGCGTTATCGCAAGCCCGATTGGTGTTCGCGGCGAGGTCAGGGTCAAGACCTTTACCGATGAACCCGAAGGCTTGGCAGATTACGGCACGCTGATAACCGGACCGGGAACAACAGGGCAGGGCGGGCGAGAAATCGATGTTCGCGCAGTCAGGGTTGTTAAAGGCGGTGTTGGCATATTCCTGGACGGGATAACCGACCGGGATGCGGCAGACGCGCTAAAGGGCACCGAACTGGGTGTTTACCGAGAAGCCCTTGGCGGGACGGAAGACGACGAGACGTTCTATCACGTCGATCTTATTGGTTTGGAAGTCCGGGATATGGGCGGAGAAACCATCGGCGACGTAAAGACGGTTCACGATTTTGGTGGCGGCGACGTCCTGGAATTGAACCTGACGGTAAGTGAAAAGACCGAATTGGTGCCGTTCCGCAAGGAAACGATACCTGAGGTCGACATAGAGGGTGGTTTTCTGGTGCTCGCTGAAACGGCGTGGCTGGGAGAAGGCCCCGAAAAGGAAGAAGGAGAAGGCGAATAGCGCAAGACGCCCCCCGCACAGACAAAGTGTGGACAGCACGGGTGTTAACCCTGTTCCCAGAGATGTTTCCAGGTTCGCTTGGATATTCACTGGCAGGCAAGGCACTTGAAAAAGGCATCTGGTCGCTGGAAACAGTAGACCTGAAAACCTTTGGTCTGGGCAAGCACCGCACTGTCGACGACACACCCACCGGGGGCGGCCCTGGCATGGTGATGAGACCCGACGTATTGGCAACTGCCATAGATAGCGTGCACCAGGGCACATCGGCACAAAACCAGCCACTGATTTATTTGTCCCCACGGGGGGAACAATTAAACCAAGAGCTGGCGCATGAATTGAAAGATGCAGGCGGTGCCACCCTGATATGCGGACGCTTTGAAGGGGTTGATGAACGGGTGTTGGAGGCGCGAAACGTTTGCGAGATCAGTGTAGGGGACTATGTCCTCTCAGGTGGAGAGCCCGCCGCGCTGGTATTGATGGACGCCGTTATTCGCTTGCTCCCCGGTGTTATCGGAGATGCGTTAACGCTGGAGAGTGAAAGTTTTGAGTCTGGTTTATTGGAATACCCCCAATACACCAAGCCGCAAGAATGGGAAGAGCGTCTTGTACCTGAGGTGCTTCTTTCCGGCCATCACGGCAAAATTGAAGGATGGCGAAGACGAATGGCAGAGGATATAACCCGGGCACGGCGGCCAGATCTGTGGGATCGCTACCTTGCCCAAGACAAAGACGAATGACCTTTTAGTTATCCGAAAGGAAAGCTAATTGGTTGGCATTTGAGCGAAAGCTCTAGAATAGCGATGGCCAGATTGATGGTCACTGTAAAGTGAAGGAAAGAACGATGAATATCATTGAAGAGCTCAATCAGGAGCAGATCAGCAAGCTGACTGCAGAAAAAACCATTCCTGAATTTGCCGCAGGCGATACCGTTAAGGTTAACGTCCGCGTGGTTGAAGGTACGCGTGAACGTGTGCAGGCCTTTGAAGGCGTGTGTATCGCTCGCAAAAATGATGGGCTGGACTCATCATTTACCCTGCGTAAAATTTCTTACGGTGAAGGTGTGGAGCGTGTATTCCCGCTTTATTCCCCAAAGCTGGATAGCATTGAAGTGATCCGCCGCGGTCGTGTCCGTCGCGCCAAGCTTTACTATCTGCGCGGTCGCCGTGGTAAGTCTGCCCGGATTGCTGAAAAGCAAGACTTTAACCGTCGTGCAAAGGGTGCCGCCAAGGCTGCCCCTGCTGCTGAAGCGGCTTCCGAAGAATAATCAGAATAGTTTAGGCAGGAGTTTCCTAGATGAGCGGGTCTCGTACTCTTTACGACAAAGTCTTCGATGCACATTTGGTTAATGTGCAGGATGATGGCACCTGTGTGTTGTATATCGATCGTCACCTCATTCATGAAGTGACAAGCCCGCAGGCTTTTGAAGGTCTGCGTATGGCAGGGCGCAAGGTGCGTCGGCCAGAAGCCACGCTGGCGGTGCCCGATCACAACGTACCGACGTCTAATCGAGACAAGGAAATTGAGAACGAGGAATCCCGCGTTCAAATTGAAACTCTTGCTCAAAACTGTGCTGATTTCGGCGTGCCTTACATTTCCATGAATGATATCCGCCAGGGTATTGTGCATGTTGTTGGCCCCGAACAAGGCCTGACCCAGCCGGGTATGACTATTGTGTGTGGCGACAGCCATACCGCAACCCACGGGGCTTTTGGCTCTTTGGCGTTCGGCATTGGTACCTCTGAGGTTGAACACGTTCTTTCAACCCAGACGCTGCTGCAGAAGCGGTCGTTGAATTTGCGCGTCAATGTTGAGGGCGACCTGCCCTTGGGCGTCACTGCTAAAGACGTTGTCATGGCGATCATTGGCGAGCTGGGCACAGCTGGCGGTACCGGCTATGTCATCGAATTTGCGGGTTCCACCATTCGGGACCTGACCATGGAAGGCCGGATGACCGTGTGTAACATGGCCATCGAAGCTGGTGCGCGTGCCGGCTTGATTGCCCCCGACCAAAAGACCTTTGATTATGTTAAAGGCCGCCCCCTGTCGCCAAGTGCTGACCAGTGGGACCAGGCCGTTGAGTATTGGTCTGGCCTGTTCAGCGATGATGATGCGACCTTCGACAAGGAAATCACCTTGCAGGCCGCTGACATTGCCCCTCAGGTGACTTGGGGCACTAGTCCTGAAGACGTGTTGCCCATCTCTGGTGCCGTGCCTAGCGCTGGCGACTATGATGATGAAGCGCGCCAGAACGCAACCGCGCGCTCGTTGGAATATATGGGCCTTACCGGTGGTACGCCGCTGCAAGAAGTGCAGATCGACCGCGTTTTTGTTGGTTCGTGCACAAACGGCCGTATCGAAGACATTCGCGCTGTTGCAGCCATTGCCAAGGGCCGCCAAGTTGCCAGCAATGTTAATGCCATGGTTGTACCGGGTTCTGGCCTGGTCAAGGAAATGGCAGAAGCGGAAGGCCTGGACAAAATCCTGGTTGAAGCCGGTTTCGACTGGCGCGACCCAGGGTGTTCTATGTGCCTGGCCATGAATGAAGATAAATTGACGGTTGGTGAGCGATGTGCATCGACATCAAACCGTAATTTTGAAGGTCGCCAGGGCAAAGGTGGTCGGACTCATTTGGTTAGCCCCGGCATGGCGGCTGCGGCTGCAATTGCGGGGCATCTGGCTGATGTGCGGGATTATCAGGACTAGCTGACTGCATTGGCCTGCCAAGGCCATGTTGGTTATCGCATCCTGAGAGAAGGTAAGAGGAAGTTATGGATAAGTTCACGAAGTTGACAGGCGTTGCTGCACCCCTGGCTGATATCAATGTCGATACAGACAAGATCATCCCTGCAGATTATCTCAAGACAATCAAGCGCACCGGCCTTGGTGTCGCGTTGTTCAGCGAGATGCGCTACCTGGAAGATGGTTCGGAAAACCCAAATTTTGTGTTGAACCAGCCAGCCTATCGCAGTGCTGAAATTCTGGTTGCTGGCGAAAACTTTGGCTGTGGTTCCTCGCGGGAACATGCGCCATGGGCAATTCTCGATTATGGGATCCGCTGCATCATTTCCACCAGTTTTGCCGATATCTTTTTCAACAATTGCTTCAAGAACGGCATTTTGCCGATCGTGCTGCCACAGGCAGAGGTTGATAAATTGATGGACGATGCTGGCCGTGGTGCCAACGCGGTCATGACAATTGACCTCGAAGCACAGGAAATTCATGGCCCTGATGGTGGTGTGATTGCATTTGATGTGGATGAGTTCCGCAAGCATTGCCTGATGAACGGTCTTGATGATATTTCGCTGACATTGCAGCAAGACGACAAAATTACCGCCTATGAAGACAAGCAGGCCGAGAAACAGCCCTGGCTATAGGCTGCGGGTGACACGCTGCAAAAGCGACCAATAAAGGAAAAGAATAATGTCGGAAGCGATCAATCTTCTTGTATTGCCGGGCGACGGCATCGGTGTGGAAGCCATGGCGCAAGTGCGCCGGGTTATCGACTGGATTGGCACCAATAAGGGTATCAATTTCAACATCGATGAAGACCTCGTCGGTGGGTGTTCCATCGACGCACACGGCAATTCATTAACAGATGAGTGCATGGATAAAGCCCTGGCGGCTGACGCCGTATTGTTGGGCGCTGTGGGCGGCCCCAAATGGGATAATGTCGACTTTGCCATCCGCCCCGAAGCTGGCCTGCTGCGCCTCCGCAAGGATATGGGCCTGTTCGCCAATTTGCGCCCTGCCATGTGCTTTGATGCGCTGGTCGATGCGTCTTCCTTGAAGCCAGAACTGGTTGCTGGCCTTGATATTATGATCGTGCGCGAGCTAACTGGCGGCGTTTATTTCGGCGAACCCCGTGGCATAACAGACCTGCCCGATGGCCAGCGTCGTGGTGTGAATACACAGGTTTATGACACGGAAGAAATTCGCCGTGTTGTTCGCGTTGCCTTTGATATTGCCAAGCAGCGCGATAATCGCGTGACGTCATGCGAAAAAGCTAACGTCATGGAAAGCGGTATTTTGTGGCGCGAAGAAGCCAATTGGGTGCATGACAACGAAGCGGAATATTCAGGCGTTGAATTGTCCCACATGTATGCTGACAATGCGGCCATGCAGTTGGTGCGCCAGCCCAAGCAATTTGATGTCATGGTCACGGACAATCTGTTCGGTGATATTCTGTCAGACGCTGCTGCGATGCTGACCGGCTCTTTGGGCATGTTGCCCTCTGCTTCATTGGGTGCATCTATCGATGGTGCCCGGCCAAAAGCTATGTACGAACCAGTGCATGGCAGCGCGCCAGATATTGCGGGCCAGAACCTGGCAAACCCTATTGCCAGTATCCTGAGCTTTGCCATGGCTCTGCGCTATTCGTTTGAGTTGGGTGCAGAAGCTGACTTGGTAGAAAAAGCCGTCGAAAATGTCCTCGCTGAAGGGTATCGCACAGGCGATATTATGCAGCCTGGCATGAACCAGACATCCACCACGGGCATGGGCGATGCGATCCTTGCCCAGCTAGATAAGCTTGCTGCTTAACGGAGCTTGATATGGGTTACAATGTTGCAGTCGTAGGCGCGACCGGTGTCGTGGGCCGCGAAATGTTGCAAATTCTTGAGGAACGTCAGTTCCCCATCGACAATGTGTACGCCTTGGCTTCCCGCCGTTCTGTGGGGCGCGAGGCATCTTTTGGCGAAAATAAAATACTGAAGGTTGCCGCCGTCGATAATCACGATTGGTCGACAACAGATATCGCGCTGTTTGCGGCGGGCTCTGCGGTGGTGCGTGAATATGGACCCAAGGCCGCCAAAGCCGGTTGTATCGTTATCGACAACAGCTCGTCTTACCGGATGGACCCTGATGTACCGCTGATCGTGCCAGAGGTGAACCCCGAAGATATCGACGGCTATGGCAAGAAGAACATCATCGCCAACCCGAACTGCTCGACAGCCCAGATGGTGGTGGCGCTGAAGCCCCTGCACGACATCGCCAAGATCAAGCGCATTGTTGTCTCGACGTTTCAGTCTGTCTCTGGCGCCGGTAACGACGCCATGGACGAGCTGTTCACGCAGACGCGGGCCATTTTTGTGAATGACGATGTCAAAAGCGAAAACTTCACCAAGCAGATTGCTTTCAACGTGATCCCACATATCGGCGACTTTCTCGACGATGGCGGCACGGAAGAAGAGCTTAAGATGGTGAACGAAACCCACAAGATGCTCGATCCCGATATCGAGGTCACGGTGACTTGCGTGCGGGTGCCAGTGTTTGTGGGTCATTCAGAATCCATCAACATCGAATTCGAATCGGCGCTTGATGAAAAAACCGCCCGCGAAGCCCTGCGCACGGCACCTGGTATTATGGTTGTCGATAAGCGCGAAGACGGTGGCTACATCACCCCGCTGGAATGCGTGGGTGAATTTGCCACCTATGTCAGCCGTATTCGCAAGGACCCAACGGTAAAGCACGGCCTGAATCTTTGGTGCGTGTCTGATAATCTGCGCAAGGGTGCTGCCCTGAACGCTGTGCAGATTGCCGAGCTGTTGGGCCGCAAGCATTTAAAGAAGGCTTCCTAAGCCTTACGACGTCCTACACGACTGACCAATTTGAGGAGAAACATCATGGCCGCGACATTCCGTCCTCGCCGTTCCGTATTGTATATGCCGGGCTCAAACGCACGGGCGCAGGAAAAGGCCAAAGGCTTGCCTGCTGACGCGATTATCCTCGACCTGGAAGACGCTGTGGCCCCTGATGCCAAGGCCGAAGCCCGCGAGTTGGTCTGTTCCGCCGTCAAAAATGGTGGCTATGGCACACGGGAAATGATCATCCGTTGTAACGGGCTCGACACACCCTGGGGTGCCGAGGATATCCGCGCCGCAGTGGCGGCTGGCCCGGATGCGATTTTGCTGCCGAAAATCGAATCAGCTGAAATGGTCCATGAAATTGAAAGCCACATGGTTGCCGCCGGAGCGCCCGACGACATGGCCATCTGGTGCATGATGGAAACGCCCATTGGCATATTGAATATTCAGGAAATCGCGAGCGCTTCTTCGCGCATTGCCTGTTTGGTCATGGGCACCTCCGACCTGGTGAAAGACGTGCATGCGCGCCACACGCCAGACCGTCTGCCTATGCTGTACAGCCTGTCGATCTGCATTTTGGCAGCCCGCGCCAGTGGCCTTGCGGTGCTCGATGGTGTGTATCTGGGCATTAAAGACCCTGAAGGCTACCAGGCCATTTGCGTACAGGGCATGGAATTGGGCTTTGATGGCAAAACCCTCATCCACCCCACACAGGTAGAGCCCGCAAATGCGGTGTTCGGCCCCACTTCAGACGAAGTCGACCATTCCCGCCGCGTCATCGTGGCGTTTGCCGAGGCTGAAGCCGAAGGCAAAGGCGTTGTAGTTGTTGATGGCGCGCTGGTTGAGAACCTGCACGTTGAAAACGCACAGCGCATTGTTGCCATGGCCGATGCCATTGCCGAAATGGAAGCCGCAAGCGCCTAAAGGATACGCCCCATGACCAAGACTGTTGCCGGTAATTACTTCGAAGACTTCACCCTTGGCCAAAAGCTTGTGCACGCAACGCCGCGCACGGTCACCGAGGGCGATGTTGCGGCTTATGTCGCGCTATATGGCAGCCGTTTTGCCATTAACAGTGCCGACACCTTCGCCATGGACCAGGGCCTACCCTGTGCGCCTTTGGATGACATTCTGACGTTCCACTTTGTCTTCGGTAAAACTGTGCCAGACGTGTCGTTGAATGCGGTGGCCAATCTTGGTTATGCCGATGTGCAGTTCAAGGCGCGGGTCTATCCCGGCGACACCATTTCTTCGACCTCCGAGGTCATCGGGCTCAAGCAGAACTCCAATGGTAAAACCGGCGTGGTTTATGTGCGCTCTGTTGGTGTGAACCAAGAAGGTGAAGAAGTCCTGAATTATGTGCGCTGGGTCATGGTCAACAAGAAAGACTTTGACGCCCCTGCACCTGAAGAAGTTGTGCCACTGTTGCCGGACGCCGTTGAAATTGGCGAGTTGACCATCCCAACAGGCCTCGACTTTTCCAGTTACGACCGTGCGCTGGCTGGGTCTGCCCATGGTTGGGCTGACTATGAAGTTGGCGAAAAAATCGACCATGTCGACGGCATCACCATGGAAGAAGCCGAACATATGCTGGCGACCCGCATGTATCAAAACACGGCGCGGGTGCATTTCAACCAGATCATGCAGGCCGACAGCCGCTTTGGCCGCCGTTTGATTTATGGTGGTCACATCATCTCATTGGCGCGTGCCATCAGCTTCAACGGCCTGGGCAATGCGTGCTTCGTGGCGGCTATCAATGGCGGCGCGCATGTGGCCCCAAGCTTTGGCGGCGATACAATTTTCGCGTGGTCTGAAGTGCTCGACAAAGCCGAAGTGCCCGGCCACGACGATATGGGTGCGCTGCGCATCCGCACCGTCGGTACGAAAAACCAGCCCTGCACCGACTTCCCCGATAAAGGCGAAGACGGCAAGCGCGACGCCTCTGTTGTGCTGGACCTGGATTACTGGGTGTTGATGCCGCGTTAGGCCGCATTTCTTTGATGGCAAAAACCGGCTAGGCTGCTTTCCTATGTATTTGGAAAGGGAACGCCAATGATTCGCGGTAGCTGCCTTTGTGGCGCGGTGACATTCGAGATTTCGGGCGAGTTGACGCCTATGCAATATTGCCATGCGGAACGGTGCCGCAAAGCATCTGGCGCGGCAGCATCGCCTGAAGCCTTGGCCCCGGCAGATGGCTTTGCCTTTGTTTCCGGTGAAGACAGCCTCACATTTTACGAAGCGCCATTGTTGGAAAAGCCGCCTGCCTACCGGCGGGCGTTTTGTTCTACCTGTGGGTCGCCCATGCCGCACAGGCTTGAGGGCCTGCCTTATGTTTTCCTTAATCCCGGCGTGCTGGATGATGATCCGGTGTCTCGGCCGTTTCGCCATGCCTTTACGGGCCAGAAGGCGTGTTGGCATGAAATTGTCGACAGTTTGCCGCAGCATGAAGCGCTGCCTGATGGCCCCAATGTTGATACGCTGAAAGAATAGAGGCAGGGTGCCATTCGGCCATACCTGCCGGTAACACCATAAATAGTTAAAAACCTGCAATAAAATGCTGTGGAATCCCGCCTTACGCGTTGACCTGATTGTGCCCGGTACTATGATGGCGGCGAACTAGTTAGAGATCTCTTTGGAGTCTATTCATGGCGCAAGCGAAACGTCCTGTCTCGCCGCATCTTCAAGTCTATCGTTGGTCAGTAACGATGGCCTCGTCCATTCTGCATCGTGTAACCGGTGTAGCACTTGGGGCGGGGACGTTATTATTGGCATGGTGGCTGGTTGCTGCGGCTACAAGTGATGAGGCTTTTGCCCTCGTCCAACATTGCATGGGCAGCTGGCCCGGCCAATTGGTAATGCTCGGCTTTTGCTGGGCGCTGACCTATCACCTGTTTAACGGTATCCGCCACCTCGCGTGGGATATGGGCTACGGCTTTGAGCTGAAGGCCGCGCAGTTAAGCGGTTGGTTTGTCTTTATTGCCTCTACGGTCGTGACGCTGGCCATTGCGGCCGCGTCGTTGGGAGGAATGCTATGAGCATGCGTACCCCGATTTCCAAAGTTCGCGGGCAGGGCTCTGCCGGTACCGGCACGCATCATTTCTGGGTGCACCGGGTAACCGCTGTTGCGCTGGTGCCACTGACCATCTGGTTTCTGTGCAGCCTTCTTTCCCATATGGGTGGAAGCCGCGATGAAGTGATTGCCTGGATTAGCCAGCCTTTGGTTGCCATTGCCTTTGTATTGTTGCTGGGCACCGGCATTTATCATCTGAAGCTCGGTATTCAGGTGGTTATTGAAGATTACGTACACGGTGAAGCAATGAAGATGTTCTCCCAACTGGCGCTGACCCTGGTCACCGCGGCTGTTGGTGTGGCATCTGTTTTTGCCGTCTTTAAAATTGCAGTGGGAGGCTAGGCCACAATGAGCCAGTCATATCCAATTATCGACCATACCTATGATGTAGTTGTTGTGGGCGCCGGGGGTTCCGGTTTGCGCGCAACCATGGGCATGGCCGAAAAGGGCCTGAAAACGGCCTGTCTGTCGAAAGTTTTCCCCACACGGTCACACACCGTGGCAGCTCAGGGCGGTATTGCCGCGTCTTTGGGTAATATGGGTGAAGACAACTGGAAGTGGCACATGTTCGATACGGTCAAGGGCTCCGATTGGCTCGGTGACCAAGACGCGATCGAATATATGGTGCGCGAAGCACCGGCTGCGGTTTATGAGCTGGAACATTACGGTGTGCCATTCTCACGCACCGAAGAAGGCCGCATCTATCAGCGTGCTTTTGGTGGCATGACCACCGACTTTGGTGAAGGCCCGCCCGCCCTGCGCACATGCGCGGCGGCTGACCGTACAGGCCATGCCATGCTGCACAGCCTGTATCAGCAGTCTTTGAAATATGATGCCGAGTTCTACATCGAATATTTCGCGCTCGACCTGATTATGGTTGATGGCGAATGCAAGGGCGTTATGTCCATGGACATGGCAACGGGTGAAATTCACCGGTTCCGCGCCAATATGGTCGTGCTGGCAACGGGTGGCTATGGCCGCTCTTACTTCAGCTGCACCTCGGCCCACACCTGTACGGGTGATGGCGGCGGCATGGTGCTGCGCGCAGGCTTGGCGCTGCAGGATATGGAATTCGTACAATTCCACCCCACCGGCATTTACGGCTCTGGTTGTTTGATTACCGAGGGTGCTCGCGGTGAAGGCGGTTACCTGGTCAACAGCGAGGGCGAGCGCTTTATGGAGCGTTATGCAGCGTCGGCCAAAGATTTGGCCTCACGCGATGTGGTGAGCCGGTCTATGACCGTTGAAATTCGTGAAGGCCGAGGTGTTGGCCTCAATGGCGACCATATTCACCTGCATCTGGACCATCTGGACCCAGACATTCTGGCAGAACGCCTGCCGGGTATTTCAGAATCGGCCCGTGTTTTCTCGGGCGTCGATGTGAATAAAGAGCCAATCCCTGTGCTGCCAACAGTGCATTATAATATGGGTGGTATCCCCACCAATTATCGTGCCGAAGTGCTGACGTTGAAAGACGGCAACCCGGACACGGTTGTACCGGGCCTGATGGCCGTTGGTGAAGCCGCCTGTGTGTCTGTCCATGGTGCGAACCGTTTGGGCTCCAACTCACTGATCGATCTGGTGGTGTTTGGCCGTGCTGCTGCAGACCGCGCCGCAGAAGTTATCAAGCCGGGTGATCGCAATGTAGAATTCAGCGCCGACACAGGTGATAACGCCCTGGCTATGCTGGATAAGTACCGCAATGCCTCGGGCTCTATGGCCACCGCTGAAATTCGCGACAATATGCAGCGCACCATGCAAAACAACTGCGCTGTGTTCCGTACTGGCGAAGTGCTGGAAGAAGGCGTTGGCCTGATCAACGATGTCTGGAAGCAGATGCCTGAAGTTCGGGTTACTGACCGCTCCCTGATCTGGAACAGCGATCTGATCGAAACCATCGAGCTTGATAACCTGATGCGTCAGGCCGTTGTGACCATGGTTTCTGCAGAAAATCGCAAGGAAAGCCGTGGCGCCCATGCCCGTGAAGATTATTCATCGCGTGATGATGAAAATTGGATGAAGCATACGCTGGCATGGATTGATGATACCGGGTTTGTCGATCTCAACTATCGCCCTGTGCATGATTACACGCTGACCGAAGATATTGATTACATCAAGCCCAAAGCCCGGGTGTATTAGGAGCTGAAATATGGCTGAGTTTACGCTTCCCAAAAATTCACGGGTCAAAAAAGGCAAGTCCTATAAGGCACCCGAAGGGGCAACCAACACCAAGACACTGAGTGTCTACCGGTGGGACCCCGATGATGCGGAAAATCCGCGCATGGACACCTATGAGGTCGACCTCGATACGTGTGGCCCCATGGTTCTGGATGCGCTGATCAAAATTAAGAACGAGATGGATTCAACCCTCACGTTCCGCCGGTCTTGCCGCGAAGGTGTGTGTGGCTCTTGCGCCATGAATATCGACGGTAAGAATAGCCTAGCCTGCACAACGGGCCTAGATGAAGTAAAGGGTGCCATTGGCGTTAACCCGCTGCCGCATATGGAAGTGGTGAAGGATCTGGTCCCCGATATGACCAATTTCTACGCGCAATATGCATCCATCGAGCCATGGTTGAAGACCAAGTCGGTGACTCCGCCAGATTCCGAGCGCCTGCAGTCTCATGAAGACCGCACCAAGCTGGATGGCCTGTATGAGTGCATCCTGTGCGCTTGTTGCTCAACGTCTTGCCCATCTTACTGGTGGAACCAGGATCGGTATTTGGGCCCAGCCGTGCTGCTGCAAGCCTATCGCTGGTTGGCTGACAGCCGTGACGAGTTCACCGGTGAACGCCTTGATGAGCTGGAAGATCCATTCCGCCTCTATCGTTGTCACACCATCATGAACTGCGCCCAAGCATGCCCGAAAGGCTTGAACCCGGCCAAGGCCATTTCTGAAGTGAAGAAAATGATGGTTGAGCGCCAGGGCTGATATCGGCTTCTTTCGTCACCCCGGACAGGGCGAAGCCCGGTGCGATCCGGGGTCCAGGAAAACCATAGTGGCCCAGCCTTTGGCTGGGTCATTTTTGTTTCTGGATCCCGTGTCGCAATCTGTCCTGACGGTCAGAGCACGGGATGACAACCGGATGTATTGCGGAAAATTATCTGCCACCCCTTGTATAGTTAAATAATTCCATTATATTGGAAATATGGAAAATAAAGATGTCATAACAGCTCTCTCTGCCCTGGCCCATGAAACGCGTCTCAATGTGTTTCGCCAATTGGTTCAAGCAGGCCCCGATGGTTTGGCGGCGGGTGTAATGTCGGGCGTGCTCGATATTCCGCCACAAACCTTGTCATTTCACCTTAAAGAGCTTTCCCATGCCGGGCTTGTTAGCCAGCGGCGGGAAGGGCGCAGCATCATCTATGCGCCCGACTTTGGGCAGATCTCTGCCGTCGTTGGTTTTTTGGGGGACAATTGCTGTGGTGGTGTCTGCACTGTTTCAACATCCCCCCTTTGTGATCCTGAGTAAAATTGAAGGAGACCTATCTTGAAAACGCTACATGTTAGCCTGTCTGTGAAGTCTATCCCCGATTCCGTGTCCTATTACAGCACCTTGTTCGGCCGCAAACCCGATGTCTTGAAGCCAGAATTTGCCAAATGGTGGCTTGATGACCCGAAGGTGAACTTTGCCCTCAATGCAGGCTCTGGTAACCCTGGCCTTAACCACTTGGGCATCGAAGTGGACGATGAAGCCGACCTCACGCCTTATTACGAGCGCGCACAAGCGGCGGGCACTTTTGCTGAAGAAGGCGACACGGAATGCTGCTATGCCCAATCCACCAAAGGCTGGGCATCAGACCCACAAAACGTGTCGTGGGAATTGTTCAAAACCACTGAATATCTGCACGATGCCCCAACACAGCCCAAACAGGCATGCCCAACAGATTGTTGCGCATAAGCCATTAGGCTTGCAATTCATGGCAGGCAGTTCTAAGCCAATTGCCTGTCATGAACGATCTACCTCACCATAAGCCTGCGTCTGAACAGGGTAATGATTCGGCCCCCATAGAAGGGCCGATGGCGGCCTATGGTTTAGCCATCGCCGAGGGCAACATCCAGGCTGACCCAGCGCAGGAAGAAGCGGCGCAATTACTACAGACGCTTCATGAAAAATTGCAGCGTTACAAGCCGGGCAAGGTGAAGGGCCTGCGTAAGTTCTTCGGTGGGAAAACTCCCGAGGCCCCAAGGGGCTTGTACCTTTATGGTGGGGTCGGTCGTGGTAAATCCATGCTGATGGATTTGTTTTTCGACACGACTGGATTCGAGCCAAAACGTCGCGTGCACTTTCATGCCTTCATGTTGGAAGTTCATGAAAGCAACCATCGTTGGCGCAAGATGAGCCAGCAGGAACGTCGTAAGGCAGGATTCCCTAACGATGACCCCATTCCGCCATTGGCGGCACGCTTGGCCAGCGAGGCCAAGCTACTCTGTTTTGACGAATTCCATGTCACCGATGTGGCTGATGCCATGATTCTGGGCCGCTTGTTCCAGGCCCTGTTCGATGAAGGCGTGGTGCTGGTGCTCACCTCTAACCGCGCGCCGGACGAACTGTATGTCGGTGGCCTGAACCGGTCGTTGTTCATTCCTTCTATCGAATTGATTAAGGACCGCCTTGAGGTGCGGCACTTGCAATCCCCTACAGACTATCGATTGGAGCGCATCAAGGGGATGCCGGTTTACCACGTGCCGCTGGATATGCGGTCGGCCAACGAACTTGATGTCTCTTTCAAAGCGCTGACCGATGAAAGCGAAGATGAGGCGATGGAAATTCCAGTCCAGCAAGGGCGCAGGCTGATGGTACCGCAAGCTGCCAAAGGCGTGGCGCGTTTCACCTTCGAAGAATTGTGTGCCCGCCCATTGGGCGCTGCAGATTATTTAGCCATCGCCAAACACTTTCACACACTGGTGCTGGCCGACATTCCCCAAATGGACCGCGACAAACGCAACGAGGCCAAACGCTTTGTTACGCTGATTGATGCGCTCTATGAAAACCACACTAAGCTGGTGTGCTCTGCTGCGGCTCGGCCAGAAGACCTCTATCCTGCTGGTGATGGCAGTTTCGAATTTTCCCGCACTGCATCGCGGCTTATCGAGATGCAAAGCCACGACTATTTTGACGCGGCTGGGAAAGGTAATTTGGGCGCAATATGATTTGGCTGAAGCGCAGTGCAAAAGTGGGCTTAAGCGTCGTAGGCTTGCCCTTGCTGCTGGTGTGTCTGTTTCTGTGGTTCATGCAGGAAAGCCTGCTGTTCCGGGGAGGAGTAATTCCCCAAAATCATGTTTATCCCCATTTGCCTGGTGTCCAAGACCTCTGGCTGGATCGGCCTGACGGCGCACGCCTGCACATTGCGCGAATGGAGCATCCCAACCCAACAGGCTTGATGCTTTATTTCCATGGTAACGCCGCCCATAAGGGCTATCTGAGCGGAATGGTTCAGCTGTATGGCGCTATGGGCTACACGGTCATTGGTCTGGACTATCGTGGGTTTGGTAAAAGCACGGGTGCTCAAGGCGAAGCCGACATGCTGGAAGACGCGATTGCTTTTTATGACGAGGTTGTGCCCCCAGGCGTGCAGCCGCTGATCGTCGCTCGGTCTTTAGGCACAAGTTTTGCGACTTACGTCGCGAGCAAACGCCCCGTGCGGCAGCTTGTGTTGTATTCGCCCCCTAGCTCTATCAAGGATGTTGCAGCGCGACATTATCCCTGGGCGCCCGCCTTCTTGCTGCGGTGCCCCTTGCGGACCGATCAGTTCATAGCCAAGGTTCAGGCCCCAGTGCTGATTTTCCATGGAACTGATGATGCTGTCGTGCCGTTTGAAAGTGGCGTGCAGCTGCGTGGCCTGTTGAAGCCGGGCGACAAATTTTATGCGATTCAGGGTGGCAGCCACCGCGATATTCCATGGCGTGCTGACGTCTTGAAGCTTTTGAAGAAGGATTTGGTTTCTCCATGATTCAGTCAATCACCGGTTTTTTTGTTTCCTTGTTTAATAGGTGGATGCCCGACGCGTTTGTGGTGGCCGTCGTCCTCAGCATTTTCACCGCCATTATGGCGGTGCTGGTGGCAGACTTCTCGCCTGCCGATACGGTGGTGGCCTGGGGTGATTCGATCTGGAATCTGCTGCGTTTCACTACGCAGGTGGTGCTGACCTTGTTGTTTGGCCACGCAGTCGCTCACACCCCGTTGGTGCACAAAGCGCTGGGTAAAATGGCCAGCAAAGTGCGCTCGGCGCGCATGGCCTATAGCTTGGCCTGTTTTGTTACAGGTGTGTGTGCGTTGTTGTCGTGGGGCCTTAGCCTGATTGTCGGCGGCATTTTTGCCCGCGCTATTGGCGAAACCTGCAAGCGGGAAGGCGTTGTTATTCACTACCCGCTGCTGGTAGCGGCATCCTATTCCGGTTTCGTGCTGTTCCATCAAGGCCTGTCGGGCACTATCCCGCTGACAATCGCCACGCCAGATCACTTTTTGGCCGAAACCATGGGGGTTGTACCGTTCTCACAAACAGTGTTCAGCCCTTGGAGCATGGCGATTGCCGCCGCGATCTTGATTACCCTGCCCATGGTAATGACGCGTTTGCGCCCGGCTGATGAAGATTGTGAGCAATTGTCGGATGCTTTGCTGGATGAAACAGGGCCAGCGGATTTGGAGATCATTGAAGAACCCACAGAGGAGCCCACACCCGCGAGCAAGCTGGACCATTGGAGACCCCTTAATTGGATATTGATTGCAGCGGGGTTGTATTATCTCGGTGTGCACTTCTTTAGCCGAGGCCAAGGCCTGAACCTCGACATTCTGAACTTTGCCTTTCTGATGTTAGGCCTCGGGCTTAGCCGCTCATTGGCACATTTTGTTGAGCTGATTACCGATGCCGCCAAAATCGTTGGTCCCTACTTGCTGCAATATCCATTTTATGCAGGTATTGCTGGCATCATGTTGGCCTCTGGCTTGGCGCAGATGGTGGTGGATGTGTTTATTCAATATTCAACAGCAGAGACGTTGCCATTGGCAGCCTATATCAGTGCGGCAATTCTCAATGTTTTCATCCCCACTGGTGGCGGCCAGTGGGCAGTGCAGGGGCCCATCATGATGGATGCTGCGGTTAACCTGGGGGCGGACCTACCATTGGTGGCCATGGCTGTGGCTTTGGGCGACCAATTAACCAATTTAATCCAGCCCATTGTCATTGTGCCCGTGTTGGCAATCGCGGGCCTGCATGTGCGCCAGGTGATGGGGTATATGGTCATGGCGCTCGCTTGGTGTGGCCTCGTTTTCTTCCTTGGGCTGTGTGCAATCACTTTTCTGTAGGCACTTGGCGACTTTTGGCCCGGCCCCTCTTGCGAATGGCGGGGAATCGCGCTAAACCCCAGCCCAATTCTTTCGGTTAATCACCCATCACATGAAGGGACGAACGGTTCATGGCTCGGAACAAAATCGCGCTTATCGGCGGCGGCCAAATTGGCGGCACGCTGGCTCACCTCGCAGGCCTCAAGGAACTTGGGGATGTTGTAATTTTTGATATCGTAGAAGGACTGCCACAAGGCAAGGCGCTGGATCTGTCCCAGTCTTCCCCTATCAACGATTTCGACTCCGCCATGAGCGGCACCCAGGACTATGCAGATATTGCTGGTTCCGACGTTGTTATCGTAACGGCTGGCGTGCCTCGCAAGCCCGGCATGAGCCGGGATGACCTTTTGGGCATCAACCTCAAGGTTATGCGCGCTGTTGGCGAAGGCATTGCACAACATGCGCCAGACGCCTTTGTTGTTTGTATTACAAACCCGCTCGACGCGATGGTTTGGGCGCTGCGCGAAATTTCTGGTCTGCCGCACAACAAGATCGTTGGCATGGCTGGTGTGCTCGACTCAGCGCGTTTCCGCCACTTCCTTGCTGACGAATTCAACGTATCTGTTGAAGACGTAACCGCGTTCGTTTTGGGCGGCCACGGCGACACCATGGTGCCGCTGGAACGCTATTCCGCCATTGGCGGCATTCCCCTGCCAGATCTAGTCGACATGGGCTGGACCACGCAGGAAAAAATCGATGCAATCGTGCAGCGCACCCGCGATGGCGGTGCTGAAGTTGTTAGCCTGCTGAAAACTGGTTCTGCATTTTATGCACCAGCAGCTGCGGCCATTCAGATGGCTGAAAGCTACCTCAAAGACAAGCGCCGGGTTCTGCCATGTGCGGCGTACCTTGATGGCCAATACGGTGTTGAAGACCTTTATGTTGGCGTACCAACGGTCATCGGCGCCAATGGCGTTGAAAAGGTCATCGAGATCGACCTGCAGGGCGAAGAAAAAACCGGCTTCGACAGTTCTGTCGACGCTGTCCGCGGGCTGGTTGATGCCTGCAAACAAATCGATACATCACTCGCTTAGTTTGGTTGCGGTGAAAGCCGGTTGCAGCGTCGCCTCAGGGTGATATAAGCACCGGCAATCCGCCGCACCAGAAGGCGAAATGGACAAGCCAGGAAGAGAGAGCATCCATGAATATTCATGAATATCAGGCTAAAGCCCTGCTCAGTGAGTACGGCGTAGGCGTCCCCCGGGGCGGCGTAGCCTACACACCGCAAGAAGCAGTGGCACAAGCTGAAGAACTCGGCGGCCCCGTATGGGTCGTAAAAGCCCAGATCCATGCCGGTGGGCGTGGTAAAGGTGGCGGCGTTAAGGTCGTGAAGTCTGTTGATGAGGTTAAAGAAGCCGCAGCACAGATGATCGGCATGAATTTGGTAACACACCAGACCAGCGCTGAAGGCAAAGAAGTAAAGCGGGTTTATGTTGAAGAAGGGTGCGACATTGCTCGCGAACTTTATCTCTCATTCCTGGTAGACCGGGGCACATCCCGCGTTGCCATTATGGCTTCTACCGAAGGTGGCATGGACATTGAAGAAGTGGCCGAAAGCACACCTGAGAAAATCCTGACGATTTTCATCGACCCTGCAACGGGCATTCAGGCATTCCATTGTCGCCAGCTGGCCTTTTCGCTTGGCCTGTCAGGCAAGCAGGTTGGCGCAGCCGGTAAGCTGTTCCAGAAGCTTTACACAGCATTCATGTCTAGCGATGCAAACCTTCTTGAGATTAACCCGCTGGTTGTTACTGGCGATGATGTCATCATTCCGCTTGATGCCAAGATGAGCTTCGACGACAACGCCCTGTTCCGTCACAAGGAAATCGTAGATCTGCGTGACCCTGACGAAGAAGACCCCATGGAACTGGAAGCTGCCAAGCACGAACTGAACTACATTAAGCTCGATGGCAACATTGGCTGCATGGTGAACGGTGCTGGCCTGGCCATGGCAACCATGGACATCATCAAGCTTTACGGTGAATCCCCCGCTAATTTCCTTGATGTTGGTGGCGGCGCAACCAAAGAACGCGTTACCGAAGCATTCAAGATCATTTTGTCTGACCCCAATGTTGAAGCTATTTTGGTGAATATCTTTGGTGGTATCATGCGTTGCGACATTATTGCCGACGGCATCGTGTCTGCTGCGCGTGAAGTTAGCCTGGACGTGCCTTTGGTGGTTCGCCTTGCCGGAACGAATGTTGACCTTGGTGTGCAGATCCTCGCAGACAGTGGCTTGCCCATCGTTTCTGCTGAAGATCTCGCTGATGCAGCTGACAAGGTTGCCAAAGCAGTGAAGGAGGCCCAATAAATGGCCATTCTCGTTGATAGTAATACAAAAGTAATCTGCCAGGGCTTCACCGGCTCGCAGGGTACATTCCACTCCGAACAAGCCATCGCTTATGGTACCAAAATGGTTGGTGGCGTAACCCCCGGTAAAGGTGGCTCCAAGCACCTTGACCTGCCAATTTACGACACCGTCGGTGATGCGGTTGAAGCTACGGGTGCTGATGCTTCCGTAATTTACGTGCCGCCTCCCTTCGCAGCTGATGCGATTTTGGAAGCCATTGACGCTGAAGTTCGCCTTGCAGTTTGCATCACAGAAGGCATTCCCGTGCTGGATATGGTGAAAGTTAAGCGCGCGCTGAAAAACAGCAAAACACGCCTGATTGGCCCGAACTGCCCTGGCATCATTACGCCAGACCAGTGCAAAATCGGTATCATGCCTGGCCACATTCACATGCCTGGCTCTGTAGGTGTTGTGTCTCGTTCCGGTACGCTGACTTATGAAGCAGTTGCGCAGACAACGGCTGTTGGCCTTGGCCAAACAACCTGCGTTGGCATCGGCGGCGACCCCGTCAATGGTACAAACTTCATCGACGTCCTCGAAGGCTTCCTGGCCGACGATGACACGCAGTCTATGATCATGATTGGTGAAATTGGCGGTTCTGCAGAAGAAGAAGCTGCTGAATTCCTCAAGTCTTCCAAGATCAAGAAGCCTGTTGTTGGCTTCATCGCGGGCCTGACAGCCCCAGCCGGCCGTACTATGGGCCATGCTGGCGCTATCGTGTCTGGCGGCAAAGGCGGCGCTGAAGACAAAATCGAAGCTATGAAGTCTGCAGGTATTGCAGTGGCCGATTCGCCCGCATCCCTGGGCACAACTTTGGTAGAACTGTTGAATAGTTAAGCCAGAGCGGCATTGTTAAATTAGAGAGGCCGGGTTGGTTTTAACTGCCCGGCCTTCTTTTTGCTTTCCAACAATACAGACCGACCTGTCTTAATTTGATGAGGTGGGTTTATTCTTTCCAATCAATGTCGTAGACTGCATCTAACGTTTGGGAGGGCGTGCTGGCACCAATTGCAGTGGCGAGGGCCCTGAAATGAACGAAGAACTTCTCGACCTATCTCTCCTCAATGGCTCTAACGTGCCATTCCTAGAGACTATCTATGACCGCTATCTGCAAAACCCCGATGCGGTAGACCCTGCCTGGCGCAGTTGGTTCGACCGACTCGGCGGCGATATATCGACCAGCCAAGGCCATGACCGTGGCCCCAGTTGGGCACGATCAGACTGGCCTATCGTTGCTGACCCGCTAGCAGATACTGCCCCCATAGAATCCGAGCCTGTTGTATCGCCAGAAACAGTCGCAGACTTGCGGGCTGCAACCATCGATTCTATTCGCGCGCTCATGATGATCCGCGCCTACCGCGTTCGCGGCCACCTGCATGCAAACCTCGACCCGTTGGGCCTGGCCAAGCGCCCCGAGCATCCAGAGCTGGATCCGGTCAATTATGGCTTCATGCCAGAGGATATGGATCGAATGATCTATATTGACCATGTGTTGGGGCTGGAAACTGCAACGGTACGTGAGATTATCGAAATTTTGGAGCGGACCTATTGTTCGTCCATCGGTGTCGAGTTCATGCATATATCCGAGCCTGAAGAAAAAGGCTGGATTCAAGAACGCATTGAGGGCCGCGAAAAAGAGATCAGCTTCACCGATATGGGCAAGAACGCCATCCTGCAAAAGATCATTGAAGCAGAGGCGTTTGAGCAGTTCCTCAATACGAAATATACCGGGACGAAACGCTTTGGGCTCGATGGGGCTGAGGCTATTGTGCCTGCGCTAGAAGCCATCATTAAACGTGGTGGCGCGCTTGGCATTGAAGAAATTGTCATTGGTATGCCGCACCGAGGGCGACTAAATGTGCTGGGTAATGTGATGCAAAAGCCCTTCCAAGCGATCTTCAGCGAATTCCAGGGCGGGGCCAGCCACCCTGAAGAAGTTGAAGGCTCTGGCGATGTTAAATATCACCTCGGTACCTCGTCTGACCGCGAGTTCGATGGCAACAAAGTGCATCTATCACTGACCGCGAACCCCAGCCATCTTGATGCTGTTGATCCCGTGGTGTTGGGTAAAGTGCGCGCCAAGCAGGAGCAATTGGGCGATACAGACCGTACCCGCGTTATGGGGCTGTTGCTGCATGGTGATGCCGCTTTTGCTGGGCAGGGTATTATTGCCGAGTGTTTTGGTCTGTCGCAGCTCAAGGGTTATCGCACGGGCGGTACCATCCATGTGATCGTCAACAACCAGATTGGTTTCACGACAACACCGGCTTATGCCCGCTCGTCACCCTATCCGTCAGACGTGGCCAAAATGGTGCAGACGCCTATTTTCCATGTAAATGGTGATGACGCCGAAGCCGTGGTGCATGTATGCAAAATTGCGACAGAATTTCGCCAGCGCTTTAACAAAGATGTTGTTATCGACGTGTTTTGTTACAGGCGCTTTGGTCACAATGAGGGCGATGAACCCATGTTCACGCAACCGCTCATGTACCGGGCGATTAAATCTCATGAACCTGTATCACGCAAATATGCCACCCAAATTGCCGATGAAGGCCTTGTGACGCTTGATGAAGCTGAACAGATGCGGCATGGCTTCCGC
>Ga0055584_100001475_pt1 | contig 23080 bp, 9 predicted proteins | sample OSDHelmetaG_FD_58716 | JGI IMG/M metagenome (GOLD analysis project Ga0055584, IMG submission 58716) | Pelagic marine sediment microbial communities from the LTER site Helgoland, North Sea, for post-phytoplankton bloom and carbon turnover... | ecosystem: Environmental > Aquatic > Marine >...
AAGAACTGGTCAGGCTGATCGAGCGGCTGCGGATAAAAGAGCCGCAAAGCAACCAGGGTTTATAGGCAAGCAGGCAATGCAAGGGGGTTTTAAGGGTAACATTTTCTCTAAAATAAGTGGGCTTGGGAAAATGTTTGGTACGGTTAGTAAATTTGGCAGTAGATTAATACCTGTTATTGGTCAGCTCTATACTGGTTTTACGGCTTTTAATGAAATATTTAAACTTTTTAATGACGGCGAAGGCTTCATGAGTTTATTTGAGTCTGCATCAGCTAAAGCGGCTAAGAAGTTAGAAAAACTAGGCGCTATATCTGAGTCTACCGCATCAGCATTAGAGGCAGTTAAAAATAATGCCAAGATACAAAAAGACTTAGCTGAATTAGAATTAAAAGGGGCGAGTAGAACTAGAGCGGAAAATGAAAAATATTTAGATCTGCAAATCCAGTCAATCTCTGCTAAGGGTGCAGAGACGGAGGCTTTATCAAAACTAACCGATGAATCTATAGTAGGGGAAGCGGGTCTAAGTCTATATAATCAGCATATGTCCAAGGCTGGGGGTACAACGCAAGACACCGTTAAGGCACTTCAAGAATTGCAAATGGCTACAAAGATGCTAACAATTCAACAGCAGCAAATTGTTAACTTCGGGAAGGCACTAGAAGGTGCAGATGGGCATTCTGAGCGAGAGGCTGTAGCGAAGAGGCAAGGGGCAGGTCTTGCATTTACTTTGGATAAAATGCTGACAAAAACAAATGCAGACGGGACCGTGGATCAAGCTGCAACACAATCCAATATAGATTCATTTAATAACTTTAATAGTAAAAGCCATAGAGATGGCTTTGATGTAAATTTCAATAGTCTTGGTAAAAACTTAAAGCTAGATGACGGAGTAAGTTCAGACAATATTTCAGTTTTATTGAACGATTTCTATCAGGTAATGGAAGATGCAGCTATGGACAGTGAGTCGAGCGAAAATAAGATGACGGATACTTTTATGAAATCCATCGGTGATCAGCTTGGGAGGTCTGGCTCCGTGTCCGTAGGTAAGGGTTTATTTATGGATGATGCCAAACACAAGAAGGTGTTAAAGAACATTGTAGCCACAGAAACAAAAAGACTAGATCTAATCAGGATGAATTTAAAACATCAAAATGCCATGAATAAACTAGGGAGAGACATGGTTAAGGCACAACAAGATACGGTTAAGTCTCTTGGTTTGATGGCTTCTTCGACTTTTATTTTAGCTGAAAAAATGAGAATGTCTGCTGATATCGAAGAGAAGACTAGAGAAGGAACAACCGAAGCTCGATTGAAGTTTAGCCAATCACTTATGAAGGCGCTGCCAACAACCCTGGAATCTGGTAATTTAGGTACAGGTCTTGAGACGAAGGGAAACGTGACCGAAAATGCTGTCAAGCACTCCCAGGGTGTATTTAATCAAAGGATGACAAGCGTTCAGCTTATGTCCAAATCTGATATAGAAAAAGATGCATTAAGCGAAATTAATAAAAACGCTCCTGAAGAGCTTCAGGTAAAAAATATAACAGACGATCAGGTCGAAACAGCTAAGAAACTTCTTGATGATATTCTTGTGGATGTAGGGAATTTTGAAGATGCTGGGTCAATGTCTAGGGCTTTAACTGAGATAGGTAGGCGCTTGACTGATATAGATGTTGACCCTTTCTCAAAAGCTATAGTTATGGCCACTTTAAAGTCTCGGGAGGTAGTTCAGTTAACAACCGAGCAAGAGAGGGCGTTAGCTGAAGGTGCAGCAGAATACTCTAAATCACTAATAAATATTAGGAACGGCGAAGAGGCAGAAAGAAAAAAGCTATCCCAAACCTTACGTCAGTTAAATATTCAAGAGAAAACAGTAGCTGGGTCTCTTATGCTTGTTGATGAAATAAAAAAACATGGCAGCCTGCAAGATAAAATTAATCAAGGATTAATGGGGGAAGCCGCCCACCTGAAAGTAGTCAATGATGCACTTAAGGATCAGGGTAAAATAGAACTAAAATCAAAAGCTCTAAGAGCTAAAATACTAGGAGATTTAACACAAAAAAGTAGGGAAGCTGGATCGCAATCAAGAGACACGATGCTTGGTAATCAGCAAAAAACTATAGCATTAGGCCCGATGGGAGGTCATTCAGCGCTTGGGGAGTTGCAAAAAAATCTAAAACAGGAAATTATGTTTAAGGTTGGAGAAGAGGCGACTGCTGCAGAGTTTGCAGCCAAAGAAGTTAGTTTTAGATCTCAGATTTTAGGCATTCAGGGTATTGCTGCAAGAAATGCCAAGTCAAAATCAGACACAGAGCTCACAAACCTGCAGCTTGCCACCCAGGAGATGGTGGAAAAGGTATTGTACAATGCTACAAGCCAAAACCTTAATAAAACAGTTAAAGAAAATTTAAATCAAGAAGTACTACAGTTGGTTGAGTCGAGAAGAACGCTTGAGGTAAAAAACAAGCTGCTAGAGGTTAATAACATCAGATACATGATTGCCATGGGTCAACATGACAATGAGATGGAAGAGCTTAAATCCTCTGTACAAAACACAAAAGACAAGTTAGCTATAGCGGTCCTCAAGGGAGACATAAGAAAGCAAGCAGAGTTACAGCTCGAAGAGGAATTGGCAAATTCTCAAAAATCTGGATTAATTGCGGCACAAAACGAGCTTATACTTTCTGGCAAGAGTCAGCTAGCTGATCAAATTAAAAGAGCTAACGAGCTTCAAGAGATGACCAATAAGGTTTCCGAGATGAGGCTTGCTAACGATAGGGCGTTTGTTGATCAAAAAACTTTAGAAGTAAATGCTAGGGCAAGTAATACAACATCAAAGTTGTCTGCATTTGGGGAAATGAGGACTGCTGGAACTAAAGCCTCCATGACTGGTAATGCTGATGACCTACTGGCAGCAGCACAAGCACAGCTTGCATACAATAGGGCTTTAACAGGAACCACGAGTGCTTTAGATCAAGTAAATGTAGAGTTAGCCAATATTGAGGTGGCTGCTAGTAACCTAGGTTCGGATTTAGTTTCTACCGCATTTGCAACAACAAAGTCTGAGCTGAAAAGCGTTTTCTCTGAGATAGCTGGAGGTACTAAGACTATCGGCGAAGCTTTTACGGATATGGGATTGAATGTTGCTAGTGCATTGGCTGACAGATTAATGGATCACAATATTGATTCAATAATGAAGAACTTAACTTTCGCGTTTACGGGTAAAAAACCTAAGAATGAAGCTGACAAAATGAGGAGTGCAATGGAGAATGCTCATCTTTTTCACGTTGATGAATTAAGGAAGCAGGCATCAGAGTCAAGTGCAGAGCTTGGTAACATGTTAAAGAATAAGATGGAGGAAGTTAAGCTTGATATTGATGTTGATATACCTGATATAAAAACATTGGAGAAGCAATTAAGTGAGTTTCCTGGGAAAGTAGCTGGTGCTTTCACGCAAGGTTCTGATGCTATGGTGGAAAAACTATCAAAGCTTTTAGGGAAAGAGGGGTTAGCTACACTTCTAGATCCACACACAAAGGCTTTAGGGGACCTGGTCAAAAGTAATACATCATTGGAGGCGGCGATGAATACGGCAGCCCAAAAGAAGCTTGACGAAGGGAGAGCTCCAGTCTTAGAGGATCCGACTGTGGCGTCTGGAACCGCACAAATGGAACAAGATATAGTGGATAAGCAAAGGAAAATGCAAAGCATAGAGGCGGAGTTGTCACTGGCTCTAAACAAACCAATAGAGACGGCTGTAGCAGAAGATAGTGAAAAAACGAAGGATTTGAAACCCAAGGAAAGGGCTGAGATGCTTACGAACTATCAATCCAGTCTGGCTATGCTAAGAAATGTCAAAGAGAGAATAACACAAGTAGAGAATCAAACCACGCCTAATGGGGGAGTGGCAGATGAGGAAAGGTTAGCTAAGTTAGTGAAAAGTCGTGATGCCGTACAGCTACAGATGGATAAAATGGCAAAAGATAACCCCTCACTTTTATTAAATAATCAGGATGAACCTAGGAAACCTTGGGAAAAGAACAAGGCCATTGACTTTAGGCCTGCCCACGACAAGTATGACCAAGTCGAGTTTACTAGAGACTTTAAGGAAATGAACTCAAGACTTGGTGATAACAGTGGAGAAGTCGGCAAACTAACGACAGAAATAAGTAACCTTAAGTCTGAAATTACAACTTTAAAAAACACTATAAGTCAGGCTAAGGATAAAAAACCATTAACCGAATACGAGGGCGGCAAAATTCAAAAATACCACCAAGGCGGTTTTGTTAGAGGTTATAAAAAAGGCGGAGAAGTTCCTGCGATACTACAGGAAGGCGAGTATGTTATACCTAGAAAACTTGTAAATGGAGGAGATCCAAAAATAGACGGCAAGCCGATGGAAACGAAAAGTTTTAAGGATACTCAGGCTGGAGCTTTATTCACTGGCTTGGGCCAGCTGGGGGCGTCAGCAATAAGCTCGAGCCTTGCTAATAAATGGTGGGGTAATGACGATAAGGGCGAGGATAACAAACCAACATTTGACACAAACAGATTTAATACGCTAGGATTAGATTCCGACGTTAACATGAGGTCTAACGACTCTAGGCTTAGTGCTAGATTTAGATCAGAGAATAAAGCTACTCAGGATTACGGTCAATATCTTCTTGATATGGAGGATTATAAAAACCAAAAAACCAACGAAAAGTTTCAAAAAAGAATGGGTTACTTGCGCCAGGGTGTCGGTTTGGTTGGAACTGCGGCTGCTAATTTCGCAATTCAAGGCATTACTCTTGGGGCTGGCGCTCTTGTAGATGGGGCCAGGAACCTTGGCGGCTCAATGGGTATTGGTAAGGCTGAAAATGTTGCAGCCTATAAAGCGGCCAAGGCTGAGGGTATGGATGTTAATTATTCTCAAATTGCTAAACTCAATAAAAATCACAGAGCAGCGGGATCGGTGCCAAGTAGTGCAGATATTAGAAAAATTCACGAATCTAATCAACGTAGAAGTATAAGTTTTAAGGATGCAATTAATCCCGTAAAAGCCTTAAAGCTTGATAAAAGATTTGGTAAAAAAGGTAATCAAGATTCTGATAGCACTGGATTCTTTGCTAGAACATTTGGTACTAAAGAGCAAAGGGAGGCCGCAAAGAAGGCGAAAAGGCAGGCAAAGATACACGACCAATCAAGCAAAGAAAATCTTATAGATTTCTATAAAGATCAAGGGGGTCATGAGGGCGGAGGGTTTAAGGATTTTATAGGACCAGTACAAAGGTATGGTGGAGGTTCAATCCCTGCAATGCTCACAAAAGGTGAAGCGGTGGTACCCTCAGCAATAGCATCAAGAATAGGATACGACAATTTAAATAAAATGAACACTACAGGGAACTTCCCTATAGTGGACGGTAAAGGTGGAATAGATAATGTCGGGCCAGTTGGCATGAATCCAGGCGATTTTGTCATCAGGAAATCATCGACAGATAAATTACAAAGAACTAACCCAAATCTAATGAGGTTTGCCGCACAGAATCCAGATGGATTTAAGAGGGCTTCAAAGGCATACTATAACGGAGGTGTTGTTGACTCGGAGTTAACATATCCTTCTCAGTCAATGGGTGGAGGTTCTTACGGTACAAGGCAGAGTCCAGAATTATCACCTCAACCAGAAACTGGTGGCACTAGTTCCACCTCAGGTTCTTCTGGTGGGGCAGTAACTAACAACATTAATGTAAATGTTACGATAGATAAAGCTGGCGGAGAAGCATCAACTGAGTCTAATGATACTCAAGGTGAGGCATCTTCTTATAATAATGAAAAACAATTATCCCAGAAAATAAAAGCTGCCGTACTCGATGTTATTAGACAAGAAAAAAGAGTAGGAGGAGAGCTTAGTTAATGAAGCAGGCAGTACTTGGATATGAAAAACAATTCTTTATAGACGGCACTCAAATATCAGGAGTCCAGTCTGTAGAAGGTTCCTATGCTATACAGGAAAAACCTATAAATGTATTAGGTTGGGGGCATGTTAATCATAATTTTAATGACCTGCAGTCAACCTTAACTCCAGAGGCTTTTGAGCCTAATGGAGAATATGTCAGGAATGATGCATTTGTTTTAACGGAAGATGGGTTTAGGGTTACCACGAATGAGTCATGCTTGGATAGGAAGCCGACCTCAACGCCGAAAAGTCTTGCCGTTGTTAACTCTCCATTGGAGGGCTCTTTTTCTATTAATTCAGTTTTGGTTAGTGAGGACTTTATGCTTAATTATACTGGCGATATATCTTTTACTGGAAGTATACATCATGGATCTCAATATTTTGGTTTTTATAATGGGTTCGTGACTAGTCATAGTGTCTCTTGTGGGGTTGGACAAATACCTACGACATCAACGAGTATATCGATATATGGAGATATAGGGGGCAATCCAGACTTTTTTAAAATAGAAGATACAGAAGGTAAAATTAACCAAGAGAACGAATTTGCGATAGCTGAAGAAACAAGTATGGGGGAGCACCCTTATAATGCATCGGGGAAAAACCCATTCCCAGAAATTAGAGTACCTAATCACGGTTCAATTAGTGTTGAGTGCAGGGGTGCTAAGACAAATAGAGTAACAAATTTTCAGCACACAATAAACTCTCCAAGGGATGCGATATATACAGTAGGTTCTTCAACCTGTGCTCAAGTAGATATAAGATGGCCAATAACTAGTTCTACAAGCTTTACTATAGAAGTTGATGAATATGAATATGGCAGAATGAGAAAATATTTAACCGCCCCAACAGTAGAAGATATATGTATTAATATCAATGATTGTTTTGGTGCTAAAATAGAAAAATATAAAGTTATAGAAGCCAGGTTAGTAGGTGAGTCTGTGTCAGCTGGCGTAGATGGAAGATTAACTGTAAATTTATCATATAATTCTTATTATAATAAGAGATGAGTAAGCCTTTTGTTAGATATGAAGATGTACCTTTATTGTTAGCTCATGAAGGTGATGACCCTGTGTTTATATTTGCTAATAATGCCAGCATTGGTGTGTCTCAACAAATAAATTCTAAAAAATTTGATGACGATTATAAAATATCGTTGGCTATGCAGACTGGTGATGTATACTTTCCTGAGGCAATGGAAAGTGGCTTTATTCTTGGTCCTAAAGATGGACCTGCATATAAAGTACCAGAATCAATAGAGGTTATTAGGGCTGGAGCTAAGATCTCATTTCCTTCGGAGCAATCTTTAGTACTTACGGAAGATTTGCATCCTGGCGATTATCATGTCAAGGTTAGGTCTACTGGAGAAACCCTGTTGAGCTATAACGATGATATTGAATTTGGCGAGGTGGATGTAGTTAGGCATTATGCAGCAGAGAATGGAGCAAGGGGTAATTTGTCTATAAGTTATTATATGAATACGGGTAATATTCATTCGTTTTTTAATATAACTGGATTAGTTAATAAAGAAATATACCCGCAGGTTCATGAGGGTAAGATCACTGGCTCTCTGGGAGACTATAAATTTAATGATGCATATATAAAAGAGCTTTCATTTAGTGCGAGACCCTACGAGATAATAGAGGCCAGAGTTTCAATAGATATATTTGGTACTCTTGATTACCAGTCTGGGATATCAGAGGATTTAATTAATAATGGGTATTATTGCACTAGGCAGGAGCAAATAACGGTACCTCATGCCGTAGGCACACAAATAGATGGAATAAAAAACATAGGTATGGAGTTCCCCCTTGACTTTACATACACGGTAACCTCAGAAAGGCTTCCAACTTATGAAATGGATGCTAGTGGTAACCTTGGTCCAGGGGGAGAAGTTCCTGTAAGGGTTAATAAGCAGGCTATAGATATAACAGCTCAAATTATGGGAGAAAAATTAGACCCTTATCTCCAAATTACTGGACAGAGGGCAGATTTAAATGTAAGGCTATCGGATATAGGTTTTAGTAAAGAGTTTACAGACAATAATCAAGGATTGCTTGGGGAGTTTAGATTGATAGGAAATGTGGTCTACCCAGAGCAAACACAGGAAATGCAATTGCTTGAAAGTTATGGTGTGGTTGATTCGGATAACTTATCTGTGAGCGATCAAGGATATCTTCAGGGTAGAGCAAGCATAAAGCAGTCCTACAGATAATGGATATACCCGTTCCAGAGCAATGGTCAAAAACCAAGCGTTATCAAAAAAATGACATTGTTATTACTAAGAACTTATCATTTCCTGATGATGAAAGCTTGAGGGGCACTTTAGTGGGGGATGACTTCGCTACAAAGTTAACACCTTTTAATTTCATTGAAGATCAGGAAGGTTATTACCTTACTGTAGATTTTGAAGAAAATGCAGACCTCAATCAAGATATGGAGATGCAGCTTGGATATGATTTTGATGTTAATCCCAATTTTGGATATACGGGGAAGTGCATGATTAAGAAGTCAAGTGAAGGCACTGAATCTAATGACGATTTTATAACCATAATAACAGAAAAATTAAACGCTATAGGGGCAGATCAAATTGATTTAAAAAATTCTATAGGTATAGGTGTGGGCATGAAGTTTTACGACTTGCAAAATAATCAAGTAAGAAATGCTGACATTAGAGAATACTTTAGAATGGTTGCTATGGACGATCTAAGTAGTAGAGATTTTCTCTATGCTCAAGTAGATATTCCAGATAACCTTATACCAGATAATGTGGTTACTGGCAGGCTTTATGTTGTAGTATGTGGCTTGAGATCTGGAGGAATTGTGTTTAGGAACCCTGGGGCATATAATTTATCTAGTTATTTTTATTGCAAGAAAGATCATAATTCTAATGAGATTAATTCTCCGAATAGTGCAGGAGCCAAAGAGGTTTGGGATCAAGATTTTTTCTGGAGACCTAGTTATGGTTCTAGTGTGAGTTTTGCGGCTCAAAATGAAATAATTAAACTCGGAGAGGGATACGATCAGGTTACAAATAAGGCAATTAATTGTCTACCTATGGAGTTGCAATTGAGGTTTGAAAACAGAAGTGACAAGGAGGCTAAGGCTATAATACATTTTCTTCAAGAGAAGTTTTTTCCATACGACTCTATGTTCTCGATTAATTACAAAGGCGAGAGGCTGCTATCTAATGATGTAGCTAAATTTAAATTTGAATACTCTTACCCTTACAAAAAGAACCTGAGGTATACTTGTTTAAAGTTTTCTCATGAAAAATCATACAGGAATAATAATAATATAGCGGCGACATTCGCCTGCAATACACAGAGTACAATAGAAAGCGTTGATAGTCATTTTGGGTATAACAAAAGGATTGACGCTCTCATACCAGTTTCCATAGATGAGCCAACTGAATTTAAAAAAGGAGAGCCTCAGAAATTAAGGTTATTTAGTTTAGAGACGGTAGAGGAAGAGGAGTTCGATCAGGAATATGAAGCTTTGGATAGAGGTGTAACTGGAGCTGTAGAATTAAGAAAAATTGTTAAAAAAATATCAAGATACCCAGAAGATGAGGCATTGCCAATTGAGGGGGGTATTGTAGAGTTTAAGGAAGATTATGTAGTTAAAGTTAAGACTTGCATGTTTTTGCAGATTAAAGAACCTAACGAAGATTCTATATTTAATTTTGGGAATATACAAATACAGGAGAGGCTAGATGCAAAGAGGTATGTGTTTACAGGTATACTAGAGGAAGGTTCAGAAGCTCCTGTGGAGTGGCCTATGATTATACCGCCTGGGCAGGCTGATAGGGTGGGCCAAGGGATGGTTTTAGACGATAAGAGGAATAGAGTGATTATTGACCCGTTTCCGCTTGATGAAACTCCCACAGTATATGAGCAGTTAACCAATGAGGAAATACCTTACTCCTTAGTGAGGCTTGCTAGGTGTCCAAGTGATTGCTTGTCAAGTCAGCCAGCTTTACCTAATGAAAATATAGTAATCCCGCCAACTACAACTGACTCTAATGGGAATGCTAGACCTAGAGAAGTTTTCCTAAAAAACTACAGGAAAGTAAAAATACTAAGCGAAATAAGAAAGAATAGTACGGATGTAATATTGGAGCCCACTAGTGACTTTGTTATGGATGGAGATTTTGATTTACATATTCCAGCTGTATTTGGAAGGTCTAGTATTTATATAGATGATCCCGACGAGATAACATCATTTCAGTTTTTAAAAGTTAGAAGCTTCGACTTTAAGCCTTCTATGGGTTTTTCAATAGAGCATTCCCCCAAGCACCTTCAGACGGAGTTCACTAAAGTATATAAAAAATATACAAAAAAATCTATTAATCAAAACTTGTCTACTTATAATGTTTCATTTAATCAAAGAACTGATAAGGAGGCTAAAGAGATACTGTTGTTTTTAGAGAGTCATCTTGGTTATAGAAAATTTAGATTTCAAATGCCTAGGCCTTATGGTAAGGACTTAGATCATCAGACTACAGGTAGCACTCCTTCTTCGTCTATATTTTATTGCCCCAGTTGGAATCACACCAATGTATATAAAAATAATAATACAATTACTGCAACGTTTATAGAATCGGCAACTTCTATACCAGAAGATTTGCGAGCAATGTTTGGTATAGGTAAGCCAGAGGAAGGCTCATGTTTTGGGGCGGAAATATATAACATGATTACAATGCATACATTGTGCGTATTATCATCGACTCTTGAAGCTGCTTACACTAGGGCGAATTATTTTAGGTCTGGAGAAATTAGAGCATTCTCTCCCCCTCCTAGACCAGCTGGCCTTAAGGTGCATTTTTCTGGGATAGGGATACAGGATGACTTTTATGATCTTGAGCACGATTATATAGCCGCCCAAGTCAATGTAAGGAAACAGTATGGAGGTTTAATTACAAATGGAACTTGCACTAGTCAGGCTTTTATTGAAGACGGATTCTCTAATTTAGTAGGACCAGGAGAATACCCTGTAGCCAGTGTAATTATACCAAATGTACTTGCGTCTTTATCAGAGCCAGATGACGATCTTTCGAGGCAAAAAGGGAGGTTGGATTCTGTTGCTATAGGTCCTCTAACTCAAGTTGAAATATATGACCAGGAGAATTTTCAAGGTAATTTAATTTTAAATGTTGTGGGTCCAGCTATTATATATAATAACTTTTGGGTTGAATCAACAGACAGGTTCTTGATATGGGATAAAAAATTAGAGAACTCTGTATATAAATTTGATTATGAGTTTGAGTTGGGTATAGGTGTGCAAGGAGCTTGGACTCAAACACAGTCTCAGAACTCGGGTAATTTTGCATACTTGCCCACGGTTAGAGATAAGTCTTGGTTGTACTATAAGGGGTTGAGCCAAAACCAAGTTAAGTGGTCAAAGAGTAGCTGGAAAGATATTGGGTCGTTTAAAATAAGATATTTAGGATGAGTACTGCAAAGAAATATAATAACCTTTTTTATGTAAGGGATCATCAGGTTGATTTAATATTCTTAATTGATGCATCTTCGTCAATGAACGACAGGATAAAAGTTCCAACTGAAAATGGCGTTAAGATATTTAAGAAGATAGATGTAATTAACGATATGTTAAAAAAGATCACAACAGTACACGATTGTGATGTTATGCCAGGTACGAATAATTTTGGATTTGAATCATTAAAGACTCCGAAAATAGATCATGTAAACAAGGTGCCGCCATGGGGAACTAATCCAGATGGAACAAGTATGTCTCAAGAAGACCTAGAGTCGATGCCGATTGGTTACTTGAGAAGGTTTAATGTAAAAATAGAAAACCAAAAAATAAATATTGGAATAATTAAAATATCTTCAGAAGATGATACTGAAATTATATCTGGTTTAATGAATTACCCTGATAATTTTAATAGGCATTACTTGTATGAAAAAATAAAAAATGGGGTTGGCTCTTCAAAGGGTAAAGATTATTTGCATGCAACTCAATTGGCACTTTATGAAATGTTTTTTGGACCTAGATCTAAACAGGTATTAAAAAGATTTTTGTTTTATATAGGTGATGCATTTACACCAAGGAATAAAGACGCGATAGAATTATGCAATGCACTAAAGCCTGAAAATTTATTATCAATGAGGAGGCCTTTGGATATAGATTTAAAAGGCTATGAGATAGTAAACAAAGAAGATAAAAAACCTTTAAGGTATAATGGGGCCAATAAATCAGAGTGGTATGTGCAGCCTTGTAGTGCTGTAAGTTTGTTTGCGGGGGTGGGATCTCAAGCGAAAGGCGTTTCTAAGAAAGCTAAGGAATATGCATTTGATTACGAAAAGAACCCAATGAATCCAATGGGTTATTTGGACATATCTAGCGAAAGTTCTGCTGGTCAATTCAATAGGATTTTAGGTATAGTAAATGTAGTTGAGAGATTATCTTATGATAATGGCTTTGAGAATGTGTTTTCGGTAACGCTCCATAATTGTGGCCCCCACGAGGTAACGTTACTGAACACTATTGTTAATTTTGAAAATGATACGGATGATACTCCAGAAGAAGACAGGTCTATACCTTATGTAGGTGCAACAAAATATACTACAGAATTTCTGAAGTCTGGTATACCTAGGGGTAATAACCTTTTTGATATAAAGACAATGTCGCCAGGTGAAGATGGTTCTATTGGGTACGGAAAAGTTGAGGCTGGCTTCGAAGGGGATGAGAGGCCTGGGTTCCTTGTAGATAGGGACTCAGTGGAGAATATATCTATGGCCTTTGAGGCTACGGCAGACGATGATCCTGACGATATTATAGGAGGTAGAAATAATAACTTTGTTCCAGGTAGAGGGGGGCAATTTTATGGTGACCCAGAGAATGCAGACTTGTTCGAGGATAGTAACAGTAACTACAATATACTGTGGCATTCTTTTAATAACCAGTATGAAGTGTACAGAAGGGGAAAAATATATAACATAGATGGAGGGTGGGCCTCACACTGGAGGGAGAGTAAGGGGGTCAAGAATGATGGTGTAGCTTTTAAGGGTATGCCTGTTAGGGTTTTCAAATCTGAATCTACTGGATTTGAGATTGTAGATTATAACATTGGCAACGCTACAGCAGAAAACGGATATATGGGTGACTATGGTCACTTGCCTATAATAGAAAGAGGAGGGGAGATAGATTTATTTTTCGGAATAAGAGTTGGAGAAACCCTCGATGTGAGTAATGATCTAACAGCTTATGACTCACTACTTGAAAGGGTGCAGTTATTCTTTAACTCTGAGGATAAGACTTTAAATAAAATGGCATGCTTTGCTAATGTAGATTTTAATTTAATATGTCCGATATTTAGGCCAGCTAAAAATATTTTTCAAGGTGGTTATGATTTATTTGTTCCTTATAATGATGATGCACAGCTAGCTCCACCTTTCGATGACGTCGATGATGGAACAGTAGAAATGCCTATGGCTGGAATGTGGGAGATAACATTTGATGATGCTGCATATGTTCATAGCACTGCTAAAATAATAGTAAATGTTCCTGCTATTGGCGATAAGGCTGATGGGGATGAAAATAAAATTCTTGCTTCAGCTATGTGTGATATTAATTTTGATACTAAAGATTTTGATATCAAGAGCTTGGTTAACGCATTGACAACAACAATAACCGATCAGGCTAGCGGCGTAACGGCTACATTAACAGCAAACTCTACCGCAGCAAAAAATGGTTATACAGCTCCAACTGTAACACCTGTACCTGTGGGTAAGTCTTACTCTAAGGCTTTGGCTTTTTATAATAAGACCGCTGGTGAGTTTTACTTAATACTAGGTGCTAGAACCGCAGCCTCTGGGGCTAATCCTCCGCCACCAGGTCTAATGATAGGCGGAAAATCAATTAATTATTCAGCCGCAGGGACGAATGTTCCTGTACCAGATGCCTCTTATAGCACGTTGCAGTTTATATTTAAAATAGACCCAGAGAGCGAGGACACAGCTGCTGGTGATGGAAATGATTTTAAAGCCGCACTTAAGTCAGGTGGACATGGAACTTGGTACCCTGTTCAGGGGACCTGGGTTGATTTAGTGACCCCAGGAGTTATGCCGACACCAGCTGATCCAGCGCAGGGAACCAACTGGAGGGGTAGTAGGTCTAAGCCAGTAACTATTACGAAGATATGAGTATCATAAATAATGATGATCAAATATGTTTGGCTTATAGTGGTGAAACCTACTATGATGATTGCGGTGGACTCCTTCAGGAGACTGGTGAGTTTTTGTCAAGAAGGAAACTTATATTAACTGACGGACAGATAGACCCATTTGAGGCTGATAAAGAGTTAAGAGATGCAGCTAAAGGAGTACCTAAGGTAATTTACTTAGAAGATTGCGAGACTACATCGATTAGTTACCCGTGCAATGAGCCTATATCTACAGTAGATCAGGGCAAGTTTGTTGAAATAGTTAATACATGCACTGAACCAATAACGGTAACTGGTTTAAATAATTCAGACCCAACTAGGTTTACGGTATTTGACCTAGGTTATAGGGGCCTAGAAACATACCACTCTGGGGTTTGCGAAGAGCTTCCATTTACTGTTGCTCCTTATACCAAGAAAACTATACATAGCTTTTTTCATCCATCTAGAACTGAGATAGAAGATGGTAATGCTGGTTCTTATGAAAATAGAACTGGTGATGCGTGGTCAGCGAAAGTCAGCCTGTATCCTGGCTTTCCTATACTTGGGTGCGAGGGTATGGATCCGTGTGATTCTTTTTACACATTAAGCGGTGAGCTTTTGTGTGATCACTTCGATAGAGAGCCTTTGAAGAATTTATCTAATTATCAAGGCGTTTATGGGTGCACTGGTAACCCTATGTCAACTCTAAGGGCTTCTGACTGTCTTATTACCTCTGGTGTTTATACTGATAGTTTTAACGTTGGATACGATGAGTATACTGCGATGCAGAACTTAGCTCTTTCGGTAGAAAAAGAGTATTCGCCTTATAGTGCCAGTAATCGCGCTGATCCACCTGATGATAGCATGTATATGGCTTCAGCTTTATTTAGAGAGGCTTCATTTGCATCCAGCAGTTTTCAGGAGCTATTATCTAAAGGTTTTACGACTGTACAGAAAACTTGGAGAAAGAGTGATGGAAGTATGGGGGTTACGGTTGGGGATGCTTTGGAAATAACTGGGCAATATTTAAATAATTATGTAACACTTAATTATGAGAACGAGTTATACACAGGTATGAGGGTTAGGGTTTCTGTAGATGAGTCGGGGCCTTATGTTTATGATGTTGGTATATTTTTTAATTCTGAACCCGCAAACGGGAACACATTCGAGCCAGCAATATTTATGTCAGAGTGGGGAGACTTTAATACAACTAAGTTTTGTTTTGCTAGGGGGGATATAGAATTAGCAACTGAACCATACTCGCCTCCTTCAGATATTATTTTATGGAATAATAAAAAAGGAGCTGGTTCAAACGTGACACAAGTAACTGAAGAGCAGATATACAGAGTAGGATATCTGCATGGAGATAAATAAAATGGGAAGAGTATATTATGGCTATGACTACCAACTAGTTCCAGGGGATGGAGATAGTGGCAATCATTTGTTTAGGATTAGTAAAACTGGCGATGGATATAGTAAGTTGTATACGGCTAGCCCTATAGATTATGAAGCTTATCATCTTATGATTAATCCTTTTGTGACTATAAGATTGAGAGTTACTGATGAGAGGGGTAATTATTTTGAGAAAAAAATCACATTAAATATATTAGATGTGCAGGAAGTTCCTGATAAGTTAAAAGTGGATGTAGTTCTTATTGGCGCTGGCGGGGGTGGAGGTGGTGCCGATGACGGCAATGGTGGTCCAGGCGGGTCTGGGTCTCAATTCGCATTTGCTACAACACTTCAAGTTGGGGAGACATACGGACTACATTTAGGGAGTGGAGGGCTTGGTGGTCTTAATAATGCTTATTACACTTATACAACCACGGGTGGACCAGGAGGTGAAACACCTGCATTTTCTGGTGGATTTTTTGGTGGAAAGGGTGGCCATTGTGGGCCTCATGGATCAAGTGGTGGGGGTGGAGGTGGTGGTGCTGCTACCGTACTTTCCTATTATAAGAGAGGGGGGATGGGACGAGGCTGGAGATCTATGGCTGCTGCCGCTGGTGGCGGAGGAGGGACGGGTAGAAGAGAGCTTCCAGCATACCCAGGAAGAGGTGGAGATTTAGAGTTTAAGGATACTCACTTAGCCCTATATGGGGATCATAAAACGGTCGGCGGAATAGGATTTAATTACAATGGTGATGGCCCTGGAGGGGGCGGAGGAGGGGGTGGAGCTTCAGGTGGGCAGGGAGCTAGTAGTACAGAAGGATCCTACGGAGGTAAGAGCGGTATAACCAGGACAACCTTTAAACCAACTAGTCTAACAATTGTGTCTGGACAAACAGGTAAGGTTGTTGCGGGTAGTTTTCATTTACATGGATTAGCCCAAAGAACCGCTATTGGCTCTGCACCTGGAAAATGGTGGAATAAAATGAACTTAGTACCTGCTGAGGCGGGTAGCGGAGGATTCTCTGGCTACAAAAGGGAAGATAGGTTCAATTCTAGTGGTCGACCTGGGGCAGCTATAATTAGATATAAAGACACATACCCTAGGATAAAGCTTGGAGGCTCGTATAGTCTTTCTGGGGGATATCATATACATGTTTTTAGCGGCGGTGGTACCCACAGTTTGGAGATGGAGCTTTATGAATAAGTATAGTTTTAATTCTGGTAGCGAAAACCCTAATAATGATGGGTTGAGATTTAATGTAGCAATGGACCCTGGGTCTCATTCTACTTTAATTATAAGAAATGTTAGTGGAAGTGGGGTTGTCAACTACTTAACGGATTCAGATTATTTATACCACGTATCGAGGGTTCCTTATAAAGAGGATTCGTATAGAGAGGTGAGCTCTAGTCTTAGCACAAACCTTTCTTACCCTAGTGGGGTGTCCATAATACCTGGCAAAACTGTATGCGTTAATGCTTCGTCTGAGAATGTAGAGGGTATATATAGATTACCTGTGGGATCTAGGATTTATTCAGGACAGTATAGTGATAAGCAATTGATAACTGGTGGACTACTTGATGATGAAAGTAACTACTATGATATTACTATGGATGGGTTTGAGTATTCTAATTTAATTGATCCTGAAGAATTTTTTCAAAGTGGCTGGGCTGTGTCTGGGGGATTAAAAGTTTCATTTGTTGAGTCAATTAATGAATCAATGCCTTTTATTGATATAGAGAATATGGACACAAGCTCTGGTCAAATCGCCAGAATGGATATATATTCATCAGAACTAAATGGTTCATTTTTTAATTTAACTATAGAGAATGATATAACGGCCACGGGAATACCTGGAGATGATTATGATTCAAATGTAGTGGGAGACCCTTCTGAGTTTAATAAAAAACAAGACGAGGTAGAACCTTTTGTCGTTGGTGGGCAAACCGAGCTAAAGCTAATAGAAGAATGGAATAGTTTATTTTCAATAAACAGGGGAACCAATATCGAGGATGAGTTTTCAAACGGCAAGGGCAGGGACGAAGTTTTTATTGAGGCTGTGAAGAAATTCCTAGATAAAAATTGGGATACATCTATGAAGCAGTTTTTATGGGGCGATATTATTGGAAGCAATGAAATAAGAAGCGAGCTAACAGTTAGGTCCGCCCCAGGACTAAGGATGGCAATATTTTTTCAACTGTACTATTACGGGGCATCTGATGATATTAAAATGCTTTCTGAATATATGGGGCAAAAGCAACGGCTAGGTAAGACTATGGAGTGGCATATGGGTTTAGGGGGAATGTCTAAGGTTTCTAGTAAAACCAGAAAGTTGAAGCAAGAGTATACATATATGTCTACAAGTAGGTCTTATAAAAAAATTTATAAGGTGTATGATATGCCGCCTAGAAATTCTTTTACTGCAACATCTGAATCCAATGAAGCTATGTTTGATAATATAGGCGAGGGTTACATTGAGGAACCGAAAGTTGTTTCTGGGTTTTATCCATTGTATTTTTCTAGAAGTTATGCGGAATCCGAAGGAGGGGGATTTGCTGGCAGTTTAATTTTTAATGAAAAAGAATATTATATGCCTTCTGGTTTGGTTTCTGGTAGTACATATTTTCATGGAGATTATGACCCTCAGGTTTTAATATCTTATTTAAATGAACAAGATTTTGATTTAAGCGGAACATATGAAGAGTCAGGAAGTATTGAAGTTGTGCAGGCTGGTTACGGTTACTCAGATCCAGTCACATTATATCAGGAGGAATCTTATGTAGCAACAGGAGAAGATCAAGAAGAAGAGGGTGTGCCTGAAATTTCTGGACAGTTAGGTTACGATGTTAATACGGGTAACTATGCTCCAGTTGTGGGTACAGATGACCCAGAAGTTGCTCAGCATATTGCAGAGCAGACATTTTTGATAGATTTTTTTAACGAACAGGGGATTTAGACATGGTTGATAGACAAAAAGTAAAAGATTTATTTGAGGCAGATCCAACTATGCCCATTGTATTATACGAGCTAGACTTACAGGATAGGGGTATGTATTATTTCCATGCAGGAGAAAATGGGTTTTTAAATAAAATAGTTTTCGACGGTAAGGCTTATGATTATTATCCTATTGAGGTTGAGGGTTTTGATTTTCAGGGTGACGGTAGGCTTCCTAGACCCAAAATGACCTTAGCTAATTTTAGAGGCAACATTTCAATTAGGTTGCCTATATTTAATGATTTTATTAATTATAAATTAGAAAGAGTTAAAACTCTTGTTAAGTATTTAGACCATGTAAACTTTCCTAATAATGTTAACCCTCATGCAGAACCTGATAGTGAAGAAGTTTTTGCTAGGGAAATATATTTTGTTAACCAGAAATTGGCTGAGACAGACTCACTTGTTCAGTTTGAATTAGTATCTCCATTGGAGTTGGAAAACTCAGAAATACCATCTAGAACTATATACTCAAACTATTGTAGCTGGAGATATAGGTCTAGCATAGGATGTGGGTACAATGGTAGACCTATAGCTGATAAGAAGAATAAAAGATTTGTTGAGAGTGGATACGAGGGAGACGGGGTAGGTGGCGAAGTGCATTTAACCAATGAAGATATGCTGAATCCTGATATTAATATAACAAATTTTGCAGGCACAGGAGATGTTGTAGGGGATTATCCAGAGTGGAGCCCGTATGAAGAGTATACATCAGGAGATGTAGTTAAAAGAATATCCAGAAAAGGGGACGCTGAACTATATCCAGAGACAATATATGTATGTATGGGGGATGGTATACAGTCTAACCCTTTGTTCGATAAAAAGAATTGGATTGAGGATTCTTGTGATAAAAGCTTATGTGGCTGCAGGATGAGATTTTCTGACGATGCAGAGAATGCGGGAGGTTGTCATAGGAAGAGAGGTTCTAGTAAGTTTAGGGATGTTAATCAAAAATACAAAGAATCTTCTCATGGTTTGCCTTTTGGAGCTTTCCCTGGAGTAGAGCCTTATGACTTCAAGTAGCGTTGAAAATATAGAGAGCAGAGATTATTATAAAAAAATAATAGATCTGGCTAAAAAAAAACCTAATGAAGAAATTTGTGGTTTCGTTTATTTGGATAGGTTATTAAATCCGTGCGTTACAGAAGAAATTAATCAAAGCGATGATAGGGTAAACTCTTTTTATATATCTCCGTCTAGGTTTCTTGAAGTTGAGAATATAATAGGAGTGTATCATAGCCATGTTAAAGATAGCGCGAAACCCTCTAGTCTTGATTTATTAAACTCTGAAGAGAGCGGATTGCCTTTTCTTATATATAGTAATACTGATAAAGATTTTTGGTTAAATTATCCAGAATCATATGAACCTACAAAGTTAACTGGGAGACCCTTTGTGAGAGGCTTCTACCAATGTTTCACTTTAATAAAAGATTACTTCGAGGTCGAGCTTGGAGATAAAGACGATTATTGCAATTATAATTACTGGCCAGATTTTGTTGGTGCAAAAGCTAACAAGTATTTACTGGGAATATTAAATAAAAAATATACAAGAATTAAAGATGGTAGCATTAAAAAACATGATGTATTAATATTTGAAACTAAGGATCCTACTGTTCATGCTGCAATGTATAAAGGTCAGAACGAGTTTTACCATCACCCGTCTTGGACGCTATCCAGCCTGGATGACTTTACTGAAAGGTGGCAAAAGAGGGTTAAATATGTGTTCAGGCATAATTCTTTAGTGTAATTATATATCAGGTAAAAGGATGAAAAATGTAAGGTTACATGGAAAATTAGGTAAACGATTTGTTAAATCGGCTGACTTTGATGTGTCTACTCCTGTAGAGGCTATGGCGGCCTTGATGGCGAACTACCCAGATATAAGGTATTATTTAGCTAAAAAAGAACAGGAGGGGGTTCAGTATGGAATTAAGAGTAGGAAGACTGGTCAATTTCTAGGTAGCGAAGAGTTGGGCATGATTATGGATGGTGGCCTTGATATTGTACCTGCACCAGCTGGTGGTGGATTGGCCGCTATAGCTATGAGTGTGGTCACAAGTTTAATTAGCGGTTTTATGCAAAACCAAATAGATAAGGGCTTGAAGCAGGATGACACCGTGCTCACAATGCAAAGTAATTCCTTCATATTTAAGGGTAAAGAAAATAGATACGAGCAGGGTACTACGGTTCCATTGGGTTATGGCAGGATGCTGGTTGGGTCTAGTGTTGTCTCAAACTCTATTAACAATTATGATTTAAACGCAGAAACTGGGGGAATTTATACTCTTGAGGTTGGAGCTTATACTATGTTGCCCAACTACGCTCCCTGGGATAAATTTTATGACGAAGATTTAGGGCCACTTAAGTCAAGCGCATTAAGGTCGGTTGCGGAAGGGTACTCTGAGCTGGCTGTATCTAATCCGAATTATAAAGCGTTAAAGAAAACTTTAAGTGGTACAAAGTTTGGATCAAATGACGGTATATATGGAAGTAGTGTTATAACTGATGGTCATGAATATAGTAAGAAAATAGGTGGAGGGTTTTTTGGGAGTTTAACTTATAAAGTTGTATATAATCAGTCTGTATCAGAGGCATTTTTAACTAACTATAGTACTAACGGAAACTTCACTCCAGTAGCTATGCTGTCAACATATCCAGACCAAGATTTATCAAAAATCCCGCCAGAAGAAAAGGCTAAGCTTGGTGTAATGAGATTCTTTAATTATTCGGGATACGAGAAAAAATTAAGAGAGCTCGTTCAGAAAGCTTACGATTTACCGAATTGGAATGGACCAAGTGATACTGTTACCCAGGAGTATGTAGAGGAAAAGTATTTAAGAAGATCTGCTTTCGCTGTATTACAAAGCAGACCTAGGCCTGAAACTATAGATCCAAATGTTGAGCCAAGAAGGTATTGGCCTATAGGATTTAGTAACGGTGAAATAATAGAGCCAGGGGGTAGTTTTGGGTACGGGGACGCTTTAATGGTTGGGTCTAGATACAAGAGTGGATCAAAAGAGGGGGGGCTTGGTTGGCATAAGTTTGAATCTGTATCTGTGTCGAAAGCTGTAGACTTAATATGTGAGGGACCTATACAAGGATTTTGCGATCCAGATGGTAATTATTTAGAATTTAAGGACACTAAGTCAGCTACAAATAAAAATACTCAAGTTAGCTCTGACGATGATTATTTAAGGGGAGTTTTCCTTAACGATTATCCAGTTAAGGAGGTTAAGGAGCTGAGTTCCACGCAAAGACAGGCGGTTTATAATGTTAATGAATTTGATATTGATGTGTCTAGAAACCCAGATGGAGAAATGGGGTCAAATGATCAAGCCTTATTGGAGAGTAAGTATCAATTTGTAGCTGAAACCAAACAGGTAGGGGGGAAGTTGTTTGGCCCGCATACATTAGATGCTGCAGCGGCTGCCGCAGCGGCAGGCTCTGAAATTAGACAATGGAGTAAGAAGTCACCTTTTTTCAATAAAGGGGCATATGTAACGCACTTAGAGGAAAAGTACAAATGTCTTAGGTCTACTAATACATTGTTTAGTCGTTTGGATAATTTTATTAGAAGCCCTTTTGATATACCTCACATAGTTGTTCATAACGCAAAGCTTTTGAATGGTGGCGGTGGTTATATTGAGTCGGGTGATTTATATATGTCAACTAATGCTTTTGTTACTGATGAAGATGATCCATTTGCTATAGGAGAATTTATTGCAAACGCAGAGTATGAGTCTGGTAACATTGTGTTCGAAAGGGCCGAGTATTTGGGCAATGATCCTTTTGGCAATGATGACGAAGCTCAGGAAATAGCTAACAATGAGCCGCTTTTATTAAATATGGAAGATCCTGATTCAATGGGGGTTGATGTTGCTTATTGGGAAGCGGGCCCTAACGCTAAGAAGGTAAAGAAATATAAAGCTGGGGATGCTTACGATGTCGGTGATATTGTCTACGAGTCTCAATTGAAAGTTTTTAAAGTGAAGACAGCTGTAGCTGAATGGGACGCTACTATCCTGCAGGCGGGTGCATCCGCTAGTGACGGAAAGGGCGTAGAGGTAATTTCACTAGAAGATGAAGCAATGTTTGAGCAAGCATCAAGGAAAGAGCATAAGGGCTTTTTAGCTGCAATAGCATATTTAGATTCTAATGCATTTTCTCCAGTTGATGTGTCTCCTAACAATACTCAGTACTGGGTTCCTATATTTGCTGGAAGTAATCCTGATTCATTCACGGATGCAGAAGGGCAACCTTTGTATCATGACCCAACTGGGGCTGGAGCTACTAATCCAGATAATTTAAATCCAGTATTCAAAAAGGCTGGCGGGGATGATCTTGGTCTTACTTTTAGACCTGAAGAGGAGTATCCTATATCTCATATAATAACAAACCAACTGGTTGACCAAGCTTTGGTTTCTATACAAATTGATGCATTGTCTTATATGTATCCAGGTGATAAGGTTGAGGTTTCATATGAGGTTGGTGCATTAATGATGTCTTTATTGGGTGCTATTATTGGTGTTGGGGCATCAGCAGATATAATGTCTGAAGGAGACGAAGTTCCTCCTGATGTAATGTCTTATATAGCTGC
>Ga0055584_100001477_pt1 | contig 23070 bp, 19 predicted proteins | sample OSDHelmetaG_FD_58716 | JGI IMG/M metagenome (GOLD analysis project Ga0055584, IMG submission 58716) | Pelagic marine sediment microbial communities from the LTER site Helgoland, North Sea, for post-phytoplankton bloom and carbon turnover... | ecosystem: Environmental > Aquatic > Marine >...
CGGTGCGCAGCACGTAGTCACGGTGTTGGTCGAGCATCTGATGTCCAGTCTGGTGGTTTCGTGGCGGTTTCGAAAGCGGTGGGGCGGGACGGAAAACCGGGACGGGAGCCCCGTGGGGCTCCCGTCCGTCGGACTCAGCTCTCGTCGGAGCCGTTCACTTCTTCGCGGCGACCTTCTTCTTGGCGGGTGCCTTCTTGATCTTCTTGCCGGTCTTGGCCTCCAGCGACTCGCAGATCACCTCGGTGATCATCCGCGAGACCACGTACGGGTCGCAGTTGGAGTTCGGGCGACGGTCTTCGGCGTAGCCCTTCCCGTCCTTTTCCACCTGCCACGGGATGCGGATCGAGGCACCACGGTCGGACACGCCGAAGCTGAACTCGTCCCACGGGGCGGTCTCGTGCAGTCCGGTGAGCCGACTCTGGATGTCGTGGCCGTAGTTCTCGACGAGCTTCATGTAGTTGTCCCCGACCGCCTCGCACGCGTTGAGGATCGCCTCGTAGTTCTCGCGCATCGCCACGTTCGAGAAGTTGGTGTGACAGCCGGCGCCGTTCCAGTCACCCTTCACCGGCTTGGCGTCGAGGCTGATGATGACGTCGTAGTCCTCGGCGATGCGGTGGAGCAGCCAGCGGGCCACGTGCAACTGGTCGCCGACGGCGGTCGGGCCGAGTGGGCCGATCTGGAACTCCCACTGTCCTGGCATGACCTCGGGGTTGGTGCCCGAGATCGAGAGCCCGGCGTCGATGCACGCCTGCGTGTGGCGCTCGACGATGTCACGGCCCATGATTCGGCCGGCGCCGACGCCGCAGTAGTACGGGCCCTGGGGCGCAGGCTGTCCGCCACCCGGTGGGAAGCCGATCGGGGTGCCGTCCAGGCGGAGCATCGTGTACTCCTGTTCGAGACCGAACCACATTTCGCGGTCGGCGTACTTCTTCTCGGTGCGAGCGCAGGCCGCACGGGTGTCGGTCGCGTGGGGCCGACCGGTCGAGGCGATCATGACCTCGCACATCACCAGGAGGTTCCGGCCACCGCGGATCGGGTCGTGGCAATGGAAGACGGGCTTGAGCACGCAGTCCGACTTGTCGCCGGTGGCCTGGTTCGTCGACGATCCGTCGAATCCCCAGATCGGCGGCTCGGAGACCTCGTCGTGCAGGATTCGGGTCTTGCTGCGGAGCAGGTTGGTCGGCTCGGTTCCGTCGAGCCAGATGTATTCAGCTTGGTACGCCACGGATGGGTCCTTCCACATCAACGGTTGTAGGGGCAGCGGCACGATGCCAGTGGGCGATGACACCATCGTGTTCGCAATGTGAACGCCGTGTGAACAAGCCCGCGAGGTCGTGCGCACGTTCCCGCACCGTGCGACCTAGGGTCCGCCGGGTGAAGCTGGAGTCGGCGCCGCGTTGGTCCGGTCGCCGGTGGTTCGCGCTCGGGTTGGTGCTCGCCACCGCCTGCGGCGATGACCCGGGAGGCGGTGGCGAGCGTCGGCCGACGGGTCCGCCGGTGACTCTGCCGTTGGCCGAGCAGGCGCTCGACGACCCCGACGTGACGACCGTCGCGACCGATCTCGCACCCAGCCAGACCGGCGGCTCGACCGTGCCGGATCCGCCGACACCCGAACCGTGCGGAGTCGACGACGTCGAGATGTGGACCGCTCAGGTCGCACGGGACGGTTCGAGCGCGGTCGTCCGGATGCGCAACGTCAGCGATCGCTGGTGCGAACCCGACATCGGACGGTCGCCGTTGCTCGATCCGGCGATCGAGCCCGACGTGTGGCTCCTCCCGGACGCGACCGCCGACCTCGTCGTCGGTCCGAGCACGAGCGGATGCGCCGATCCCGCGGTCGTCGACGCCGTCCAGGTGGGCATCGGCGATGAGTCGGTGCTGGTGCCGACCGCGTTGGTGACGTGCGGCTGGTGGTTCACCGCGTTCGCTCCCACCGCCGATGTCCGCGTGGGGTGCGAGCTCGCGGACATCGACGTGGCCGTCACCGCGGTCTCGGTCGTCGTGCGCAATGCCTCGGCGAGACCGTGCGCGCTCTCCGGTCCGGTCGGTGTCGACGGTGCCGCGGTCACGGCGTCGTCCGCGGATGACCCGCGCGTGAACGAGCTCTTCGCCGGAGACGTGGTGTCGCTCGGCCGCCCGGGTGACGTCGATTGCGACGGTGCACACGAACGCGTCGTGATCCACGACGAGGCGTTCGGCGAGCTCGAGGTGGCGAACGTGCCCTGCGAGGTCGTGTTCGAGCTCGGGGCGCCGCGCCCCTGGTTCGGTACCGAGGTCGGACCGTTGGCCACCTTGACGGACGATGCGACAGCGGCGACGGTCGTGGACGCATTGGACCCGTTCGACCCCGACGCCTAGCGTGATTCCATGAGTTGGGTCGAGCGGTCGATCGAGGAGCGGCTCGCCAACGCCGCCGCCGCCGGCGAGCTCGACACCCCCGAGCTCAGCGGCAGGGAACTCGACCTCGACAACCATCGGGGACAGGGCTGGTGGGCCGATCGGTTCACACGGCGCGAGCTCAGTTGCGATCGACGAGCCGCCGCGGAGGCCGTCGCCGACGAGGCTCGGGTCGGCTTCTGGCGAGCCGGTGATCTCGTCACGCTCCGCGCGCTCGTCGACGAGGCCAACGCTGCGATCGAGCGGGTCAACATCAATCTGATCGAGACCGACCGGCTGGCACCGTTCGATCTCGGCGACATCGAGCGCCGGTGGCACCGTCTGCGCCGAACCGGCTGAGCGGGTCGTGGGCGTCGAACGACTGCGAGCGACACTGTTCGTGATCGACGACGACGGTTGCATCCTCCTGTTCCGGGGCGGTGACCCGGCCCGACCCGACGACGGCACGTGGTGGTTCCCGCCGGGTGGCGGTGTGGAACCGGAGGAGACGGTGGGAGCTGCGGGCCGTCGGGAACTCCGGGAGGAAACCGGTCTGGTCGTCGAGGACGTCGGCCCGGTCGTGCTCGTGCGCTCGACCGAGTTCTCGTTCCTGGGTGTCGACTACGACGCCGTCGAACACTGCTTCGTCGTGCGGGCGCCTCGGTTCGAGGTGATCCGCTCCGGCTGGACCGAGATCGAACGATCGGTGCTCCATGAGCACCGGTGGTGGTGCCCGGAGGAACTGGCCGCGTCGGACGAAGTGTTCCATCCGGCCGACCTCGTTGCGCTGCTGGGCCGATTCTGAATGGCCGAGATCGCCTGCCCGGCGGGCCTGTGACACCCCTCCGTCAGAGTGACGATCGTGACGAAGGGAGCACCATCATGCGAGTCCTGATCGCCGTGAACCAGCAGCGCCGGGTCCACGAGCACCAGCCGGGCGAAGCCGTCGACGGCGAGCTGGTGACACCGGTGCTGCTCGACTGCAGCGACCCCGACCGGTGTCGGTGCAACCGTTCGTGGGCCGGTCTGTCCACGAACGGGTTCTCCGGCCTCGCCGAGGTCGCGGAGCGGCCCAACCTGTCCCGGGCCGAGGTGCGCCGCGCCGTCCACGACCTGCTCGACGATGTGGGATGGATCGACGAGGCGGTGCAACTCACCGAAGCCGGCGAGTTCACCCTGGACGGGGTGGTGATCGACGACCCGGTCTGGGCGGCCGAACGCCTGATCGACGATCACCTGGCGCAGATCGACACGATCTGTGCCAGTTTCCCGGTCGGTGCCGTGCTGTCGCGGCTGGGTGACCTGGTCGCGCCGACCGTCGAGTCACGAGCTGCCTGACGAGGCTGCGACCGGACGTCACTCGACGTTCGGTCCCACGGGGGTTCGGATCGTGTCGTGTTCGGGCACGGCGTCGCCGCGCAGGAACGCGGTCAGCATCGCGTTGACGACGTCCGGTTGATCCTGCTGGACCCAGTGGCTCGCATCGGGCAGGAACCGCAGCGTCAGGTCGTCGACGAACTCGTCGGTGCCCACGGCGAGCTCCTTGCCGAGGGCCGTGTCCTGTTCGCCCCACAGCATCAGCGTCGGTGTCTCGATCGTGGGCACGTCGCTTCGACGGGCGTCCCGCATGCCGAACGGGATCGCCCGGTACCAGTTGATCATCGCCCGCAACGCGCCGGGCTCCGACGCGGCCCGCCGGAAGGGCCGGATCGCATCGTCGTCGAAGCGTTCCGGATGCACCGCCATGTCGGTGAACGCCTTGCCGACCGCCTCGGCGTCGTTGCGTCCGAGCATCCACTCGGGCAGCCATGGCAGCTGGAAGACGAAGATGTACCAGGACTTGCGCAGCTGCCGGAGTGTCCGGAGCTGCCGGAAGAAGCGAGCCGGATGGGGCACGTTCATGATCACCAACCGGTCGAGCGGGCGGACCTGCTCGACCGCGAACTGCCACGCCAAGGCTGCACCCCAGTCGTGGCCGATCAGCACGACCTCCGATGCCTCGGACGCATCGATGATCGCGGCCACGTCGTCCACGAGCGACGACGTGAGGTAGTCGCGCCGGCGGGTCGGCCGCGGCCGGGTGGCTCCGTACCCGCGCAGGTCGGGCGCCCACACCCGGTAGCCGAGGTCGCTCAGGACCGGAAGCTGGTGACGCCAGCTGTGGCCGAGTTCGGGAAAGCCGTGCAGGCACAGCGCCAGTCGATCCCCCGAGCCTTCCTCCAGCACGTGGAAGTCGAATCCGTTCGCCGAGACGGTGCATTCACCCACCGTGCCAGTCTGACAGCACGGTGATCGGTGACCGGCGAGTGCGCTGGTGTGGCCGGTCGAGGCTGCGCTGCGTGGGCCCGGTCGGCGACTCGTTCGACCGTGGTGTCAGGCGAGGATGTCTCGCTGGTTCGGTGCCGGGAATTGGACCCTGAAACGGGTATCGCCGACGAAGCTCCGCAGCCGCTCGATCTCACGGTCGATCAGGCGCTGAGAATCGCGTGTCACCGCGACCGTCAACTCCGTCGCGATCTGCCCGTCCGGGCGCTGTGCCCACCCGCCGACGACGTGCCCGTCGCACCAGATGGTCGGCCCGATGTTGCCGAAACGGTCGGTCACCCTGGCGTCGGTCGCGTCGTCCAGGTACCAGTCGCGCTGCTTCCACCCCATCGCCGTCGGGTCGGACCCGGGCAGCAGGAGCGCCCAGGGCTCGGCCTCACCCGTCGGTTCGAGGTCGTCGGTCATGAGGTAGCCGTCCCCCGTCGACAGCGACACCTCGGTCACGTCCAGGTCGGCGAGCGCCGACCGCACGAGCGTCTTCGTCGTGCCGCTCCACCAGACGAGGTCGTCGAGCGTCCCGGGCCCGAACCGACGCAACCACATCTCGACGAACGCCACCGCGCCGGCCTGTTCGGTGTGTGCCGTCCAGTCGACCGTGCTCCAACGTCGTGTGTCGTTCCAGGCGTACTGCGAACCGACCCACTCGCCGGCCGGGCGTCCGCGGACGACGTCGCCGTCGAACGCCGCGACGAGGACTGCCAGGGTGTGGGCCGACCCGGTCGCCTCGTGCCTCGTGCCTGCGCCACGGACGATCTCACGGCGGAGCTCGGGTGCGACGTCCCCGATCTGCCTCGTGCTGAGCGGCTCGGGTGAGGACCGGACCGCGTCGACGACCCGGCGGACGGCGGCGTCGAACCATCCCTCGGCGCCGACGATTCTTGCCGAGCGGGCCCGCTCCGACGCCGCGATCTTGCGCGTACAGGCGGCGTGGACGAACTCGGCGACGTCGGGTGTCATCACCCACAGGGTCCGACGCATCGCATGATGGCGGATCACCGTGCGGTCGTCGTACAGCGCCCGCTCGATGTCGTCGACCGAGACACCGTTGGTTCGTGCGGCGATCGAGAGGAACACGGTCACGGGGTCCGACGAGTGCAGCGCCAGGAGGGCGTCGGCGACCGCCGGCACCGAGTCGACGCGCGTCTCCGGAAGCAGGAGGTGCCGGCGTGCCACGCGGCGACGTCGCTCGTCGTCGGAGATGCGGATCACGCGGGGGTCACTCGGGAGGCTTCATCGGGAGGGCCGTCCGCCAGTCGCCGTCGAGCTCGTGCAGCGCGGCCGCGACCGCCGGCGCGGTGGGCACGAGACCGATCTCGCCGACGCCCTTGATGCCGTACGGCGAGCGTGGTTGGGGCACCTCGACGATGTGCACGTCGATCTCCGGAACGTCCTTGGCGCGGAGGATGCCGAGCGATCGCAGGGTGGTGTTGGTGGGGAAGCCGGTCTCGGGGTCGGTCGGGAAGTCCTCGGTCAGTGCGTAGCCCAGTCCCATGTGCACGCTTCCCTCCACCTGGCCCTCGACGAGGATGGGGTTGACCGCCCGACCGACGTCGTGCACGGCGACCACCCGCTCGACCGACCCGGTGTCACGATCCACGACCGCCATCTGCGCGGCATAGCTGAAGCACGAGTGGATCGTCGGGTTCGGAACGTTCGGGTCGCCGAGCTTCTGGGTCCAGTCGACGACGTAGTCACCGGTGTGGTCGACGTCGGGGGCTCGGTCGGCGGCGATCGCCGCCTCGCAGGCCCGCTGGACCGATCCAGCGGCCATCAGCGTGCCTCGGGACCCGGTGGTCTGACCGAAGCCGAGGTCGCGGGTGGTGTCGACGATCACATCGATCCGGTCGGGGTCGATGCCCAGCTCTGCGGCCGCGACCTGGAGCGCAACGGTGTGCACGCCCTGGCCCATTTCGGTCCAACCGTGACGCACTTCCACCCGGTCGTTGTCGGATCGGAAGCGCACCACCGCCGCGCACTGCTCGTGGAAGCCGTTGCCGAGGCCGGAGTTCTTCAGCCCGAGCCCGAGCCCGACGGCCTCGCCGGCCTCACGAGCCGCATCGTAGAGCGGCTTGATCTCGTCGAGGCACGCTTCGGCGCCGCGGGCACCCTCGTCCATGATCTGACCCGGGCCCCACACGTCTCCCGGCCGGATCACGTTGCGCTTGCGGATCTCCCACCCGGAGATGCCGACCAGCTCGGCGAGCCGGTCGAGGACACCCTCCATCGCGAACTGGGCCTGGTTCGCGCCGAAGCCTCGGAACGCACCGCACACCAGGTTGTTCGTGCGCACCGCGGTGGTCTCGACGTCGATCGCGTTCCAGCGGTAGGGACCGCAGGCGTGACCGGCAGCCCGCTCGAGCACCTTCATCCCGACGCTCGCGTACGCGCCCGAGTCGCCGAGACCTCGGACCATCAGCCCGGTGAGCCGGCCCTCGGCATCGCAGCCGGCCCGGTACTCGAGCGTGATCGGGTGCCGCTTGGCGTGCATCCGGAAGCTCTCTTCCCGGGAGAGGGTGCACTTCACGGGTCGACCGAGCAGATACGCCGCCAGTGCCGCGTGGGCCTGGTTGCTCATGTCCTCCTTGCCGCCGAATGCTCCGCCGTTCGACACCAACTCGACCGTGACGCGATCGGTGCCGACCCCCAACACGGCCGCGATGTCGTTGCGGTCGTCCCATACGCCCTGGCCGCCGGAGTACACGTGCAGGGTCCGGTCGTCGCCATCTCCGGACGGCACGGCGAGCGTCGATTCCGGCTCGAGGAAGGCATGTTCGATCCGTTGGGTCCGGAACGTCTCGTGCACCGTGAACGCGCTCGCGGCGAGCGCGTCGTCGACGTTGTCGCCGCGCCGGTACGCGCTGACCGAGAGCGTGTTCGAGTCGGTGCCCCAGACCGACAGGGGAGCGTCATCCGCGAGCGCCGCGATCGGGTCGGTGTTCGGTCGATGGGCGTCGTAGCCGATCTCGACGAGGTCGACGGCGGCACGCGCCTGTTCGCGGGTCTCGGCGACCACGATCGCCAGCACGTCGCCCGGGCACGAGGTGGTACCGCCGACGGGAATCATGACCGGCCAGTCCTTGTGGACGATCCCGACCCGCAGGTCGCCGGCGATGTCGGCGGCCGTGAACGTGGCGACGACGCCATCGGCGGTCTCGGCGGCTCGCGTGTCGACGGCGGTGACGTCGGCTCGTGCGTGATCGGCCAGCCTGAGCGCGGCGTGGAGCATCCCGGGGACGCGGATGTCGTCGACGTAGTCGCGGTCGCCCAGGGTGAGCGGTGCGGCTTCGTACTTGGCGCCACCGCCTCCGATCTCACCGGACAGCGCCGGTTCGTGTGACGTTCCCTGTGCGACCGACTCGATCGCGTCCAGGATCTTCACGTAGCCGGTGCACCGGCACAGGTGCGCACCGAGATGCGGCTTCATGCCGTCCCGCGTGAGGGACGATCCCTTCTTGTCGATCTGCGCTTTGGCCCGCATCACGATGCCGGGGATGCAGAAACCGCACTGGAGGCCCCCGCAGGCGGCGAAGGCATCGGCGAACGACCGGCGCTCCGACTCGTCGACGCCTTCGAGGGTGACGACCTCGGAACCCTCGACCCTCTCCATCGACAGTTGGCACGACACCACTGCTTTGCCGTCGGCGAGCACGGTGCAGCAACCGCAGTGGCCCGATGGCGAGCAGCCGTCCTTCGGTGAGGTGACGTCGAGTTCCTCACGGAGGGCCGACAGCAGATGGGGGTGTCGACCGCGCACCGACACCGGTGTTCCGTTCAGCGTGAACGAGCAGGTCCCGTCGGCGGCCGAACGGCTGGGATCGTCGAGAGCCGTCACGCTTGACAGTTTGTCAAAGATGCCGGGCGGATGCATCCCAGCTCACGGCCCGTTTGTGTGGGGCTCTGGGGAGATGCAGGGACCGTCTCAGGAAGCAAAGAAGGCAGGTCGGTCCCTTGCAGGGTTATGCCTGCGGGGCCACGACGGTGCGGCCGGTTGCGTCCTGACTGTCGTTCTCGGCGTCGCTCAGGACGGAATGGGCGCGTTTCCACGGGTCCCAGGAGTCCGTCCTGCAGCCAAGACGGCTGGTCTGTGCGTCCAGGGTCGTTGGCCCAGTGCGAACTCAGCTGGCGGCCTGCTCGCGCACAGGGATCGCTGCGCGCGCCGTGCGTCTCGCGAAGTAGTAGATGCGCCGGAGGTTGGCCACGACGTCGGTCTCGAGGCGGTACAGCTCGACCCGGTTGTCCTCGGGCGCCACGAGCCGCCGGGCGTAGTGTTCGGCGAGCGCGTCGGCGCGCAGGTTGATCTGCGACTTCATCTTCGACACCTTGCGGGCGGCGGCGGGATCGGCGCTCAGCAGTGCTTCCATCGAGCGGGCCAGCGCAACCGTCACCCGCTCGTGGAAGTCCTCCATCATGGCGCGGCTCTCCGCGCTGACCTCGTACCCCTTCGCCAGCCGTTCCCGGCCGAGGCTCACGAGGTTCGTCTCGATGATGTCGCCGATCGCCTCGAGGTTGTTCGCTGCCTCCATGAGATCGACCAGCTCGTCGGCGGCGTTGCCGGCGAGCGAGCGCTGGCTGACGCGCCCCAGGTACTCGATGATCTGGCCGTGGAGGTCGTCGACGTCGTCGTCGAGCGCTTCGATCTCGTCGAGTGCCTCGGCGGGCCCGTCGAGTACCGCCGGCAGCGCCCCGCGGAGCATCGTCTGCACCCGACCCGCCATCCGCACCAGCTCGAGACGGGCCTGTTCGAGGGCGATGGTCGGCGTCCGGAGCAGCGAGTCGTCGAGGTACTTGAGTCGGACCGGCTCGGGGCCCGGTCGATCGGGCACGAGCCAGACGACGAGACGCTCGAGTTGGGCGACGAAGGGGAGGAACATGAGGGTGTTCGCCACGTTGAAGATCGTGTGCGCGTTTGCGATCTGCCGTTCGGCCGGCCCGCCGATCGCGTCGACCAACGCGCCGAGCTGGCCGACGAACGGCAACCAGACGAGCGCCCCGACCAGGTTGAACAGCGTGTGGACGAGTGCAGCTCGCACTGCGTCCGGCGGCTTGCCGACGGCGGCCAACAGCGCCGTGACCGACGTCCCCACGTTCGCGCCGAGGACGAGCGCGATGCCAGCCTCGGGCGTGATCAGCCCCTCGCTGGCGAGGACGATCACGATGCCCGTCGTCGCCGAGGAGGACTGCACGAGTGCCGTGAACACCATCCCTGCGAGGAACGCGAGCAACGGGTTCTCCAGGGTGGCCATCAGGTCGATGAAGGGCTCGTAGGTGCGCAGCGGCTCCATCGCCGTGCCCATCACCGACATGCCGAAGAAGATCATGCCGAGGCCGAGCAGGAGCGTGCCCTGGACCGTGCGACGTTCGGACCTCGCGAAGAACGCGATGCCGTAGCCGACTGCGAGGATGAGCAACGCGTATCTCGACACGGAGAACGCCACGATCTGCGCGGTGATGGTGGTGCCGACGTTGGCGCCGATGATGACCGGGATGCCCTGCCGCAGCGTCATGAGCCCGGAGGTGACGAAGCCGACGACGAGCACGGTGGTGACCGACGAGGACTGGATCACGGCGGTGACGCCGGCGCCCGACAGTGCCCCGACGAAGCGGTTCCTCGTCATCATCGCCAGGCCGCCGCGCAATCGGGAACCGGCGACGACGCGCAACGACTCGGTCAGTCGGTCCATGCCGTAGAGGAAGATCGCGAGGCCACCGAACAGGCCCGTGACCACGAGGAACCAGTCGATCGCCCCGACTTCCCCCGAGGATGCCTCGATGGCGAGCACCGTCGTTGCGGTCATGGCCGGCACCGGAAGGCGACCTTTGGCCCTGGTCCGGGCGCGCCCCGTGTGGTCGAGTCGTGGTCGAGGGAGTCGCTGCGACGCCGTGGCTGCAGCGTTCCAGACCGAGAGCCGGGTGCGCTGTGATCGAACATGATACTTCCTTACTCGACTCGACGCCCGGCGTCCGGATCGATCTCACCTCGGAGCTGCGATGGTTCTTCCGCGGTCCGTTGCCCGACGACGTGGTCGCGTGGTTCACGGTCGACGGGGCGGCCGGGCTGCCGGAGCAGCGCGTTGACCTCTACCGCACGTCGGACGAGGTCGACGCCGGGCTCAAACGACGAGGCGGCACGATCCTCGAACTGAAGCTGCGACACGGCTCGCCGGCCGCGTTCGAGCTTGACGATCGCTCTGTCGGCCTGCTCGAGCGTTGGCAGCGCTGGAGCCCCGCCGACGACCGGGTGCTCGACGCCGGGCACGTCGATTGGACGGTGGTCGACAAGTCGGTCGTCAAGCGGCGCTTCGACCTCGAGGGGACGGAGTTCATGCTCACCGAGGCGACTCGCCCCATGACCGGCGTCGGGTGCGACGCCGAGATCGTGGCCGTCTCGGTCGACGGTGCATCGGCGTGGTCCTTCTCCTTCGCTGCGTTCGGCCTGCTCGACGATCATCGGCGCCTGCTTACCGAAGCCTGGTCGAGCCTTCTTCGTCGACCGCGGCCAGCCGAACTGGTGCTCGGTGTGGAGCACTCCTTCGGCTACCCGCAATGGCTCGCGGGAGGAGCCACAGGCGGGGCGTGACCGCAGGCCGGATCACGCCTTGTGCGACATCATGCGCTGCATCATCGGGCGGGTCACGCTGATGGACGCAAACGTCAACGAGGCCGCGAGCCAACTCGTCGGGCTCATCGGCGTCACCCGTCGTCGCTGCCCTCGCCGTCGAGTCCGCCCTCGCCGTCGTCGCTCCCCTCGCCGCCGATGTTGCCGTCGAGTCCGCCCTCGCCGTCGTCGCTCCCCTCGCCGCCGATGTTGCTGTCGGCCGGTGGGTCGCCTGGATCATCGTCGTCGCCCGAGCATGCGGCGGTCACGAACGACAGGGCGGCCAGCGCTGCGACCGAGGTCCTCGTCAAGCGGGCAAGAGAGGTCCGTCGGGTCATGGCGGGGTTCTCCTAGTCAGTGATGCGGTCAACGGGACTCGGCCAACGTAGTCGAGACCCCAGGTCACCTCCGGCTTCCGCCGTCCCTCGATCGGACGGGTCGGACGAGTCCCCCGTCACCGTCGCGTCACGCGTGGTACCGCCGCGCAGGCGACCAGGCGTTCCGCCGGTGACGCAGCAGCGACGGTGGTCGAACGTCGGGCCAACTGGCGCTGGATCGCACACCGCGGTGCGGAGCGACCGGCAGATGATGTGTCGCGAATCGCTGCAATCGCGGCGTCCCGTCCGGTTTGCCTGCTCGCAGTACTGCACCGCCGGTCCGATTGACGTGCGTCCGAGGCCCGGCGGGAGCATTCGCGACAGCGTCAGGCCGGATCGGCGGCGACATGGTCGGCACCGACCCCGTCGGTTCCACCCCAGCCGCCGTGGCCGACCGCCATGCCGCGCATGCTCACGACGAGCGACAGCATCATGACGAGCGCCGTCGCGGTGATACCAGCCGAGGAGGAGGCGTACGCGACCGACTCCCACCGGGCGCCGATCGGACCCGAATCGAGTTGACGTCGCACGGCGACGAGACCGACGACCCCGAGACCGCCCAGCAGTGCGATGGCAGCACCGACGATCAGGAGCACGGACCGCCGGAACCAGTTCGGCAGCACGAGTCCCGGGTCGAAGCCGAACAGTGCGACCGCGGCGGCGAGCGTGGTCGTCGCGACGGCCAAGACCACACAGAACGCGGCGATCGAGTCCGACGGCCGGTGCCATCCGGCCGTGACCACGGCGACGGCGATCGAGATCGGGAACAGCATCGTGACGAGCGCGGTGATCGATCGCCACCGGGGCGCCGTGACCATCACGAGACCCACGGACACGGTGGCCGCGACGGTCGCGTGTCCGCTCGGGAGGCTGTTCAGGTCGCCGGCGCCGATCAGGTCGGGTCGCGGCAGCACGACACGTTTGAGGAGTTGGGTGGCGACGTTGGCGATGCCGATGGTGGCCAGTGCGGCGAACGCCAGCGCGAACCGTCGCCGCGCCAGCGCGATGACGCCGATCACCACACACGCGCCGGCGAGCGACGCGACACTGATGACGTCCAACTCGTCCCACGCCTCGGTGATCACGCCCTGGGGTTCGAGTTCCCCGCCGGCGAGCGCGGCATCGTCCAGTTCCTGCCCGATGGTGGTGCGAACGAAGAACAGATAGTTCGCGACGAACACGACCACGGCGGCCGACGTGGTCCACATCAGCAACGACAATCGTCGTCGCACGTCGGGTGTCCGGCTGACGTGTTCGTCGGAAGTTCGATTCACGGCCGCCGAGGATACGGGGAACACGTTCGTGCGTGGTCGGCGCCCCTACGAGTCACTCAGGTCCCGACGGTTGAACAGAACCCACCCGATGATGATCAACACGGCCGACCAGGCGAGGAAGACCCCGCCACCCTCCCACGCGGGGAGTTCGTGATCTGGTCCGGCGACCGTGAGTGCCGAGCCCGCCTCGAACGGCAGCAGTTTCGCGACCCAGTCGGGCAGGAACGCCTGGAGTGCCGACTCGATCGCGACGGGCCAGATGATGCCGATCGCGATCGCTGAGGTCGGCGAGTTCAGGATCAACCCGATCCCGAGACCGAACAGACCCGCGATCGCCAGGTACAGCACCGAACCGGCGATCGCGCGGGCGACGTCCTCGTCGTCGAGGGGATTGAGGGGGAACCCCTTCACGTCGAGCACGATCAAGCACGCGATCGCGGTCAGGATCATGATGACGAAACCGGCACCGACCCCGACCAGTGACGTGAGGATCGTCTTGGCGCCGACGAGATCACGACGGTCGGGTGCTGCTCCGGCGGTGGGGATGATCGAACGGCTCTTGATCTCGGACGTGTGGATGTGTATGCCCATCACGACGAACACCAGCGCGGCCATCGAGACTCCCGACGACACCGTGTTGATGCGGCTGAGGATGGACGTGTCGGGCTCGACGTCGCCGACGGCGCGGTCGAACGCCCACAGCGAGAACGCGACGAAGAGTCCGTTGAGCAGGAGTGCGATACCGAGCCGGGTCCACGACGAGCGGAGTGATGCGAACTTGATCCATTCGGCCTTCACGAGGTTCTTCACGACTCCTCCTCTCGGCCGGTGCCGGTCGATCGATACTCCTGGGTGTCCGCCGTGAGTTCCAGGAACGTCGCCTCGAGCGATTGGTGTTCGGTGTGGAGTTCGTGGAGTTCTATGCGGTGCAGCGCTGCAAGATCGCCGATCGCCGAGGCGGTCATGCCGGTCACCTCGATCCCGTTCGGGGTCGTGGTGACCTGACCGCCGCGCGGCTCGATCAGGGCCACGAGCTCGTCCAACCGCGGCGACTCCACCGTCACCGACGCGTGTCCGGTCATCGACTCGAACTCGGCGACGCTGCCGCTTGCGATGAACCTGCCCTTCCCGATGACGACGATGTGATCGACGTAGAGCGACAACTCACTCAACAGGTGGCTGGACACCAGGACCCCCCGGCCCTCGGCAGCCAGTTGCTGGAGGAACTCGCGCACCCACCGGATGCCCTCGGGGTCGAGTCCGTTGGTGGGTTCGTCGAAGAACATGTACTTCGGGTCACCGAGCAGTGCCGCGGCGATTCCGAGCCGTTGGTGCATGCCGAGTGAGAACTTGCCGACCTTCCGCCGCGAAGCCTCGCGCATACCCGTGAGTCCGAGCACCTCGTCGACGCGCGAGTCGGGAAGACCCGCGGAGGCGGCGAGATATCGAAGATGATCGCGAGCGGAACGTCGAGGTTCGACCGCGTTGGCGTCGAGCATGGCGCCCACGACGGAGAGCGGCGAGTCGAGGCTGCCGAATCTGGCGCCGTCGAACGTCGTGGTTCCGGATGTCGCTCGGTCGATATCGAGCATCATCCGCATCGTCGTCGACTTCCCGGCGCCGTTCGGACCGAGGAAGCCCGTCACCCGTCCGGGCTCGATCGTCAACGACAGGTCGTCGACGGCCAACTTGTCGCCGTACTGTTTCGTCAAGCCGTCCGCAACGATCGCCATGTGGCCTCTTCCCGAGTGTGTGGCCCCGGCGTCGCAGCCGGGTCCCGTTCGTTCGGACACTACCGACCGCGGCCCGCAGGCGTCGGGCCGGATGCAGGCGCGCCGTTCGGGCGATCGGTTCCTTCGCCGCGTGGCGTTCCCCGCCCGGGCCCGGCGTCGACCGTCGTCCCGCACCTGTGGGAGCCTGACGTCGTGCGAACAGCGATCGTCAACGGGACCCTGCTCGACACCGACACGATGGCGATGGTCGGTGAACGTCATCTGGTGCTCGAGGGCGACGTCGTGGTCGACGTGAGCGACACGGTGCCCACGGGAGCGGTCGACCGCACGATCGACGCCCGCGGCCGGTTCGTGTTGCCGGGCTTCATCGATGCACACGTGCATCATGTGATCACCACGATGGACTTTCCGCGGCTCCAACGGATGAGCCCGGTCGAACTGGCGCTCGGCATGGGCAGGCTGGCCGAGGCGACACTGCGCCGGGGGTTCACGACGGTGCGCGACACCGGCGGTGACACGGCCGGGCTCGTTCGGGCGATCGCGACTGGGCTCTGCGATGGGCCGCGCATCGTGCGTTCGGGCCGGGTGATCTCACAGACCGGTGGCCATGGTGACCTCGACTCGGCCGATCGGTCCGACGCGCTGTGCGCCTGCCAGATCCACACCGACTCGCTCGGCCATGTCGCCGACGGCCCCGACGCGGTGCGCCTGGCCGTGCGCACCGAGCTGAAGGCCGGCAGCGACTTCATCAAGATCATGAGCTCGGGTGGTGTCGCGTCGCCGACCGACCCGTTCGACGCGCTGCAGTACACCGCCGACGAGGTGCGCGCGGCCACGGTCGAAACGGACCACCGGCACACCTATGCGACGTCGCACGCCTACCAACCCGATGCGATCTCGCTCGCGATCGAGAACGGTGTTCGGTGCATCGAGCACGGCAATCTCGTCGACACTCCGACCGCCGCACGCATGGCCGAGTTGGGCGTGACGATGGTGCCGACGTTGGTCACGTACCACGCCATGCAGGAGATGGGGGCGGAGCTCGGGATGCCCGAACGCAACCTGGAGAAGAACCGGGGTGTGTTCGAACAGGGCCGGCAGTCGATCGACGTCGCCAAGGCCGCCGGGGTCTCGCTCGGTTTCGGCACCGATCTGCTCGGCGAGGCCCAGCCGTGGCAACCCAGGGAGTTCGCCATCCGCGCCGACCTCGAACCGGCCGGCGACGTGTTGCGGTCGATGTACCACGTCAACGCCCGCCTGTGCGGCCTGGAGGGTGTGATCGGCGTGCTCGCGCCTGGCTCGGCGGCCGACGTGGTGATCAGCGACGTCGACCCGCTCACGAACCTCGCCGGATTGGCCGAGGCCGATGCCGTCGCCGCGGTCCTGGCCCGCGGTCGAGTCATCGTCGACGCCACCTGAGACCGGCACTGCGGAACGGCCGGCACGCGATCGTCGCTCAGAAGCCGGTGCTGCAGCGCGGGAGACGACCGGCCATGAGGAATGCGTCGGCGCGGCGGAGGACGTCGTCGTTCTTGGCGCCGAGTCGGCCGGCTCGTGCGAGCGTGCTCGGTCGAACCCCGCCGAGGTAGATCGCGCCCAGCGCGGCGCTGTTCATCGTGAGATCGGGCCGTGAACGCACCTTCCTGACGTCTGCCCCGGCGGGGTCGCCGTCGATGCGGAGGCGTTCCGTGCGCTCGCCGAGGTCGACCTCGACGACCAGCGAGTCGTCCGTCGAGTAGGTCCGGGCCGCCAGCGCTGCCCGGGGGTCGCGCAGGTGCAGCCACAGCATGTCGTTCACGTTCGTGGTGCGGATCGCACGCTGGTCGTCGACGATGTACGGCAGTGTGTCGTCGATCGCCACTGCCCGGACGCTGGTGATCGGCCCGACGAGGTCCACCGACAGCACGGTGTGCCAGAGCGCAGCGTGGGCCGCGGGTGTCACGGCGACGAGGTCGATCAGCGTCAACTGGAACGCCGGATGGCCGTCGTTCCAGTTCGACTTGACCTTCCACGAGGCGAAGCCGTCGGCGTGCCGGGCAACCGAGACGCCGGCGCCGTGGTGTGCCTTCGCCAGCGCGTCCCGCTCGGGAGTCCGATCGATCTCGCCGATGACCTGCTTGCGGTATCGGTCGAAGATCGTCGGGAGGGCAGGGTCGTCGAGTGTGGTCAGCACGACGTCGCCGACCGCGGGCCGGAACTCGGGCCGCACCGCCGTTCGTCGACGATCGATCTCGATGACACGCTCGTAGGACGCGACGCCGTAGCCGAACCGTTCGTAGATGCCGCCCTCGCTCGCCGTCAGCATCGAGATCGGTTCGCGCCGTCGGTCGATGTTGTCGTGCACGTCGCCCATCAGGCGGGTGAGCAGACCCCGACGGCGATGCGTCGGTGCGACCGCCACCCACGTGACGCCCCCGGCCCGGACCTGGGCGCCGCCGGGCACCGTCACCTCCTGGGAGAACGCGCCGGCCGTTGCCACGAGGAGACCGCCGTCCCGGGCGACCAGGAAACGGTCGAGGTCGAGCGTCGGCCGCGCCAGGTCGGCCAGGTTGTCCGGCCAGGGGTCTCCGAACGCCAACCCGTCGAAGACCAGCATTTCGGCGAAATCGTCCTCGGTGGCGACGCGGATCTCGATCGTGTCCATGGCGCCAGTGTGGACCGTCGTCGGCTCCGGAGTCGAGCAGGATTCACGACGTCGACGGTGAGGCCGTGATCGACCAGTCGGAAGCCCGCCGTGGTCGTGTCGATCGTGGTGTCCCGGTCGATCGACCGAGGTGCCGTCGGGCTCGTGTCGCATCGGTGGGGTCAGGCGACTCCCGGTGTTCTGCTCGCGGTCGATCCGGAGCGCTGTCTCGCAGGGTGGCTCTTCGAACGGACGTGGGACTCGTCGTCACGCACGCCCGTGATCTTGCGTCCGTCGAGACGGACTCCGACAACGCAGCCGACGCTGCACAGGATGTCCGCCGTCCGGTGTCGGTCACGGTGCGCTCATGGTTTCGTCCGCCATGACCCCTCCGCCCGGTGGGCGTGTTCGCAGAACCCGCAGGGTTCGGCTCGGCGATCGAGCCCGGCGTGATCAGCCCGACGCCGCGTCCGTCGTCGTCGGTGACGTCGTCGACGACACCGACGACGACGTTGCGACGGCCGGTTCGTCGGCGGGCAGGTCGACCTCGGGAGGTTCGTCGAGCAGCGTGAGGCGGTGTTGCACGAGTTGCGGGACGTCTCCCAGCATCGAGACGCCGTCGACCTGGATGATGTCGTCGTCATCGTCCACGTAGACGTGGTAGTCGAGCCGGGCCGGACGGTCCTCCACCTGGAACTCGAACACCGGTCCGAACGCGTAGACCTGCCACTCGGGGATGAGTTCACCGTCGACGCTCGTGACGAAGTCGCGGGCCGCCCCGATCCCGGGGATGACCACCAGTGAACGTCCGCGTGTCGCGGTGGCGACGAACGAGTCCGGCCGGACCGGCCCCTTCAACAGCCGATCGAAATACTCGTTGACGGTCGTCGCGGGCGAGTCGGCGATGATCTCGGCGTTGGAGATCTCGATCCGGTTGTCGGTTCCCGGGTTGACATAGGTCGTCCCGCTCGCCACGTCGACGATCGCGACCTGCTGTCGATTGCGGGACTCCGTGACGATCTGGTAGCGGTCGCGGATCGGATCACGCACGATCCGCACGTCGAGCACGAAGCCTGCGGTGCCGAGCTCGTAGTGGGTCTCGCTCTGACGGGCCGCGTCGTCGCCGAGTCGCTCGACGGCGGTGGCGATGTCGTACTCGACGATCTCGCGAAGGGTGGCGTCGGGGGCCTCGGGATATGTGGGCACCTGCACACCGTCGAAGAGCGACCGGTCCTGGCTGCTCGTCGGCTGCGGCGCTTCGGTCGTTGCCGGATCGTCAGGTGGCGGCAGCGTGTCGAGCGGGCTGAGCGTCGGTGGCGTGGTGATCGCGGTCACCGACGGCCCAGGGTCGAGGGAGGTCGGCGTCGCCGTGTCGCCGTCGTTCCCGCCATCGAGGAGGGCGGCGGCGCCGAACACCGTCGCGGCGATCATCACCGCCGCAGCAGCGGCGATCGCGATCCACCGACCACGCCCCGTCGGCGGGCGGTCCCCGACGGAGGAGACGGAAGTCGGCGTGGCCTCGACACCTTCGCCCACGAGTGGCACCTCGGTCACATTGTCGGCGGTCGGGAACGCCGGCCGATGATCCTCAGTCAACCCGCGGACCTTGTCGTGTGGTCAGCCGCGTGTAGACCTCGGGTCGGCGATAACGGTTCATGTCGAACAGCGTGCCCGTGTACTGACGACACCAGTCGAGGTCGCAGTCGGCCACCACGAGTTCGTCGCCATCGGTGCTCGATCGGGCCAGGATCTCGCCCGACGGTGCGACGATGAGGGTGTCCGCGAGTGAGTCGACGCCCTCTTCGACGCCGCCCTTGGCGACGAGGACCACGAAGGTACCGTTCTGGTAGGCACCCGCTTGCGCAACCAGCGAGTTGTGGAAGCCCTGAAGTGGATCCTGGCTCGGATCGGGCGCGTAGTGGAGCGGCGTGTTGTAGCCGCACAGGATCAACTCCACCCTCTGCATGCCCATCTCCCGGTACGACTCCGGCCAACGACGGTCGTTGCAGATCATCATCCCGACCCGCCCGCCGAACCCCTCCCACACTCCGAAGCCGTCGGGTGACGGCTCGAAGTAGTAGCGCTCCGCATGTTGGAACGGACGGTCGGGCTCGTGCTCCTCGTGGCCCGGGATGTGGACCTTCTTGAACGTCGCGACGGTCTCGCCGTCCCGTTCGACCAGCGTCTGCACGTTCCAGCGGCGTACCTCGTCGCCGTCGCGCTCGAGCAACGCATAGCCCAGGCAGAACCCGACACCGAGCCGCCGGGCCTCGTCGAACAGCGGCTGCGTGTACTCGTTCGGCATCGAGGTCTCGTACCAGTGATCGGCGGCGGTGATGTCGTCCACGTACCAGCGCGGGAAGAACGTGGTCAGTGCCAATTCGGGGTACGCCACGAGGTCGCAACCCGCATCGGCCGCTCGACGAAGTAGGGCGACGAGCCGTTCGACGACCGCGGTCCGGTCGTCGGTGCGCTGGATCGGGCCGAGTTGCGCGGCACCGACCCTGACGGTTCGGGTCATGCGTACAGTCTGGCCGGTGACGGTGAGGCGTACCATTCGACCCGTGCCGGACCTCGACCCGCCTCCCGACCTCCACGAACTCGAGGTGTGGCTGCTCGCCGCGATCGGCGCGATCGACCCGACCGACCGAGCCGGGGATCCGGCCGAGTCCGGTCACGGTGACCGGCTGCGAGCGCTCTTCACCGCGCAGGTCGAGAGTCGTGTCCTCGATCACACCGCTCGCTGGCTCCGGGCCCGCGGCCACGGCTACTACACGATCGGCTCGGCGGGACACGAGAGCAACGCGGCCGTGGCATCGGCGCTCCGACCGACCGATCCGGCGCTCCTGCACTACCGGTCGGGGGGCTTCTACTGTGCACGTGCCGACCAACTGGAAGGGCACGACCCGATCCGTGACGTGCTCGCCGGCATGCTCGCGCTCGCGGACGAACCGATCTCCGGCGGTCGACACAAGGTGTTCGGCAACCACGCACTCGACGTGATCCCCCAGACCTCGACGATCGCGTCGCAGCTCCCCCGGGCGCTCGGTGTCGCGCTCGCCATCGCCAGAGCTCGCCGGTTGCGCGTGGCGACCCCGTGGCCGACCGACGCGATCGCCGTCTGCTCGTTCGGCGACGCGAGCGCGAACCACTCGACCGCTCAGGGAGCGATCAACGCAGCCGCGTACGCCGCGCACGCCGGCCTCGCCGTGCCGCTGCTGTTCGTCTGCGAGGACAACGGGTTGGGGATCAGTGTCCCGACGCCGATGGGGTGGATCGAGTCGTCGTTCTCGAACCGCGCCGGCCTCCGCTACGAACAGGTCGAGGGCGGCGACCCCGTCGCCGTCCTGGAGACCGCCGACCGGCTCGTCGCCGAGGTGCGTCGCCGGCGGCGTCCCGCGCTACTCCACCTCGCGACGGTGCGCCATCTCGGTCACGCAGGCACCGACGTCGAGTCGGGATATCGCTCGGCGTCCGCGATCAAACAGGACCGCGAGCGCGATCCGATCCTCGGCACCGCTCGTGCGCTCGTCGCGACGGGCGCGGCGACTCCGGACGAGCTGAACGGTGAGTATCTCGCCGTCGCCGCCCGCACCCGTGCGGTCGCGCTGGAGCTGCTCGACGCGGCACCGCTGCGCAGTCGCGCCGAGGTGATGACGCCACTCGCGCCGCACGATGCCGACCGGGTCGCTCGGATCGCCTCGACCGGTGCGGCCCCGGCCGTGCGGGCCCGGGCGTTCCCGCAGGGCCTGCCCGAGCACGAGGGTCCACTCACACTCGCGGAGACGATCAATCGGACGCTCGCCGATGTACTTGCGGCGACGAACCACACGCTCGTGTTCGGCGAGGACGTCGCTGTCAAGGGTGGGGTCTACGGCGTGACCCGCGGCCTGCAGAAGCGTTTCGGTGCCGCCCGCGTCTTCGACACGCTGCTCGACGAGCAGTCGGTGCTGGGCAATGCGCTGGGGGCGGGGGTGTCGGGGCAGATCCCGATCCCCGAGATCCAGTACCTGGCGTACCTCCACAACGCGATCGACCAGCTCCGCGGTGAGGCGGCGAGCCTGTCGTTCTTCTCCAACGCCCAGTACCGCAACCCACTCGTGGTCCGTATCGCCGGGTACGCGTACCAGCGTGGCTTCGGCGGGCACTTCCACAACGACAACGCCCTCGCGTCGCTGCGCGACATCCCCGGTGTCGTCATCGCGTCGCCGGCTCATCCGTCGGACGCCGCGCCGATGTTGCGCACGTGCGTCGCCGCCGCGATCGCCGACGGCACCGTCTCGGTGTTCCTGGAGCCGATCGCGCTCTACCACACCCGGGATCTGCACGCCGACGGCGACGGCGTGTGGCTCTCGCACTACGTGCCGCCGGCCGGGTGGGGCGACGAGCACGTGCCGATGGGATCCGGGCGCCTCGTCCGCGACGGCGACGACGTGCTGATCGTCACCTGGGCCAACGGGTTGCGCCTGTCGCTCGAGGCAGCCAAGCGGCTCGCCGCCCAGGGGGTTTCGTGCCGCGTGTTCGATCTGCGCTGGATCGCGCCGATGCCCATCGACGAGGTGCTCGAACACGCTCGTGCCGTCGGGCGGGTGCTCGTGGTCGACGAGACCCGCCGGTCCGGCGGCGTCGGCGAAGGCATCGTCGCCGGGCTGGTCGAGGCCGGCTGTTCGGGACCGATCGCCCGCGTCGCCGCGGCCGACTCGTTCATCCCGCTGGGCGATGCTGCCGACCTCGTGCTGGTCGGCGTCGACGAGATCGTCGACGCTGCGACCCGGCTCGCGAGTTGAGGCCCGGTGGAAGCTCCGGTCGGTCGGCGCAACCACTACGTTCTGTGACGTGAGCTCGATGCAGGACAAGATCGACGACCTCGGGAAGCGACGTGAGGCCGCCCTCGCCGCCGGTTCGGAGCGCTCGATCGAGCGCCAGCACGCGAAGGGCAAGATGCTCGCCCGGGAGCGCATCGACTACTTCCTCGACGAGGGCAGCTTCCACGAGCTCGACATGCTCGCCCGCCACCGTGCCCACGAGGCCGGGCTCGGCGGCCGCCCCTACACGGACGGTGTGATCACCGGCTGGGGCACGGTCGAGGGGCGCAAGGTCTTCGTGTTCTCGCAGGACTTCACGGTGTTCGGTGGAGCGCTCGGCGAGGTGTTCGCCGAGAAGATCCACAAGTTGATGGATCTGTCCCTCAAGACCGGAGCGCCGCTCGTGGGTCTGAACGACGGTGCCGGCGCCCGCATCCAGGAGGGTGTGGTCAGCCTCGCCAGCTACGGTGGGATCTTCCGCCGCAACGTCCAGGCATCGGGCGTCATCCCGCAGATCTCGGTGATCCTCGGACCGTGCGCCGGAGGTGCGGTGTACAGCCCGGCGATGACCGACTTCATCTTCATGGTGCGCGAGTCGTCGCACATGTTCATCACCGGACCCGACGTCGTGAGGACGGTCACGGGTGAGGAGGTGACACTGGAGGAACTCGGGGGAGCGATGTCGCACGCCTCGAAGTCGGGCGTCGCCACCTTCGTCGCCGACGACGAGCACGCGGTGCTCGACGATGTTCGCTTCCTCCTGTCGTTCCTGCCGGCGAACAACCTGGAACAGCCACCGGTCGGCGAGGCCACCGACGACCCCGAGCGGCTCTGCCCCGAGCTCGACGACATCTTGCCCGACAGCCCGAACCTGCCGTACGACATGAAGCAGGTGATCCGGTCGACCGTCGACGACGGTGAGTTCTTCGAGTACTTCCCGCACTGGGCGAAGTCGATCCTGT
>Ga0055584_100001478_pt1 | contig 23062 bp, 17 predicted proteins | sample OSDHelmetaG_FD_58716 | JGI IMG/M metagenome (GOLD analysis project Ga0055584, IMG submission 58716) | Pelagic marine sediment microbial communities from the LTER site Helgoland, North Sea, for post-phytoplankton bloom and carbon turnover... | ecosystem: Environmental > Aquatic > Marine >...
TGGCTCCCCGAACTGGACTCGAACCAGTGGCCCGCCGATTAACAGTCGGCTGCTCTACCAACTGAGCTATCGGGGAACAGTTGGGCGGCCGGGAACGTACTGCCGTGCCCGGGGCGAGTCAAGCGGTCGGGGGCCAGGTTTTCTTCCCTGGGCTGACCGGGCGGCGAGGGCAGGCGGATCAGGCTGGCGCCGCGGGGGCGGGCGCCCCAATCTGGCGGGGGCAGGACGAGTCCCTGCCGCGCTTGACGGCATGGCCACGCTCCTCTAGATGAAGGCACGCTCGGGGAGTCGGGGCGCGGGTTGGGAGGCCTGCGAGGAGACGTCCACGGGCACTACGCGGGAGACTTCGACACGTGATCCGACGGGACACCGACATCCTTCGCTTGGACCTTCGGGACTCCGGCACGGCGTTCGGCGATCTGGCACTGGCCGACCTGGAGGCCGTGCGGCTCGTCCTGCGGGGTGGCTCGCCCATCGACTGGCATCGGCTGAACCTGCAGACGCTGTCCGACGTCGACGATCTGCTGCGCGCGAACCTGATGGACCCCGACGATCCGCGCGACTTCGCGCGGCTGGAGTACCTCCACCGCGAGGCCATCCGGTACCTCAAGCGCAACTTCGCCTTCCGCTTCCCCGTCGAGGTCGAGCACCCCGCCGACGTGCGGCACCTCTTCCTGTACGCCTCCGAAGTCGGGCGGCTCAATCGGGTGCAGGTCTTGTCCTGCGTCGTGCTCAAGGTCGTGCACACGATCAACCACCTCGAGGCCCGCGCGCTGCTGCAGCAGACCTCGGTGACCGAAGCGGAGCTGCTGGAGCTCGTCGAACAGCAGGTCCTGCGCCGGGCCGAGGCCCTGACTGCCGAGGGTCTGCCCGTCGTTCGCTTCTACGGCTCCCGCAAGGGCCGCGACTCCATGGTCAGCAAGCTGCTGTCCAAGAAGGCCGCCCGCGCCGCCGACATCCTCGACCGCCTCCGCTTCCGCCTGGTGGTCGAGAACCGCGACGACATCGTGCCGACCCTGGCGTGGATGCTCCGGTACTGCTTCCCCTGGAACCACATCACGGCGGGGGAGAGCAGCAACAACCTCGTCTCCTTGTCCCGGTGGGTCCGCGACGCGGGGCAGGCGGACCTGCTGGAGCGCTTGCAGGTCGACCCCGGTCTCGAGGCGGCGCGCGCGCTCGACAACGAGTTCAGCGGCGCCAGCTTCAAGATGATCAACTTCGTCATCGACGTGCCGGTCCGGCTGGACCATCTGCTGTCCCGCGCGGGCGACCCGTGGGTGCTGCAAAAGGGGTCCATCTGCTACCTCCCGTGCGAGTTCCAGGTGGTGGATCAGGAGACCGCCTGGCTCAACGAGCAGGGTGAGAACTCCCACGCCCGCTACAAGCAGCGTCAGGCCGACCGGGTCGGCGACCGCTTGATGTGGGGCCTGAAGACCGAAGGCCGGGCCGAGCGCCCCGGCCGCACCTCGCCCCTGGCCCGCAAGCCCAAGAGCCTGTCGGCCCTGGAGCGGGCCCACCGGCCCAGCGACCCCGCCGCCGTCCCGGTGCGCCGGCCTGCTCGGGCGCCACGCCCGGCCTTGCCCGGCACCTCCCTGGAGACCCCGCCCGACGGGTTGCTCGCGGTGGTCCCGCCCCTCGAAGAGGACACCCTCATCGAAGGGCTCCGGTCCCGGCCCCGCCAGGAAGAGGACTCGCTGCTGCGGCCCTTGGGCGACCCCACGGGCGACCACCCGGCCTGACGTTGTGCTCGGCCCGCCGGGGACGTCCCCGCTCGGGGCGCCTCAAGGGCGCAGCGTCGCCGTCAGCTCCCCGGCGCCCGACCGCCCCGCGGCCCCCAACCAGGACTGCAGGCGGCGCGCTCCCCGCGGATCCTTGTCCAACCCGTAGGCGGCCACCCGCACCGTCTGACCTCGCGCCGTGTGGGCGGAGCTGACGGCCGCCAGGCGATCGGCGTCGGGGGACGTGAAGGTGTAGAGCCAGCCGCCTTGCCGCGTCCGCATGGGCTGGCCCCAGTAGGGATCGGTGGGCGTGAGTCCCGGGACACCGGGGTCGGCGTAGTTCCAGGCGCCGCCCCGGAGCCCGCGCCAGACGGGGTCGCCGGCGTCCTTGTCGTCGTCCAGGTACCAGGGGATCTGAACCAGCAGAAGCACCTCGTCCGGGGCCCACGCCGAGGCCTGGGCCCGGGCGTCGGGGAAGCGGGGGTCGGTGGCCGCCAGGGCCGTGTCCAGCAGCAACGGGGCCGTCACGCCGACGGACCAGGCAAGAGCCGCCAGCGCGAGTCCCTGGGCGCGGCGGCTGGGCGCGGGGCGGAGGGATGGGGCGGGGGGATCAAGGCCTGGCTCAGCCCCGGGCCTCACTTCGGCCTCCACTCGGGGCCCGTTGGAGGATGGAGCCGTTGTGGCCGGCGCGGCCTCCCGCTCCCAGACCGGCCGCAACCCCAGGGCGATCAACAGCCCGAACGAGGGCGCCAGCAGCGTGAAGTACGGCAGCTGCTCGGGGCTCGCGGCTCCGCTCGCCATGGCCGCGATCACCAGGGCGCCACCGCCGACCACGTGCAGCGCCCAGCTCGTCGCCGCCAGCCGGGCCCCGCCGCTCGTCCGCCACGCCGCGACCGCGCCGGCCGACGCCAACGCCACCGACAGCCAGGCGGCCCAGGCCGCGCCGTAGCGGCCGGGCAGCAGGGAGGTCAGCGCCTGCCACGCGCGGCCGAGTCCCGCCTCGGCGTTGATTGGCTCCTCCCCCAACAGCCCCACGGCCCCGGGCACCAGGGGCAGCGCGAGCAGGGCGGCGCCGGCCATCAGGCGTCCGAACTCCGCCCGCCGGGCGCGGCCCTCAGGCAGCAGCAGCACGGCGGCCAACTGCGCGGCGGGCAGCAGCAGCCCCAGCACGTGCGTCCACGCGAGCGCCGCCGTGGTGACCAGCAGCGGAGCGCCCCGGCCGCCCCGCGCCCAGGCGGCAAAGGCCATCGCCTGGAGCGCCGAGAGCCCCACGATCGCGGGGTAGTTGTTCACCTCCAGGCCGTACGCGATGCGGTGGGGCAGCAGCGCGACCACCGCAGCCGTGCCCAGGGCCAGGGGCGCCGAGCGGAAGGACGTCCAGGCCGCCGCGGCGCAGGCGGGCACCGCAACCCACGACGCCAGCGCCGAGCCCACCAGCCAGCCCCCGGCGGGCACGTGGGCCTTGAGCCCGGCGAGGAACGCCAGGGGCCAGGCGGGCGGGTGCAGGCCGACGAAGTGGGTCAGGGGCGCGTGCCAGGGGCCCGTCTGGATGGCGAAGCGGTACTCGGCGACGTACGCCCCGTAGGCGACGGCGATCGGGTTCCAGCGTAGGGGCCAGCGCAAGAACTGCCACGCGATGGCGAACACGCAGATCGCGAGCAGCGTCAGGGACTCACGCCGACTCACGGGGCCAGCCGCCACACGTGGATCGCGGTCGGCCAGTCGGCGGCGACGGGGGGCAGGGCGCCCACGGATTCCAGGGCCCGGTCGCCGCAGGCGGCGGGGAGCTGGTCGCAGGACCACGGACCGTCGGTGATCAGCAGCGCCGGGCTGCCCCCCGGCCAGCCCGGGGCCTGGGCCCAGTCCTCACCGGCCATGACCCAGGCCTCGCTGCCCGCCCAGCGCATCCGGACCCGCAGGTGCTCGCCCAGGTCCTGGGTCGTCTGGTGTTCGCACGGCGGAACCGGCCAGCGCAGCGCGCCCACCCGGTAGTCGGTGCCGGGCCCTCCGGCCTCCTCCAGCATCGCCGTCAGCGCCGGCCAGTCGATGCCCGGGGCGGCGGGCTCGACCCACCGCTGGGGGCAGCGCTCGTCCAGCGGCCCCAGCCCCAGCCGCGGCGCGAACAGCGAACTGCCGGCCCCGAACGACGACCCGAGCCACGTCGCCGCGGCCAGCGCGGCCAAGGCCGCCTGAGCGCGGCGGGGGAACCTCTGCACCGCCGCCCCGACGAGCACGAACAGCGCCGGCAGCAGGGGGAGCAGGAGCCGCGGGTACTTCTTGGGCAGCAGCAGCAGGAGCAGCGCCCCGCCCAGCAGCCACAGGATCAGCGCGCGCCGAGGGGAGTCACGTCGCGGGGGGGCGCCGGCTCCTTCGGCGCCGCGGTTCCACGCCCCCGCCCCGAGGACCGCCCCCCACAGCCACGGACTCAAGGCCTGCTGCCCGAGCACCAGCGGGTACATGGCGGCCTGGCGCCAGGGAGGAAGGGCGTCGGGGTTGGTGCCGGCCGCGGCAAACAGGTAGCTCGCGTCCTGGGCCAGCCGCGGCGCGTAGAACGCCCCCGCCACCGCGGCGGCCGCCGGCAGCGCCCACAGCGCTCGCCAGCCCGCCGTCGCCAGCAGCGCCCCCGCCAACGGCAGCAGAGCCAACGCCGCCGTCTGCTTGATGATCAGCGCCGTCCCGGCCAGGAGCCCGCACGCCACCCACGCCTGCCGCCCCGAGCCCCCGACCGCCGCCGCGCCCGCTGCCGCCGCGCCGACCACCGCCGCGGCCATGGCGGGCTCCAGCAGCACGTGGCGCAGAAGCCCCGAGAACAACGGCGAGCAAGCCAGCAGCCCCGCGGCCCACACCCCAGCCCGCGGCCCCGCCACCGTGCGCCCGAGCAGCCCGGTGGCGACCAAGGCGGGCCACCCCCACAGCACCAGCCCCAGCCGCGCCAGGCCGTCACCGCCCAGGCCGACCCCCAGCGTCCGCGCGACCATGCCCTGCAGGGCCGGGGCCACCGACGGGTACTCCCCGAAGGTCTGCGACCAGGCGGTCCAGGCCGTGCGGATCCACCCGTCCCGGGCGACGGCATCCCAGAAGATCTCGGCTTGCCCCACGATGCCCAACTCGTCGCCGTCCACGACGCGACCGTCGGCGGCCAGCCACGCGAGCTGGGCCGCCGTCCACAGCGCCACCACGACCCCCAGGCCGCGTCCGAAGCTCATGGGTCCAACGGGTCCGGGCCGGGCCGGCGCACGCGGACGTCGGGCCAGAACCTCAGGCGGCCCAGGCTCCGCCGCTCCAGGCGCCACGGCCAGTGCCCCAGGGCCCGGTGGGTCCGCGCCCGGAAGCCGAACGCGTCGGGGTAGCCCAGGTAGCTCCACTGCCCGGGGTCGGTGACGATCCGGGCGCAGGGCCAGCCCCGCTCCAGCATCAGCCGACCGGCGTTGCGCAGGTTCGTCTCCGTGTGCCGTGCGGCGCCTTCGATCGCGATCCGGTCGACGGGCCAGCCCGCGCGGGCGGCGTGTCCGGCCATCTCTTCGGCCTCCACAAACGGTGTGCCTTCGGGGTAGACGGCGCCCCCCGTCATGAGCAGCCACGGGATGCCGCGCGCCCGCGCTTCGCCCATGGCCGCATCGACCCGCCGTCGGGCGATCCCATGCAGCCGCCGGGGCTCCCGGGCCCACATCGGCATGAACCCAGGGACGACGACCACGCTCTCCACGGGCGCCATCCTGCCACGGGGCGGCAGCAGGCCCCCCGCCTCGGCCGATCCTGACTGGCGCGCGGCGCCCAGGTTGCTACGTTCCCGCCGCTCCGATGCCCTCGTCTCTCCCCGTCGCCGCCCTCGCCCAAGCCGCCCGCACCGGGCAGGCCGTCCGGGTGGTGCGCGCCCCGGGCTCGGCCCCGGCGCTGCTCGTGGCCGAAGCCGAGATCGACGGACCCCTGCTCTGGGTCACCCCCGACGACGCCGAAGCGGCGCGGGTCGCCAGCGAGCTGGCGGCGTTCTCGGGCCGGCCCGTTCACCGCTTTCCGGCGTGGGACGTCAAGCCCTACAAGGGGTGGAGCCCGTCGGCCGACGTCATCCGCCAGCGCCTCTCGGTGCTGGCCCGCCTGGCGCTCGGTCAGCCCCTGCAGGTGGTGGCGCCGGCATCGGCTGTGCTGGCCCGGGTGCTCCCGGCGGCTGCCCTGCGCGAGCACACCGCTCACATCAAGGTGGGCGAAGACCTGGACCGCGACACGCTGCTGCTGCGCCTGGTCGAGCGGGGGTACCTCGCCACGGACCTGTGCGCGGACCCCGGCACCTTCGCCCGGCGCGGGCACATCCTGGACGTCTTCCCGCCCGGCGAGTCGGCGCCGCTGCGCATCGAGCTGTGGGGCGACGAGGTCGAGTCCATCCGCTCCTTCGACCCGTGGACGCAGCGTTCGACCGGCAGCCGACAGGACGTCGTGCTGCCTCCGGTCTGCATGGCCATCCTCGACGAGGGGGCCCGGGCCCGGCTGCCGGGCCAGCTCAAGCGGCTCGCAGACGCCCGGGGTCTGCCGCCCAAGCACCGCATCGCGATTCAGCGCGAGCTCCAAGACAGCGGCACGATCCCCGAGATCGAGCTGCTCTTGCCCCTGTTGGCCCCGCAGCTGGTGCCGGTCTTCGACTTGATCGCCGGCGGCCTGCTCGTGTGGCAGCAGCCCGAGGCCATCGCCTCCCGGCTGATGGGCCACGACGGCGAGTTGCAGCAGCAGTACGAGCGGTCCGCGGGCCGCGAGCGCCTCCTGCCCGAGCCCGCCGAGCTCTTCCTGGACGAGGCCGCCCTCGCCGCGGCGACCAGCGGGGTCGGCCGCCTCGTCCTGCCCGAGCTCGCCGACGCCGACGAGCCGCCGATCGATCTCGGCGGCCAGGACCCCTCGGCGCTTCGGGCCGAGGTCCTGGCGAGCAAGGACCGGCCCGAAGGCATGCTGCACCCGCTGGTGCGCCGCCTCGGCGACTGGAGTCGCGCCGGCCGCCGGGTCGCGGTCGTCGGCCGCCGCCCCCGGCTGGAGGCGCTCGCGGCGCTGCTCGAGCCCTACTCCGTGAGCACCGTGAGCCTCGACGGCGTAGGCCGTGAAGCGCGTGAGTCGTTGCCGATCGGGGCGTTGGGGCTGCTGGCCAGCGACGTCTCCCGCGGGCTCGACCTGCCCGGCGCGGGGCTGGTGCTCGTGGCCGCCGAAGAGCTGCTGGGTCCCAAGAAGCGCGAGACCACCCACGCCCGCCGTCCCCCGGGATCCGAGCCCATCGGCAGCCTCGCGCAGCTGCAGCGCGGCGACCTCATCGTGCACACCCTGCACGGCATCGGCCGGTTCGAGCGGCTGACCAAGCTGCAGCTCGACGCCGGGGCCTTGCAGCTGGTGAACGAAGCCCGGGAGCGGGTCGACGACCCCGACTACAAGCCCGGCTCCGGCGGGCGCCTCGGGCAGGGGCGGGGCAACCACAACGACTTCCTGGAGCTCACGTACCGGGGCGGGGACCGGCTGTACCTGCCGGTGCACAAGCTCGGCCAGCTGTCCCGGTATATCAACCCCGGCGGCAAGGACGGCACGCTCGACAAGCTGGGCGGCACAACGTGGGCCAAGAAGCGCGGCAAGGTCAGCGCCGAGGTCCAGAAGATCGCTGCCCACCTGTTGTCGCTGTACGCGAAGCGGGCGACCGCCGTCGCCCACGCGTTCGACACGAACGGCGAGCTGTTCGCCGAGTTCGTTGCCGCCTTCCCGTTCACCGAGACCCCCGATCAGCAAGCGGCCATCAACGCCGTGCTGGGGGACCTGGCCAAACCTCACCCCACGGACCGGCTGATCTGCGGCGACGTGGGCTTCGGCAAGACCGAGGTCGCGATGCGGGCGGCGTTCGTCGCGGTCGAAGAGGGCAAGCAGGTCGCGGTGCTCGTGCCGACGACGATCCTGGCGTTGCAGCACTTCGAAGCGTTCAAGGAGCGCATGGCGGCGTTCCCCGTCACGGTCGCGATGCTCAGCCGCTTCCGCACCACCCGGGAGCAGACCGCGACGCTCAAGAAGCTCAAGGCCGGCGAGATCGACGTCGTGATCGGCACCCACCGGCTGCTCAGCCAGGACGTGAAGTTCGCCGAGCTGGGCCTGCTCGTCGTCGACGAGGAGCACCGCTTCGGGGTGAAGCACAAGGAGCGAATCAAGGAGATCCGGGCCGGCGTCGACGCCATGACGATGTCCGCGACGCCCATTCCCCGCACGCTGCACATGGCGCTCACGGGGCTCCGCGACCTGTCGATCATCACGACCCCGCCCGAGGGCCGGCAGCCCGTGCACACGGCCGTGGCCCGCTACAGCAAGACCCGGGTCATCGAGGCCATCCGGGCCGAGCGGGAGCGCAACGGGCAGGTCTTCTACCTCCACAACCGGGTCCAGACGATCTGGAAAGAAGCCGAAGATCTGCGCAAGATGATGCCGGAGTTGAGGCTGCGGGTGGCTCACGGCCAGATGTCCGAGCGCGAGCTGGAAGACATCATGCTGGCGTTCTTCGCCGGCGACTTCGACGTCCTGGTCAGCACCACGATCATCGAGTCGGGGCTGGATGTGCCCCGGGCCAACACGATCATCATCGACCGCGCCCACACGCTGGGGCTGGCGCAGTTGCACCAGCTCCGGGGCCGGGTCGGGCGCAGCCGCCAGCAGGGCTACTGCCTGCTCCTGGTGCCGCCCCAGGCGACCATGTCCACGGTCGCGGTGCAGCGGCTGCGGGTCATTCAGGACCACACCGAGCTGGGCGCGGGCCACCGCATCGCGCAGCGGGACCTGGAGCTGCGCGGGGCCGGCAACCTGTTGGGCAGCAAGCAGAGCGGGCACATCGCGTCCGTCGGCCTGGCGACCTACACGGATCTGCTGGAGGACGCCGTCCGCAAGCTGCGGGGCCAGGCCATCGCGGCGCGATTCGAGCCGGACATCGATCTGAAGACCGACGCCTGGATCCCCGGCGACTACATCCCCGACGAGCGGGAGCGGCTGGCCGAGTACAAGCGCCTCGCCGACGCCTCCAGCCAGGAGCAACTGGCCGACCTGTTCGAGGCGTTGGAGGATCGGTGGGGCCACCCGCCGCCGGAGGTGCTCGCCTTCGAGCAGCTGATCGAGGTCAAGGTGGCGTGCCTGAGGCTCCGCGTGAGCTCGGTCAAGATGCTGCGCGGCGGCCGCATGAAGCTGACCTTTGCCGAGTCGACGACCGTGGACCCCGCCCGCCTGCTCGGCGTGATCGCCGCGGGGACCCGACCCATCACGTTCAAGCCCGACGGCAGCCTGCTGGCGCGGCTGGAGCCCGAGGAGCGCAAGCAGCCGGTGGCCTCGGCCTTGGCGCTGCTGGCCATGGTGGCCGAGTGCGTCGACGACACCCCGGCCGTGGCCGCGGCCGCGCCCGAGCCCCCGCGGCCGTCACGCAAGAAGTCGACGCCCCCGCCGCTGCCCGACGACCACGCCGGGGGCACGCTGCCGACCACCGTCCGAGCGCCCGCGGGGCCGCGGCCCAAGCCGGCCCGCAAGTCGGACCGCCGGCGACGAACGTTCGACCCGACGTCCCGGGACTGAGGCCACCGCATCCCGGCGCGGGCCCTCACGCGCGCCCGCCCTCACGCGCGCGTCCACCCCATTGGCACCGTCCCGGTCCGCGTGCTATCAACCGCGCCGCCGGATGGGCTGGAATCCCGACGCAGTTCGCGGGGTTCCACACCGACCGAGCCGTCCCCGGAGTCTGTATGCGTCTGCCGATCGCCTCGGCCCTCGTCCTTGCCCTGTCCGCCTGCAACGGCGGCTCGTCGGCCCCCGCCACCTCGGACCTCGCCGCCCGCGTGCCGTCCGAGGAGGCCGTCGGTCGAACCGTCGCGAAGGTCAACGGCCTCCCCGTCGGGGTCAAGGAGTACGACCTCATGGCGGCCCGCAACATGGGCCGCGACGGCCGGGTGTCCGACGAGGCGCGCGCCGACGTGGTGGACCGGCTCGTGGACGAGAAGCTCCTGTACCAGGAGGCTCTGCGTCAGGGCATCGATCTGGACCCCAAGATCCAGAAGATGATGGTCAACACGCTGCTCAAGGACCGCGTCTACACGGAGGTCCGCAACTCGGAGATCGACGAAGCGGAGCTGCGTGCCTACTTCGCGGAGCACTCCGACGAGTTCGTGGTGCCCGAGAAGGTCCAGATCAAGCGGATCCTGGTCAAGCCCGACGACGGCGAGGACGGGGCCGCGGTCAAGGCCCGCGCCGAGGCCGTGCGGGCCGAGGTGGTCGCCAACGCCAGCGACTTCAAGTCGCTGGCCGCCAAGTACAGCCGGGGGCCGTACGCCCGCCGCGGCGGCGACCTGGGGTACGTGACCTCCGACGGCAAGCCCGGCGTCGACCCGCTGGTCGTGAGCCAGGGCTTCGCGCTGGCCAAGGGCGGCGTGAGCGAAGCGTTCGAGGCGTCGGGCGGCTGGAACATCGTCTACGTGCCCAACCGCCGCGAGCGGGTCGAGCGCACCTACGAGCAGATGCGCCCCTCGGTGCTGCGCAAGGTGAAGGCGGCCAAGTACAAGGGCGTCTACGACGCCTACGTCGACACGCTGCGCAAGAACGCGGAGATCTGGGTCGACGAGCCCTACCTCGCCGGCCACGAGATCCAGGCCGTGCGCCCGCTGTCGGTGGACGCCGCCGGCAAGCGTGAGCCCGTCGTCCCGCCGACGACCGACCCCGCCGCGCCGGAGTAGGGACTTGATCGCCGCCACGACTCGGAGGACGGCTCCGGCCGCCCGGCGGGTTGCGCGGCCTCCCCGCGGCTGGTGGCTGGGGGCCTCCCTGGCGGCCACGCTGTCGGGCTGCACCCTGCTGCCCGAACCCCCGGCCCCGCGGCCTCCCGTGGCGACGCTGGGCGGCCGCGCCCTCACCGCGGACCAGCTGCTCACGGTCGCCCGGGCCCGCAGCGGGGCAGGGGAGTTCCCCGGCAGCGGAGCGGGCTTCGAGGCGCTGCGCGACCGGCTGCTCAAGGACCTGGTGGTCGAAGAGATCTTCCTGGTGGAGGCCGATGCCCGCGGCATCGCGCTGCCCTCCGGCGATCTGGACGCGGCCGAAGCCAGCGCGCGTGAGTCCTTGGGAGCCGGCGCTGAAGCGGCGGTCTCCGAGCGCTTCGGCAGCGCCGCCGCTCACCGCGAGTACCTGCGTCGCCGCCTCCTGTCGGAGATCTCCGAGGACGCCGTTCGCCGCGAGCTGTCCGACGGCCTGGAGATCAAGCCCGAACAGGTCGAGTCGGCGCGGGGCCGCATGAGCGCCGATCTGGTCGAGCCCCCCCGCCTGCGGGCGCGGCAGATCTGGGCCGGCGACGCCGAGACCATTCGGGTGGCCTGGCTGCGGCTGGGCGAGGGCGACGCGTTCGCCGCCGTCGCCACCGACGTCGGCGGCGACGACGGGGACCTGGGCTGGATGACGCTGGAGTCAGCGCCGGCGGTGCTGGTGGACGCGGTCGCCGACCTGGAGCCCGGCGGCTTCAGCGAGGTCGTGCACAGCCCCCTCGGCTACCACATCTTCCAGCTCGTGGGCCGGCAGGCCGAAGCGCCCGTCGACCCCGCGGAGGCGACCCGGCGCATCGAAGAGACCCTCCGGGCCGAGACCGCAGAGTCCCGATTGCGGGCGTGGTTGGCCGGGCGGAGCGACGACCTGGGTCTGACAGTGGATGAGGACGCGGTGGCGCGCCTGCGGTGTTGTCGGCGGGGACTCCCCTACGAGGAGCCCCCCGCCGGAGAGGACGAGCGATGAAGCGGTTGATCTTGGGTTTGATGCTGTCGATGGCCGTGCCGAGCGTGGCCTCGGCCGAGTTGATCGACCGGGTGGTCGCCGTCGTGGGCAAGGAGGTCATCCTCCACAGCGACCTGCACGAACTGCTGCCCCAGGCCGAAGCCGAGATCCTGCGGGGCCTCACCGGTGAGGCCCGGGCTCGCGCGGCCGAGGCGCTGCCCGATCAGGTGCTCGAGACCTTGATCGCCCAGGAGCTGATGGACCAGGCGATGGATCGCGCCGACCTGCGGGTGGACGATCGGGAGATCGACTCGGCGATCGCCGACGTCGCGACGCAGAACCAGATCACGTCGGAGCGGCTGCTGGAGGAGCTGGCCAAGCAGGGCATGGACGAGTCCACCTACCGCAGCGAGCTGGGCAAGCAGCTGCGCCAGTACAAGTTCATGAACATGGAGATCCGTGGCCGGGTCACCGTGAGCGAGGAAGACCTGCGCAGCCGCTACGCCCAGGTGGGTGGCGGGGCCAACAGCGCTCAGGGCTGGCGGCTGCAGCGCATCCTGCTGAAGCTGGCCGGCGACGAGACCGACGCCGCGGTCCTCGCCGAAGCGGACACGCTGATGGCGCAGCTGACCAGCGGCGCCGCGTTCGCCGACGTCGCGAAGGCGCGCTCGGACGACTCGACGACCAAGGACTCCGGCGGCGACGCCGGCGTGTTCGAGCCCGGGCAGCTTTCCGATGCGTTCCGGGAGGCCCTCGAGGCGGTGGAGCAGGGTCAGCCGGCCCGGGTCGACACCCCCGGCGGGATCTTCCTGCTCCGGGTCGCCGAAGAGGTCGACACGTCCGAAGCGGCGTTCGACCAGGTCCGCGACGAGCTGTACCGGGTGCTCTACGACGAGGGCATGGCCCGGGAGCTGGAGCGCTGGACCGAGGAAGAGCGCCGCCGCGCCCACGTGCAGCTGCTGTTGCACAGCCCGGCGCCGGGTGAGGAGCCGGGCGAGGAGCCGGCCGCCGCCGAAGCCCCCGAAGTCACCGAGTAGCCGCCTTGGCGCGCATCGCGCTCACGCCCGGTGATCCCCTGGGCGTCGGCCCCGAGGTGGGGGTGGTGGCCGCCGCGACCGCGGGCGTCGATCTCGTCTGCCTGGGCGATCCCGACCTGTGGGCGCGTGCCGCGGAGCTCCGCGGCGTGCCGCTGCCGACCGTCGAGCCCCTGCCGCCCTCGGACGAGCCCCCGGAGATCGCCGCGATCCGGGCGGCCGCCGCCGGCTGCCAGGCCGGCCGCTACGACGCGATGGTCACGGGGCCCATCCACAAGGCCTCGCTGCTGGAGCGGGGCTTTGCGTTCCCTGGGCACACGGGCTTCCTCGCCCACCTGTGCGGCCTCGACGCCGACGACGCGGTCATGTTCTTCGCCGGCGGGCGCCTCGCGGTCTCGCTGGCGACGGTGCACATCCCCTTGGCGGCCGTCCCCGACGCGCTCACGGAGGCAGCGCTGCTCCGCGCGGCCCGGGCTCCGCTCCCGCTGCTGCGCAAGCTCGGCGTGGCCTCCCCCCGCGTCGCGCTGTGCGGGCTGAACCCCCACGCGGGCGAGGACGGCCAGCTGGGCTCCGAGGACGCAGCGGTCGTCGCCCCCGCAGTCGCGGCCTTGAGGGCCGAAGGCATCGACGCCACCGGCCCGCACCCCGCGGACACGGTCTTCGCCGCCGCCGCCGCCGGTCGCTACGACCTGGTCGTCGCCTGCTACCACGACCAGGGCCTCATCCCCGTCAAGACGCTCGACTTCGGCCGCAGCGTGAACATCACCGCCGGCCTGCCCATCGTGCGCACGAGCGTCGACCACGGAACGGCGCGGGACATCGCCTGGACGGGAGCGGCCGACGCGCGCCACATGGCCGCGGCGATCGCCATGGCGGTCCGGCTGGCGTGAGTTCGGCGTGAGCCGTTGTGAATCAAGGAGTGCGCGGCGCGGGGCCGCAGCGGCCGGGGGGCCGGCGGGGATCGGACGGAGGGGCGGCGCCGCGGCGCTACGCCCTCAGCGGCTGCGGGCCTCGCTGAGCGAGCGCACCGCGCCGGTGCGCGGGGTCGGCGCGAGGTCTCCCCGGGCCACCCGCCAGGCGCGAGCGCCGGCGACGATGGGGCCGCGGAAGAGGTGGGGCGTCAAGAGGACCAACGACGCGAACTCGGAACGGGTACCGAGGTAGCCCGCACCGCGGGCAGAGTCGTAGGAACGGCGGAAGGTATCGGGGGTCATCAGCAGGCTCCGCGTCAGCAATGGGACTCTACGCCAAGGTCCGATCGCGCTCAAGTGGAGATCGCTGAGATCGCTAAGGAAGATCCGGGATCGATCCTTGGCGCCGATCTGTGGACAACTTTGGAATTCGGCTTGATCGATCCCACCGATCGTGTTGCGCCCGATCCGTCGATCGTTTCGATGAACGAAGTGGGATCGGTCTCAGCGCCCGGGATGGAAGAACACCGCCAGGGCGGTGTCGTCCAGGGGGTGCCAGACGGGGCCGAAGGGCCAGGCCAGGCCGTCCTTGCCCCGGTTGTTGGCGCCGTAGCTGTCGGCCGGCATCAGCCGGGCGGGGTGGGGTCCCCCGCGCGCGAGGTCGGTGGCGTACATGCGGCCCGTGCGCGCGTCGACGGCGAAGCGCCGCGGTCCCCGGGGCTCGGCCCGCTCGTCGCGCTGTGCGGCCAGCAGCCGCACGTCGGGGTCGTCGTCGCCGACCTCGACCTCCGCCTCCACCAACAGGGAGTCGAGCCAGTCCGACGCGGCGTCGGACGCCAGCAGCCCGCGCACGACCTGCAGCCGCACGGCGGCGCTGGCGGGCCCGGTGCTCGCCTTGTCCAGGGCCGTGCCCAGCTCCCGCTTGGCGGCCGCCACGTCGCCGCGCCCCGCCGCCGCCGCGGCCAGCACGGTGGCCTTGCTACGCCGCCGCTCGGTCTCACCGGGGAGCTTCCCCAGCGGCTTGACGAGGGTCTCAGCCAGGGCCCACTTGTTCTCGGCCAGCGCTCGATACGCCCAGGCCAGGCGATCCTCTTCGCGGTCGTCCCGGCTGCCTCCGCGGCCCCTCAGCAGCTCCGGCAGCTCGCCCCAGTCCAGCGTCGCGCCGTCCATGTAGCGCAGCTCCGCGGCCAGCAGGTCGCCCTCGCCGCCCTCCAGGCGCTCCTGCCAAGCGGCGGCCGCGTCGGCCTCGGGGCCCGGGGGCAGGTCGTGGCTCAGCTCCCGGAAGTAGCCCGCCGAGGCCTCGTAGGCGCCGCGGGCCGCGTTGACCTCGCCCAGGTTCCAGCGCAGCGCGATGGGCGGCGCCAGGTCGTCGGCGGTCTCCGCGGCTTCCCGTGCCCAGGTCAGGTGCACGAGCGCCTGGCGGTAGTCGCCGGTCCATCGGTGCACGCGCGCGAGCGCGCGATACTTGTCGATGCGCTGGGCGGCGGTGTCCTCGGGGACCCGGCTGAGGAGGTTCAGCAGCCGCTCCTTGCCCGGCTCGTCGACGCCCTCCCAGGCCGCCAGGGCCGCGTGGTTCTGCCGGGCGCGATCGTGGGCCGGGTTCTCCTCGAGCACCGAGCGCCACCGGTCGCGGGCCCCGACCACGTTGCCTTCGTTGAGCAACTGCCGGGTCGCCTCGGATTGCAGCTGGATGCCCAGCGTGCCGCGCCAGACGTAGGCGCCCGCGGCGCCGCCCGCGGCCACGAGGCCCAGGCCCACGACCAGCAGCCCGAGCCGCCGCCGCTTCCGCGCCGCCAGGTAGCGGAAGATCAGCGTCTCCGAGGGCACGTCGGCCGCGGGGGCCGCACCGGGCCAGTCGATGGAGTCGCCGTCGCGGTGCACCGGCGGCATCCCGCCTTCGGCGTCGTCGGACCCGTAGCCGCCCGGGAGCGTGTCCTTGCGCACGAACGTCTGCACCACCTCGGCGGTGGACAGCAGCTGCTCCTGCCAGTCGAGCAGGTGCTTGAACTCGATCTCGATGACCCGGGGGTCCGACTCGCGCGCCGCGACGTCGCGGGCCAGCAGGCGCTCCAGGATCGGGCCGATGCCCGGGATCATGCGCTCGGCGCGGGCGATCTCCTCGTCCAGGGGCATGGACAGGACCCGCGTGATGATCTCCGGGATCGTCCGCCCCACGAACAGCAGATCGCCGGTCACGAGCTCGTAGATGATCGCGCCCAGCGAGAACAGGTCGCTGTTGGTGGGCAGGGGCCGCATGCCCCGCAGCTGCTCGGGCGACATGTACAGCGGCGTGCCCTTGGCGATGCCTGTCGCCGTCGTGTCGAACAGCCCCGCCGCCGACTTCGCGATGCCGAAGTCCATGATCTTCACCGAGCCGCCCTGGCTGATCATGATGTTGCTGGGCTTGAGGTCGCGGTGCACGACGGCGCTGGCCGTGCCGTCCGGGGCGACGAAGCTGTGGGCGTAGCTGAGGCCGTGGGCGACCTGCATGGCCACGTCGACGATGACGCTGCGCGGGATCTCGCCCTTGCCGTCCTTGCGGGCGCTCAGCAGCTCCGACAGCGTCACGCCGTGGATGAGCTCCATGGCGATGTAGTAGCTGTCGTCTTCTTCGCCGAACTCGTAGACCTCGACGATGTTCGGGTGCTTGAGCACGCCGCCGATGCGCGCTTCGTTGATCAAGGACCGGACGTGCTCCTCGTCCTCCTCGACCATGGACTCGCGGATCACCTTGATGGCGACTTCCTTCTGGAAGCCCATGGGCCCATCGAGGCGAGCGCGGTAGACCGTAGCCATACCGCCTTCGCCAATGCGCTCAATCAGGGTGTATCGGCCTAGTCGCTCGTCCACGCGTCAGGATTGTAGACGGTCGGAGCCCGCCGGGCCTTTGCCGAGGGTCATCGGGGGAGTACGGTCCGGGCCCTGGTTCCCCCCGGAGTCCCCGTGCAGACCGTCCATGGAAACATCGCGGGGCTGAAGCCCAGCGAACTGACCGCCTTGTCCCGCCTGTACCGCCGCAAGCTGCGGCCGGACCAGGTGGTGTCGCCGGAGCTCGCCCGCAACCTCACCGAGCTGTCGGCGGGGGTGGGCCGGCAGGTGGGCGTGCTGGTCGACCGCCGCGGCGGCGTCAGCCACGTCGTGGTCGGCGACGCCGAGGGCCTGGTGCTCCCGGATCTCGGTCGCGCCCGCGCCGGCGCCCGGCGATTCCGCGGGTTGAGGCTGCTGCACACCCACTTGCGCGGGGAGCCGCTCACCCGCGACGACCTGACGGACCTGAGCCTCTTGCGGCTCGACCTGGTGGCCGCGGTGCAGGTGGGCGACGGAGGCCTCCCGGGAACGGTGGAGTTCGCCACGCTCCTGCCGCCCCACGAGGTCGCGTCGTCGTCGGAGCCCTGGCGCATCGAGGGCCCGGTCCGGGTCCACGACCTGCACGAGGACTTCGCCGCCCTCATCGAGGCGCTGGAGGGCGAGTTCGCCGACGCGACGGCCACCGCCCAGTCGGCCGACGAGCGCGTGCGCGCCATCCTGGTGGGGGTCGAGGAGCGGGGAGATCGGAACCTCGACCGCCGCATGGACGAGCTGGAGCGGCTGGCCGACACCGCGGGGCTGCTGGTCATCGATCGCGTCGTGCAGCGGCGCCCGCGCATCGACCCGCGCACGTTGATCGGCAAAGGCAAGCTCGACGACCTGCTGGTGCGCTCGATGTACCTGGAGGCGGACCTGCTCGTCTTCGACCGGGATCTGAACCCGTCCCAGGGGCGCACGGTCTCCGAGCGCACGGAGCTGCGGGTCATCGACCGCACGCAGCTCATCCTCGACATCTTCGCCCAGCACGCCCGCACCCCCGACGGCAAGGTCCAGGTCGAGCTGGCCCAGCTCAAGTACCTGCTGCCGCGCATGTCGGCGATGCAGAAGGGCCTGTCCCGTCTGACCGGTGGAATCGGTGGGCGTGGGCCCGGCGAGACGAAACTGGAGATTCACAGCCGGCGCGCCCGCGATCGGATCGCCGCGCTGAGCAAGAAGCTCAAGAGCCTCGCGAAGAAGCGGCAGCTGCGGCGGGCCCAGCGCCAGCGCTCGGGCGTGCCCGTGGCGGCGCTGGTGGGGTACACGAACGCCGGGAAGTCGACGTTGCTCAACGCGCTGACCCGCAGCGAGGTCCTGGCCGAGGACAAGTTGTTCGCGACCCTGGACACGACGTCGCGGCGAATGCGGTTCCCCGACGCCCGGGAGGTGGTGATCACCGACACCGTCGGCTTCATCGAGCACCTCCCCCGGGACCTGATGGCGGCGTTCAAGGCGACGCTGGAGGAACTGGACGACGCCGATCTCCTGCTGCACGTGCTCGACGCGTCCGACGAGCACGTCGATCTGCACGCCGACGTCGTGCGCGAGGTGATCGCCGAGCTGGGGCTGGCCGAACTCCCGGTCCTGGTGGTGATCAACAAGGCCGACGCCGCGGATGCCGAAGCGACGCTTCGCCTGCAGCACGCCACGGGCGGGGTGGTGGTCTCGGCGCTGGATCGGACCGGGCTGCCGGAGTTGATGCAGGCCATTGAAACGCGCATGTACCGGGCGGGGCAGGGGGATCTTCGCTACCCGCACCAGCGCTCGGCGCAGGCCTGGCAGGCGGCGGCGGGCGGCCCCTCGTCGGCCACTCTGGAGGCCGTCGACGAGCCCGAACCGTCCGCTCCTGTCGGCCCCCCCCTCGTCGGAGCCCCGGCTGAGGCGTAGACTCCCGCTGCGAGACGCCCGAGGGACCCAATGGCCTGGAACCAGCGCCTGGACAATCTGACCGACGCCGAGGTGCTGGCCCACGAGGTCAGCAAGCTCAGCCAGACCCTGTGGGCGCGCGCCTTCTGGCTCGTCTTCACGACGACCACGGGCCTGTCGATGGTCTTTGGGGTGATGTTCTGGCTCTGGCGCGACTGGAAGCTGGGCTTCGGGCTGCACCCTGAGCTGTGGGAAGGCGCGGTCGCCGCGGCCGTGGGCGCGTTCATCGGGGCCGGCCTGTCGCTGCCCTTTGGCTACTGGTTCCGCGCCCAGGCCGGCTTGATGCTGGTGCAGTTGAAGATGGAAGAGAACACCCGCCGCGCCCGCGAGGAGGCGGCGGAGACCGCCCGGTCCGTTCGGAACATCGCGCACGCCGGCATGACCGGCGAGTGGTCGGCCCTGGCCGACAGCCTGGACAACATCGCCGCCGTCGGAGCCGCGGACACGGACTGAGGCCACGAGCCCACCGTGAGTCCGCCCGCCGTTCGTGAGGTGCCCGTGAGTCTGTCGCCGGGATCCCGTGAGGACGGCGTGAGTCGCGAAGAACACTGGCTTGAGCTGCGCGCGCGGCTCGACGCCCTGTTGGACGGTGAGGACGACTGGATCGCCGCGATGGCGACGGTGGCCTGCGAGCTGCACCACGCCTGGGACGCCTGGCACTGGACGGGCTTCTACCGCGCCGTGACCCCCGATCTGCTGGTCATCGGCCCGTACCAGGGGGGCCACGGGTGCTTGCGGATTCCGGTCGAACGCGGGGTCTGCGGGGCCGCCGCCCGGACGCGGGCCACCCAGCTCGTCGACGACGTGCACGCGTTCCCCGACCACATCGCGTGCGCGAGCAGCACGAACAGCGAAATCGTGGTCCCCGTGCTGCGCCCCGACGGGTCCGTGCTTGCGGTCCTCGACGTCGACAGCGACGACTTCGCGGCCTTCGACGCGCTCGATCAGCGCCACCTCGAAGCCCTCTGCCAGCAGCTCGGTGCGCGCTTCGGCCTGTAAGCCTCGCGCCGCGCCCGCCTCCTGATCCCCGAAGCCCCCGCTGGATGCGGGCATCGGAGACCTGGATGGACGCACTCCCTGTTTCGCCCCGCCTCGCCCCGCCCGGTGACTGTTCGTCGGACGCCCTGACCGGGCTGCTCGACCGCGCCGGCGTCATCGACTCCCTGGAACACCACCTCGCCCATGCTGGCGAGGGGTTCTGTGTGCTGCGCCTGGACATCGACGGGTTCGCCCACCTGGGCGCCCGACCCTCGGGGGACCGCCTGCTGCGGGCCGCCGGCGCCGTGCTGCGGGACGTGCTGCCGTCGGACGCGCCCCTGGGGCGGGTTGGCGCCGACGTCTTCGTCGCGGTGTTGCCGGGCCTGGACTGCCGCGAAACCCAACGCCTGGCGGGGCGTCTGCAGCGGGCGCTGGGCGAGCCGCTGCCCGGCGGCGCGGGCCACGCCGGGATCACAGCGGGCATCGGCCTGGCGGTCGCCCCGGAACACGGGCGCGATCCCGAGCGCCTCCTGCGGGCCTCGGAGCTGGCGCTGCTGGCCGCCAAGGACGCCGGCGCCGGTCAACTCGCGGTCTACGAAGAGGGACTGTGGGAGCGGGCCGAGCACCTGGGCCTCGTGCGCGCTGCCTTGTGGGCGGCCGTCCACCAGGAGCAGATCCGCCTGGACTTCCAGCCCATCGTCGACCTGCGCACCGGCCGCACGGCGGGCTTCGAAGCCCTGGCCCGCTGGAAGGACCCGGAGCTCGGCTCCGTAGGCCCCGACGACTTCTTGCCGGTCGCGACGCGCTGCGGGCTCCTCGCCCAGCTCGAGCGGCAGCTGGTGCGGCGCGCCCTGGATGAGCTGGCTCGTTGGCCCGCCGGTCCGTGGCTCGCGGTGAACCTCTCCCCCGAGGCCGTGGCCGATCCCACGCTCGTCGACCGCCTGGAGCTGCTCATGGGGGAGCGCGGGATCGACGGCCGCCGCCTGCACATCGAGGTGACCGAGACGTCGATGATCCGCAGCGCCGAAGCGACCCAGCTCGCGCTGGAGGGGATCCGCGGCCTGGGCAGCAAGGTCTACCTGGACGACTTCGGGACCGGCTTCTCGTCCCTGGGCCACCTCGACGCGTTTCCCCTGGACGGCATCAAGATCGACCGCTCGTTCATCGGGCGCCTCAACGAAGGCGGGCGCACCCGGCGGATCGTGGAGGCGACGCTGTCGCTGGCCCAGTCCCTGGAGCTGGACGTCGTCGCCGAAGGCATCGAGACCGTCGACCAACTCGAGGTCCTGACGGCCCGCGGCTGTCCGCTGGGCCAGGGCTGGCTGTACTCCACCGCCGTTCGGTCCGACGAAGCCCTCGGGCTCTTCGGCTCTGTCTGGCCGACCGCACGGGCCGCGTAAGGATTTGGGCGGCCGCCCCTTCCATGAGCACAGGGGCCAGGACGCCCCGCAGGAGGACACGATGATCCACCGTCACCCCCACCAGCCGGCCGCCGCGCTGCGCGAGAACCGCCTCGCTCCCCGCGTGCCCTGCTCCTTGCCGCTGCGGCTGTCCGTTCGGGACAATGACTTCGACGGCACCCTAGAGAACCTGTCCACCAGCGGTTGTGGCGTGGCGCTGGGCCGCCCGCTGGTCGTCGGCGAGGAGGTCGACCTGGACTTCGTGCTCGACGCGGCGACCCCGCCGGTCCGCTGCCGGGGGCTGGTCGCCCGCATGATCTGCAGCGGCGAGCACCTCTACGGCCTCCGCTTCGCCGGCGTGACCCGGTCCGACCGGTCGCGGATCGCCGCCTGGGTTCGCCGCCAGCTGCCGGCCGCGTCGTCGCGAACGCACTGGCGCGCCGACCTTGGCGAAGCGCACCTGCTGCAAGCCGACCGAGCGTCCCATACGGTGCTGAGTTGGCCGCCGACGCTGCCCGCCCTGTTCGCGGAGGTCGTCCAGCGGCTCCTGGCCGACAGCGAGGTCTTCGTGCCCGGCGACTGCGATGGCCTGACCGAAGGCGAGGGCATCCACCTGGAGCTGCTCGCGCCCTTCAGCCACGCGGTCTTCCGGCTGCTGTGCGAGGTCCTGTGGGTCGAGCGCGCGGCCGGCGGCGCATCGCAGCCCGGTGTCTCCCTGCGCCTGTCGGCGCTCTCGCCCCTGGATCGCCGCCTGCTCCAGGCGGCCACCTGCCACCCCAACGACCTGGAGGCGTGATGAACGCTCTCGCCAAAACCGGCTCCGTGGATGAATCCAACCGCCGGATCGCCGCGCGCATCCCCCTGGGGGTCGAGGTGACGGTCCGTTCGGACCACGCCTTCTGGGTCGGCCTGACGGAGAACCTCTCCGAAGGCGGCCTCTTCGTCGCCACCGGCGAGCCGCTGGAGCTGGGCGACAAGTTCTACATCCAGCTGGCCGTGGCCGGCCGGCAGATCGCCGCCGAGGTCGAGGTTCGCTGGATCCGGCCCTCGGGTCGGCCGGGCCTGCCCGCCGGCGTCGGAGTCCGGTTCCTGTCTCTCGACACCGCGTCGGAGGCCCACCTGCAGAACTGGATCCAGGAGAACCGCGATGACACGCTCTTCGTCGACTTCGACTGACACGGCTCCTCGGTTCCAGCCGATCTCCGCCGGCCCCAAGACCCTGGACCGCATGGTCCAAAGCAACGAAGAACTGGACCGCCAGATCTTCGACCTGCAGGCCCTGCTCAAGGCCGGCGAGGCGCTGTACGAGCGCCTCGAGGTCGAGGCCAGCTGCGACCTGCTGATGGCCATGTGCCGCGAGCGTCTTCGGGTGGAGAAGCTCGCGGTGCTGCTGCACGAGGAGGGGGCCGATGGCGGCCGCCTGGTCGTGCGCAAGTCCATCGGCCTCGAGCACAGCGAGGGCCTCGCGGTGCCCGCCAGCGACGGGATCCTGTGGCGGCTGCTGCGCGCCGGTGAACCGTTCTCGGTGGTGGGCCGCTCCGGTGCGCCGCGGTTCCCGTACATCTGGCGCGAGCACGGACTCGATGCGCTGCAGGCGCAGCTCTTCGTGCCGCTGGTCATGCCCGACCGCGTCGTGGGCCTCCTGGCCGTGGGCCTGAACGTTGACGGCCACGTCGTCTGCGACTCCGACCACCTCTTCCTGGCGACCCTGGCGTCGCAGGCGTCGGTCGCGGTGAACACCGCGCGGCTGTACGAGAGCATCGACATCGAGCGAAAGAAGCAGGCGCGCAGCTTCCACCAGCTGGAGATCCTGTTCGACGTCACCCGCAAGCTGGCCGAGGTGTCGGACCTCACGCGGATGCTGAGGATCATCCTGCGCCAGGCGATCGGGGCGGTGGACGCGTCGAAGGGCTCGCTCATGCTGGCCTGCGAGTACGACGAGCAGCTGGTCGTGCGGGTGGTCGAGGGACTGCCCGACCCCGAGGTGCAGCGGCGCATCAACGACGGCGAGACCGAGTGTCGTCGGTTCTCCCGCGGAGACGGGATCGCCGGTCGGGTCTGGGCGTCAGGCCTGCCGGTGCGGGTGTCCGAAGCGGGGCGGGACTCCCGCTTCGAAGAAGCCGGCAAGAGCTTCGTCCAATCGCTCATGTGTGTGCCGTTGAAGGTCGACGACGAGGTCATCGGCGTGATCAACATCACCAACCGCTCCGGCGGAGGGGACTTCGCCGCCGCCGACGAGTCGATCCTCGGCGCTCTGGCCGACCAGGCCGCCGTCGCCATCGCGCGAGCTCGACTGTACGAAGCGGCGATCACCGACGGGCTCACGGGCTTGTTCATTCGGCGTTTCGTGATCCACCGACTGCGCGAAGAGGTGAAGCGGGCCGGTCGCTACGGCAGCCCGCTGACCGCGGTGCTTTGCGACATCGACCACTTCAAGGTCATCAACGACACGTGGGGGCACCCCGCCGGCGACGCGGTGCTGCGGACCGTGTCCGACGCCTTGAAGCACGCGGTGCGGA
>Ga0055584_100001479_pt1 | contig 23055 bp, 14 predicted proteins | sample OSDHelmetaG_FD_58716 | JGI IMG/M metagenome (GOLD analysis project Ga0055584, IMG submission 58716) | Pelagic marine sediment microbial communities from the LTER site Helgoland, North Sea, for post-phytoplankton bloom and carbon turnover... | ecosystem: Environmental > Aquatic > Marine >...
GATTCTAGAGCAAATATGGTGTTGTCTTTAAATTCTTCAAAAGCGTTGGCGTATAAATGATGAAAGTGTAGTGCATTTTTATAATCTCCAATAGCTTCATAAGCATCTGATACATGCATATAATTTTCCCACAGGTTTCGTACTCTTCCTGTTTTTTTCATGATTTCAATGGCTTGAAGGTTGTAGGGGATGGCTTTAGCATAATCCCCTTTTAGCACATGTACATGACCTATGTTTGCCAGTGAAGGGATGAGATAGCGCTCTAACCCCATTGCCTTAGAATTATCATAATTTGCTTGATAATCTGCAATAGCTTCTTCATAGCGTTCCATATATTTTAGGATATTGCCACGCCAGTTTATTGAAGCCATCATTGGAATACCGTATTCGTTGATATTTTTGTAGATTTCAATCGATTTATTAATACTTTGAAGAGCGTTTTCCAGATTTGTGCCGGAGAATAGCTGGTCGTTGGCTTTTATACGATATGCAAAAGCTAAATCTTCTGGGAAATTTAATGGGGTTAAAATCTCAATAGCTTTATTACACCATTCTACGCCTTCTGCATAGTTTCTTTCATAATACTTAAGGTCGGCTATACCTACATAACAAAGTGCTATCCCTCTTTGATTTTTGTTATTTTCAAAAAGTTTTAAAGCATCATAAACGCATTTACTAGCTTGGGCATAATCCGCTTTTACCATAAACAATTCCTTTTGCTTTAAATATGCATGAGCAAGTTCAATTTCATAGGCATGAGCTTTAAAGATTTGTTTTAGAGTGTCAACATGAAAAAAAGCAGAATCAATACTAGCGTAGTCCCTATGGTATTGAATCAAAAATTCATGAGATTTCGCTAGGATTTTAGGCTTATTGTTTTTGTTAGCCCAGTGTGCTACTATATAAGCATTACGCTTTATTTTTGTTGAATCTTTTGCGAACTTACTGTGTATATCCAACCAATTTAAAAGCGAGTCTACCTCATTTTGTGAATGTTGTTGCTCTTGAGCAGACATAGACAATGAGCAAAAAAAACAAGCACAAATAAAGTATGATAATTTCATAAGTCTTTTTTTAAAGCTATTAATAAAAAGACTCAGGGGTGTCTAAAGGTAGTGAAAAACCATAAATAAAATCATGTTTTTTAGATGTAAGTTGTTGTTTTTGAGGTTTTAAGTCTTTGTTTGTGTTGAAATTATAAATATGAAAGTCAAAAATTAATTACAACTTGATTTTTGATGAGATCTTCAAATGTTTCTCGTTTTCTTATTAATATGGCTTTTTTGTTATGCCAAAGAACTTCAGAAGGGCGATAACGAGAGTTGTAATTTGAAGCCATGGAATAACAATAAGCACCAGCATTTTTGAAAGCAAGTATATCTCCTTCTGAAATTTCATTGATACGCCTATTGTTGGCAAAGGTATCTGTTTCGCAAATATACCCTACAACCGAATAGAAGCGCTTTTTACCTTTGGGATTAGACAAATTGATGATTTCGTGTTGTGAACCATACAGCATTGGACGAATAAGATGATTAAACCCAGAATCCACTTGAGCAAAAACCGTTGAAGTAGTTTGCTTTACTACATTTACTTTGGTTAAAAAGTATCCTGCTTCACTCACTAAAAATTTTCCAGGCTCAAAAGCCAAAGTAAGAGATCTTCCATAGTCTTTACAAAATTGGTTGAAACGCTTGCCAAGTTTTTGTCCAAGCTCTTCCACATTAGTTTCAATATCCCCAACTTTGTATGGAACTTTGAATCCTGAACCAAAATCCAAGAATTCTAAATGTTTGAAATTTTTGGCAGCGTTAAATAAGATTTCACTAGCATGAAGAAAAACTTCAATATCCAAAATATCACTTCCTGTATGCATGTGCAGTCCATTAATATGCATTTTAGTATTTTCTACAATTCGTAAAATGTGTGGAATTTGATGTATGGAAATACCAAATTTGCTATCAATATGACCTACAGAGATATTGGTATTTCCTCCAGCCATAACATGTGGGTTTATTCGAATGCAAACAGGTGTTTGTGGATGTTTAGCGCCAAACTGTTCTAAAATAGATAGATTGTCGATATTGATTTGTACTCCCAATTTTGCAGCCATTTCTATTTCTTCCAAAGAAACTCCGTTGGGAGTATAAATGATGCTTTTTGGTGAAACTCCAGCAGCTAAGCCCAATTTTATTTCTTGAATAGAAACAGTGTCTAATCCAGCACCAAGTGTGTTTAAAAGCTTTATAATAGAAATATTAGACAAAGCTTTAACGGCATAATTAATTTTTAAATGTTTTAGCGTTTTAAAAGCATCAGTCAATCGGTTATATTGTGACGATATTTTTTCTGCATCGTAAACATAAACTGGGCATCCATAATCTTGAGCAATTGATAATAACTGGTTTTCTATCTTGATTGTTGATTTTGGACCAAAGGTATTTTTGTTCTTTTTAAATTGAAATTAAAGGTTGAAATACCACATAATTTAAACAAGTTGTTAAATAATTAACAATATAAAAAAATGAGAATTAAATGAAGGTTTTCGCATTTAAAATATTAGGGTAAGTAATCATGATTAATTACATTTGTAACTCTTAAACTTTATAGCGAAATAGCGAATTATGAATTTACACGAATATCAAGCAAAAGAATTATTAAGCAGTTTTGGGGTACGCATTCAACGTGGATTAGTAGCTCAAAACGCAGAAGAAGCCGTAGAAAAAGCTAAGCAGTTAACTGAAGAAACAGGAACGGGGTGGCATGTTATAAAAGCTCAAGTTCACGCAGGAGGACGAGGAAAAGGTGGAGGCGTAAAGTTAGCCAAAAACTTGGATGAGGTTAAAGACATTGCAGGACAAATTATAGGTATGAATTTGGTGACGCCTCAAACTTCAGCCGAAGGTAAACGTGTACACCAAGTATTGGTTGCAGAGGATGTATATTATCCAGGAGACTCTGAACCTAATGAGTTTTATATGTCTGTACTCTTAAATAGAAGTACTGGTCGTAACATGGTTATGTATTCTACTGAAGGAGGAATGGATATCGAAGAGGTTGCAGAAAAAACACCTCATTTGATTTTTACTGAAGAAATAGATCCAGCTACTGGAATTTTGCCATTTCAAGCACGTCGTATAGCTTTTAACTTAGGCTTGAGTGGTAATGCTTTTAAAGAAATGACAAAATTCGTAACAGCATTATATACAGCTTACGATAAATCTGATGCATCTTTATTTGAAATCAACCCTGTGTTGAAAACAAGTGATGATAAAATTATGGCTGTTGATGCCAAAGTTACTTTAGACAACAACGCCCTTTTTAGACATAAAGATTTAGCTGAACTTAGAGACTTGAGAGAAGAAAGTCCAATTGAAGTAGAAGCTGGAGCTTTAGGTTTAAACTACGTAGACCTTGACGGAAATGTTGGTTGTATGGTTAATGGTGCTGGTTTAGCAATGGCTACAATGGATTTGATAAAGCAAGCAGGAGGGGAACCTGCAAACTTCCTTGACGTAGGAGGAACTGCTGATGCTGCTCGTGTTGAAGCTGCCTTTAGAATCATTTTAAAAGATCCTAATGTAAAAGCTATATTAATTAATATCTTTGGAGGTATTGTGCGTTGCGATCGTGTAGCTCAAGGTGTTGTTGATGCTTATAAAAATATGGGAGATGATATTAAAGTGCCTATTATCGTACGTTTGCAAGGTACCAATGCTGATCTTGCTAAAGAATTGATTGACAATTCTGGATTAGATGTATTAAGTGCTACTGAATTCCAAGAAGCTGCTGATAAGGTTCAAGAAGTATTATCTTAATAAATAAGAATATTTAATTACAAAAAGAGCAACTATTCGTTGCTCTTTTTTTGTGTATCTATTTTTGAGTTTTTTGACGGTTTAGGACCACGAAGATGGATAACTAAACCATTTAAAAAATTTCGCAAAATCTGATCACCGCACTCTTTGTACTTTGGATGCCCTTCTTTTCTAAAAAAAGCTCCTAATTCACTTTTACTAATTCTAAAATCTACTAATTCCAAAATACTTACTATATCATTATCACGCAGTTGTAATGCGACACGTAATTTTTTTAAGATATCATTGTTTGTCATTATAAAATATTATTTAATGAAGTATTTGAGGATTAAATTTTAAAGAGATAAAAAGGGCTTGTTTTTAGGAAGTGTTTTTATAGGTTAACCCAAAAAACGAAACACACTTAATGAATTGTAAAATACACTATTTTTTTGAAATAGAACAATATTGAAGTCATCATATTATTGTGAAAGTATGAAAATCTTAAAAAATTTATATACTCCTAATAATCAGCTAGTTATGGTTTGTTTTTTGTTGTAATGTATAAAAATTCAGATGAACCACACTTTTTTTTTCGATAAGCTACAATTTAAGTTCGACCATAAAAAAAACAATCTTCTTACCTTTATAAAATCAACAAATTCCTCAATTATGCATAATCGTGAAGAAAAATTGAGTTTGTTATCTGAGATGATCGCATTCGCTAAGAAAGACGATAATATAAAATCTATTGAATATAATTTCTTATTAGATGTTGCTAAGCAATTGAATATTCCAAAAATAGATTTTGATTATTTAATAGATGCCCCAGATACTTACATACATTTAAAATCACATAGTGAACGTATTGTACAATTCTACCGATTGGTATTATTGATGAGTATGGATCAGGAGATTACTTCTATAGAAATAGTAAAACTTCATAATATTGGATTGCGAATGGGATTGAGTCATGAATCTATAAATCGTATGTTTGAATTGATGAATAGTCTTCCTAATAAAATTGTTCCTCCAGATTTTTTAATAGACATATTTAAAGTTCAATACAACTAAGCTTTTAAAGCTTCTAGTTTGTCTTGATAAGCTTTTATCTTGTCTCTAAATTTCGCAGCTTCCATAAAATCCAAGTTTTTGGCTGCATTTTCCATGTGTTTCCTACTTTCCCTAATTTTCTTTTCAAGTTCAGCTTTGGTTAAGTATTCACTTTCAGGTTCAGCGGCTTTTGCAGCTTCCATTTCATAGTGATGAGTACTTACTGAATTCTTTGACAAGGCATTATCCAAGCTTTTGTTTAGTGCTTTTGGTGTAATGTTGTTAGCTGTATTGTATGCAATTTGTTTTTCACGTCTGTAGTTGGTCTCATCAATAGTTTTTTGCATGCTTTTGGTTATTTTATCAGCATACATTATGGCCTTACCATTAAGATTTCTTGCTGCTCTACCAACGGTTTGTGTTAGTGAGCGTGCCGAACGTAAAAAGCCTTCCTTGTCAGCATCTAAGATGGCTACCAATGATACTTCAGGTAAATCTAGGCCTTCACGAAGTAAATTGACCCCAACTAAAACATCAAATAAACCCTTTCGTAAATCTTGCATGATTTCTACGCGTTCTAAAGTATCCACATCACTGTGGATATATCTAACCCGTATTTGAATACGACTTAAGTATTTGGTCAATTCTTCTGCCATGCGCTTAGTAAGTGTGGTTACCAAGGTGCGTTCATCCTTTTCAACACGTTGTTGTATTTCTTCAATCAAATCATCTATTTGATTTAAACTTGGGCGAACTTCAATCACAGGATCCAATAATCCAGTTGGACGAATAACTTGTTCTACATAAACGCCATCGCTTTTCTGAAGTTCGTAATCAGCAGGGGTAGCACTTACATAAATGACTTGGTTTTGCAAGGCTTCAAACTCTTCAAATTTTAATGGACGATTGTCCATAGCTGCAGGTAGTCTAAAACCATATTCTACAAGATTTTCCTTACGGCTTCGGTCTCCTCCATACATGGCATGAACTTGTGAAATGGTCACATGACTTTCATCAATGACCATTAAATAGTCGTCTGGGAAATAATCCAACAAACAGAAAGGTCTAGAACCTGGTTGCCTACCATCAAGATAGCGCGAGTAGTTTTCAATACCAGAACAATAACCTAATTCTCGAATCATTTCCAAATCAAATTCGGTTCGTTCTTTCAATCGTTTGGCTTCAAGATGTTTTCCTATTTCCTTAAAGTAGTCATATTGTTTTACCAAATCATCTTGAATGTTTTTTATAGCATTTTGAAGTACTTCTGGAGAAGTTACAAACATATTGGCAGGATAAATGTTTAATCTGTCATAATGTTCAATGACTTCATTAGTCTGTATATCAAATGCTTCTATATCTTCTATTTCATCACCAAAAAAGTGAATTCTGAAAGCATTATCGGCATAACTTGGAAATATATCAATGGTATCACCTTTTATTCTAAAATTTCCATGATTAAAATCCGCTTCAGTACGTGAATACAAACTTTGTACTAATCGATGTAGTAATTTAGTGCGTGAAATAATTTGATCACGTTCAATAGAAATCACGTTTTTTTGAAATTCGACGGGATTTCCAATACCATACAAACAAGATACGGAAGCTACTACTAAAACATCGCGTCGTCCTGAGAGCAGAGATGAGGTGGTGCTTAATCTAAGCTTTTCAATCTCTTCGTTGATTGATAAGTCTTTTTCTATATAGGTTCCTGTAACAGGAATGTAGGCTTCTGGTTGGTAATAATCGTAATAGGATACAAAATATTCTACGGCATTATCTGGGAAAAATTGTTTGAACTCTGAGTATAATTGAGCGGCTAGGGTTTTGTTGTGAGCCAAAACCAAGGTAGGACGTTGTACTTGTTCTACGACGTTGGCAATGGTAAATGTTTTTCCAGAACCCGTAACGCCGAGTAGTGTTTGGTATTTTTCGTTATTTAAAATACCGTTGGACAGTTGCTTTATGGCTTCAGGTTGATCACCTGTCGGTTTGAAATCAGATTGTACTTTGAATCGCATATTACAAATTTAATCAATGTATGGATGAACCTCTTTGCTTATTCAACAAAACTTTAATTAACGTATTAGTGAAAAATGACCTTTGAAAGTTTTGCCATCAATAAATTTAGCTTCAAACCAATAATCATCACTTGGTAATGGCTTTCCATTAAATGTGCCATCCCAACCGATACTATTATTATCTAAACTAATAATAAGTTTTCCATAGCGATTAAAAATATTGACTATCATACCTTGATTATATTCAGGACTTACTCCATAAACTTGCCAAGTATCATGGAAGGTATCTCCGTTAGGAGTAAAAAACTTAGGAAAACCAATAACGGCGACGGTTTGTGATACAATGCCACAGTCATTAATATCTTTTACATAAACTTCATGAAATCCAGGAGACACATTATAAAATGTAGAATCTGTTTGGTAAGTGCCGTTACTATTATCCATTGCAAATAAATAATCACTATCTCCAGACACTATAATACTAATAGTACTATCAAACCCATTATGGTTTATGATAATGTCTTCTATAGTTGCTGGTTCTTCGGGAATTACGGTAATGGTTCTTGAATTTGAACAACCATTAGGATCAGTTACGATGACAGTGTAAGTACCAACTTCATTAATGTGATTGAAAGATGTATTGACAGTTGTTGAGTTGCCATTAAAAATCCATTCGTAATAATAATTGCTTGGAGAATCGTTGAGTACACCACCTAAAAGCGTAATGGTTTCGGGATAACTGTTTAAACAATATGAAATGGTTTCGTCAGCTTCTAATTGTGGGGTGTATAATACATTTAATTGTACTGGAGCAATTGCATAACACTGGTTATTACTTAAGACCTTAACATAGATGGTTTGTGAATATGGAATGGTATTTTCAAAATTAGGGTCTAAACTATTGACATTGTTGAAAGCATCATTTTCATTAGCATAAAAAAGAATGCTTGCATCCGTAGGAATTTGATTAAGAATGGATGTTGTGATATCATTAAGATTGAAAGTTGCAAATCCATCTATGGTGTCACCATCACAAGCTTCAAGAGGAGGAATATTTAAAGTATTTGTTGAAATTTCCAAAGAGATTTCAGCAATGCTAAAGCATCCGTTATTATTTTCAATTCTTGCAAAAATTACTTGATTTGGATAAGTATTTTGAAAATTTTCAGGAGTACTTATGGTGTTGTTCTGGGTTTCAGCATCATTTAGTGTAAGGTAAAAACCTGTAACTTCCAAGTTTTGATCATTGTTGGTGATTATGCTTTCTGCATTATAAAGATTGTACGATGTAATTCCGTCTTGATTGGAATCACATTCAGTAATAATGGCATCATTAACTACAGGATTAGTAGCATACTCTACGACTATTTCTCCAGAACTACTGCAGGTGTTTTCTAGAATAATTTCAACACTATAAGTTCCAGCAGTCGTAACTTCATATGTTGGGCTAGTTTCACCAACCAAGATGTTGCCGTCTTGAAACCATTGATAAGTATTGTTATTACCTGTTTCAGTGGCATCAAGCCATAAAGTCTCATCCTCACAGAGGGCGTTGTTGGTTGATAATAGTCGATCTGGACCTAAATTTGTCGTTAATTCAAAACTACCAGCTTCTAAGAATACGGCTGAATCATAACGATAATTTTGTTCGTCAGCAATGACTAATTTAACGTGATAAGTTTGATTTGGAACAATATCTGCCGTTGCTGTGAGTACGGCTGTTTGTCCATTAAAGTTAATAGGAGCAGAGCTATCATTCCAACTACCAAAATACGTTTCATTGATAGGGGGGCACGCATTAGGAATGCCAGGATGAACGGTTGTTACCTTAACAGGTGTTTGGGTATTGGGAACTAAGGCGATATTGGTGTATTGTTGTTCGTTTTCTGGACGAATCAAAAAGCCAAATAAATCTGAATATTGACAGGTGTTGGCATTGCCTTCTTGATATTCTTCTGAAGCAAAAATATATCTAAAACTAATTTGTGAAGCTATAGCTGTAAAGTCAAATTCAATAATGGTAGCGTTGGTGGTGTTAGATTCGTTAAGAGCATATTCTAAATCTAAGTCACCTTCCCAATTGGGAGCGTCATCATCACTTAAAGATGTATTTGGTCCTTGTACATTTTGTAAGCGTCCCGTACTCAAAACAATACCACTTTCAAAAGGGAAATTTGTTCCAGTGGCATCAAAAAAACCATAACTTTTATCGTTGTCGAAATTTCCACCTACAACATTGGTGACATTAACGTTTTCTACACAATCACTATCCACTAAAATATCCTCAATGAGCTGTTGTGCCGAGTAGGTTAGCCCATCAACTTGAATGTTTTGACTCCATACCATAAAAGGTAGAAGCAATATAAACCCCAGTATTTTTTTCATTTACAGATTTTACAGGTACAAAGATAATGAAATATTGTGTTGTATATCTAATGTATTCTTTTACCTTTCATAGGGGTAGATAAAACTTTTGTTTGATAATAGTTATGTAATAATTTCTAAAAGATTAAATTAATCAATTTAATAAGAAAACAAATTTTTACAATCTCAAGGCAAAATGTCCCTTGACTTGAAATTCTATACCATCTTTTTTGACATCTGCAACAAACCAATAATCAGTGGCGGGCATCAGATTACCATTATAACGTCCGTCCCAACCTGTAGAAGTAGATGTTAAGCTAGCTAAATGCTTACCATAGCGATCATAAATATTGACAACAGTTCCAGGAAGTTGCTCAACACCTGTGATGTGCCAAGTATCAAAATAACCATCACCATTGGGTGTTATGAATTTTGGCGTATCTATGACTACGACTTCAATGCTAGTGTCTGAGCAGCCGTTCAAATCAATGATGGTTACGGTATGATAGCCAATGGCAACATTTTCAAAAACGTTGGATGTTTGTGGAATATTATCATCCAATTGATATAGATAATTGCCTATGCCACTAATAGTGACTGTGATATTGTTAGGGTCTGAGAAATCAACAGTTTCAGTAACTTCAATAGTAGCTGCTTCAGATTCACTAACATTAAAGACTCTTGTGGTTTCACAACCAAAAGCTGTTGTAACTGTTACCCAATAAGTACCAACGGATGTGATTTCAATTTCAGGTGTTGTTTGACCAGTTGACCACAAGTAAGTATCTTGAGGTTCATTAGTATTGGCACTTACCAATAAGGGAAAATTTTCCAAACAAATTACTTGGTCATCTATGTCAATAATTGGTCTTGGGTGAATAATAGCATTGAATTCTGTTATAGCATAACATCCTGTATTATTGTTTTCAACTCTTGCGAATATAGTTTGATTTTGATTAACAGTTAAGTTTGTTTCCAAAGCATTTGTTCCTAATTCAGCATCTGTGAAAGTACTGTAGTAACTTACAGTAAAATCATTTGGATTTTGGTTACCTAAAATATCGGAGTTTTGTTGAGATAATTCAAAGACTAAGATATCATCAAAATCATCATCGCAGCTTTCAAGATCATTAGGTTGATGTGCCACAGGATTGGGGTTGACTATAAGTTGAAATGCATAAGTGGTATAACAAGATGTTTGTGCATTTTCCAATCTAGCCACAATGGTGTCGTTATTGGTTTGATAAGTATAATCAAGATTTAAAGGATTAGTATTATTATCAGCATCAGTTTGATTAGTATGGTAGGTGATATTAATATTGTCAGAATCGTTTAATAGAGCATTTACACTTGAAAGGTCAAAGTATTGAGTTTCGTTTTCACAAATATTTACATTTTGAATGGTATTGACAGTAGGAGGCAAGTTGACGTTTAGTTCCAAAGGAATGGCTAAATAACAATTGGAAACCGTATTGGTTACTCTTATAAAGACCGTTTGTGGGTTACTTGTATTACTGTAGTTGCTTGGGTTTTGGATAGCATTTGTATAGTTATCAAGGTCTTCCAAAGTTTCAAAATATTCAACAACAATATGGTTTTGTCTTACATCAAGGATGTCAAATTCAGCTTCTGTAAGATCGAAGGTGGTTATACCATCATAATCGTCATCGCATAAGGTCATTGGTTGAGCTGGATTTGCTTCTGGAGCTTGTATGACATTCAGCTGAAAGCTGGTTATTGCATTGCAAATAGAACCATTGTCAATCACAGCATAAATAGTTTGTGGATTGGAAGTATTGTTAAAGTATAAGTCTTGAATTGGATTGTTTTCGTTTTCGGCATTAGATAGAGATGTGTAAAAAGAGATGTTTAATGCATCACTAATGCCTTCTGATATTTCGATAATTTTTTCATTGAGGTCAAATGTCTCAATACCATCGTTTGCAATGTCATCACATAGAGACCAATCTGAGGGAGTATTATATTGAGGATAAGCACCTATTTCAATGGTAAATGATGTAGTATCAAAACAATTAGGGTCACTCAAATTTTCCACACGAGCATAAATAGTTTGTGGGTTAGATGTATTTAAATATGTTGAATTTTTATCAATCTCGTTGACTCTGTTTTCGGCATCAGATAAGGTTTCAAAATACAATACTTGTTTACCTGTTTGCCCATTTAGTATTTCGGTATCTTTTGTAGCAAATATAAATTCACCGATACCATCACTATTTTGTTCACAAACTTTATAATTTGAAATAGGAATAAAAGTTGGTAAAGTATTTACAATAATTTCAAAGTTTTCTGTAGAATAGCATCCTGTAATAGTGTTTTCAATTCTTGCAAAAATAGTTTGTGTATTTGTGGAGTAAGCCTCAGGAGTATCAATAGGGTTATTTCCATTTTCTGCAGCAGAAATACTGGTATAGAAACTTATATTGATATTGGTAGTATCGTCTACCAATTCAGATATTTTCGAAGTTAAATTTACAATACTGATAGCGTCTTGATCGTCGTCACATACCACAATGTCTGTTGGTTGATTGCTTATTGGAGCAGGAAGTACATTGATTTGAAATGCATTAACAGAGGCGCAACCAGTTTCATTAAAACGTATTCGTGGATATACAGTTACAGGATTTTGGGTGTTAGTATAAAAATTTGGTAAAGCATTGGTGTTTGCATTAGCATCAGCTTCACTTTCAAAATATGTTACTGTATAACCCGTTTGTCCTTCTGTCACTAAAGCATCAAATGTAGATAAATCTATACTAGTAAATCCATCTTGATCAGTATCACAATAATCAACGGTGCCAATAGAATCAAATTCTATAATAGGTGTGATGATTAGTTCTATTTCGGAAACTTCAGAACAGGTATCACTATTGAGCACTAAGTATAACATTTGTGGATTGTTTTCTGGAGAATATGGTTGAGAAGTATCCAATGCGTTAACTTGATTGCTACGATCTTCTTCGCTCTCATAAAAATCAATAGTAATATCAAAAGGCAAATTGTTTATGATGTCATCTTCTATGTTACCTAAACTAAATTCTTCTTCTCCATCATTATCTGTATCACATAGAGAAAAGTCAGTAATGTTGGTGGCGGTGAGTAATAAGTTGGTGTGTATTTCAATGGGAGCAATAGAAAAACATCCTGTAATATTGTCTTGGACACGGATGTAAACTACTTGTTCTTCAGGGGTAATGTTGTCATAAGCATTTTCATCAATGATAGGATAGGATGCTGTTACGGCATCTTCATAAGATTCGTGGAAAGAAGTAGAAACTCCACTCAAACCTTGCAATACATCATCTATAATGGTTGTAAGGTCAAAAGTAGCGTACCCATCATGATCTTGGTCACAAGCGTCGATATATAAATCTTCTGTATTGATTACTGGATTGTCCAAAACAGAAATGGACAATGTCGTTGTAGCAACACAACCTGTTTGAAGGTCTTCAACTCTTACATATAGTTGTTCGGTTTGTGAAGTATTATTGTAAGGAATTGATAAAGGATTAGCTCCGGTTTCTGCATCAGTTTGAGAATTATGATAGCTTACAGATAGATTAGGATTACTATTGGTGATTTCATTATTTTTTTGAGATAAGTCAATACTTGTTAGTCCATTGGCAGAGAGGTTATCACAAATCTCTAATGGAGTAGGAGTATTAATATTTGGAAGAGGATTAACTACAAGGTTAAAGCTATTGAAAGCTAAACAACCTGAATTTACATCTTCAATTCGTACAAAAATTTGTTGAGGGTTAGATGTGTTTTGAAAAGGAGAGGATATAGGGTTGATATTATTTTGTGCATCAGAATCACTTAAATAGTAAAAAATACTATATTCACCAGCAGTAACTGAATTTACAACTTCAATATTTTTTGAGGTTAAATCAAAAAATTCTATTTCATCAGCAGAAGAATCATCACAAATTTCAAAATCAGAAATAGGCTCAGAATTTTGAGTAGAACTAATATTAACTACAACACTATCTTCAATAGTACAGATGTCATTATTTATTGGAATGTCAATGCTTACAGTATATAGACCAGATTGTGTGACATTGAGGGTAGGTTGTGTTTCTCCATCTATTGGGGTTCCATTTAATAACCAAGAATATGAAGCTTGAGGATTTTCGATGTTGCCATCTAAGATTACAGTATCTGCACAAGTGGTTATGTCGTTTCCTAAGTCTACCGTTGCATTAAAACTGCTTCCTTCAATGAATACTGCCGAATCGTAATTTTCATCGGTTTGGTCAGCAATAACTAATTTGATGTGATATTGTACATTTGGGACGATAGTTGCTGTTGCAGTTAACACGTTGGTTCTTCCATTAAAATTAGTGTCTCCAATGTCATAATCATCAAAATACTGTTCGTTCTGTGCATCGCAAAATCCAACAATTTCTTCGTGAATGGTATTAGTGTTAACAGGTATTGAAGTTCCAGGAACTAAAGCGATATTGGTATATGGTTCACTAGAGTTAGCTTCTTTAATTAAAAATGCAAAACCATCAGAATATTCACACGGAAAATTACCATAATATTCTTCCGAAGCCAAGATATAATTGAATTGTATTGTATTTGAAATAGAAATAAAATCAAACTCAATAGAGGTTGCATTTAAAGTTCCTGTGATTTCCAATGCGTTTTCTAAATCGGAGTCGTTTAGCCAGTTATCTTCTCCTTCATTTAGTGTTGCCTCGTTTAAGGTGTTTCCTGCAGACATTACATTTCCTGTAGATAATATAATACCATTGTTAAAAGGGAAGTTTGAGGAAGCACTTTCAAAATATCCAAAACTATTAAATCCATTAACATTACCATTGATCTGAGAGCTCACATTAGAAACTTCTACACAGCCTTGTATTAAAACATTTTGAATAAGTTCTTCTTCAGACATTGAAGTATCGACAGAAATTTGTTGTGCATACATTATATTACTTAATAAGTATACAAAAATGACGAGGGTATATCTAAGTAGGTTCATTGTAAGTAGGTTAAGTTTTGGGCACAATAGCTTCTAATTTTTTGGGGCAAGAGGTATTGTGTAAAACAAATATAGTTTTAAATTAACTATAAAGTGGGTGAAATGCAAAAAAATGCGATAAAAAGCATGTAATTTTAACGTTTTAATAATTTACATATACCCATCCCGTTAAAGTTTTGTAGTTAGGGTCGTTTAGATGAAGGATGTAATAATATGTTCCACTAGGTACTAATTTTCCAATATTATTGATACCTCGATTGGTCTTCCCGTTCCAAGGGGTGTCATTATTTCCTTCAAAAATTAAAGTTCCGTAGCGGTTATAGATAAGAAGTTGATGCTTTTCAAAAATATTGTATAACCCTTGTATGTTGAACCAATCATTGATACCATCATGATTTGGAGAAAAGCCTTCGGGAATATGTGGCGGGCAATTTTCTACTTCAATATCAAAAGTATATATTGAATAGCAAGGTTCTGAAGGAATTTTGACGTAGATAGTTTGTGGATTACTTGTGTTATTAAAATCAAAACTATCGAAAATAGGATTTATATTGTCATATAAATCTTGAAGATTAGTGTAAAATAGTGGCGGTGTTTGAGGCTCTATCCAATTTTCAAGAATTGTGTTTAAATTAAATATAGCAGAATTAAACCCTTGATCACACTTTAATATATCACCTAAAAATTCAACATTTTCATTAACTAACATTGTAATAGTTTCTGAATATGTGTTATTATTTTCATTGATTTCAGTCACAATACCTGTATTATCACCTAAATCATCAACCACAATATGAAGATCAAAATCGTTTCCTAATGTTTCTGGTATATCAAGAGTTATGTTATAATTTTCAGATTCATTTATTGGAATATCGTTATTTGTTTGTGTTTGTGCAATCAAGAAGTCATTGGCATAAAATGAAATTGGAGTGTGAGCAGGAAGTATTGCTGTACTATTGGTGTTAGATACTGTAAAATTAACAGAGATTGTTTTTGAATTACATTCTAAAATATAATCGTTTATAACAATTGTAGCATCGGGCAATTGACTGTTAAGAACTGTGATAATATTGTTTATCATGACAAAATCTTGTCCAGAAGTCAATTGTATGACAGCAGAAGTATCACCAATATTGATATTGTTTTGTATGTTGTAAACATCAATATCCATATTAAATAAATCATTAGCTCCAGTAAAACTGTTAGTGCCATTAAAGGCATTGTTTGTAGGATTTAGAGGTGGATTTCCAATAAGATTACCATTAATAGTGAGTTGCTCTGTTACAGCTAACGATTGATCTCCTTCCCAAGCAATAAATCCAATTTTGGCACCTTCATTGTCTAATACGTTGAGGTTATCCAAGGAAATAGTAAGTTGGTCTGGAACACTTTGCAAACCATCATAAACATTAAGTTGATTAAGGGGCAGATTATTGTCTTCATAAATTACAGTAATTGCCCATCCAGCAAAGTTAGTTCCTGAAGGACAGTAAGGTCCGATTATATCGGTTAAATCAAGTTCAGATAAGGTGTAATTTCCAGAACCATTTTCTTGAACAATAGAAGTAACATCGGCAAATGCAGCAAAAAAGACACGGTTTGAGTCTAACGCATCATTAAAAATACGTTCTGCTACAATAGAATGTTCATTAAGCATGATATTGAAATCTCCAGTTCCAGAACCAGCCCAATACAAATAAGCAGCAATAACTTCTTGGTCAGGACTTAAATTTAAAGTAGCTGAAGAGGTTGTTAATATTTCACAAGGACCATTTGTGCCATTTTCTTGAATATTCATAGTATTGCCAATGGCAGTATAATCATATCTACCATTAAATTGTTGATATAATTCTACATTTTGTGATTGTACAGTTTGTATTATTAGAAAAAAATATAGAAGAAATATGTAGTTGGTGTATTTCAAAATTAGCTTATTGTTTTAAACCAAAAAGACTCTTAAAACACGACCATCCTAAAGATTACGATACATTCAGACTATCATTATAGAAGTATTATGCTCTTATCTTAAAGATGTTTTTTAACTGTGTTAATAGCTTAGAATCTCAAAGATAAAGATAATTAAACGATTTAAAAATCAGAAAGATAAAGGTTTTTTTAGGTGGTTGGTCTTAATAGTATTTGAAATAAAAATGCTTTAGAAGTATAATTAAAAATTCTACGTATGAACAGATTAATAAAAAATATAGTTCTAATATTAAAGAATCAATTTAATATGCACATATCTATAGGTCTCTATTTTTCAGTAATCTATAAGATAAAAAGATAAATAAAGCTGTCCATCCTAAAACAATAGCAATTTCATACCAGTGTACAGCATAGTCATAAGAAAGATCAATTTTGTCAGGATACTTGGTCATAATGATGCGTTGAAAAGGCTGATCTATTAAGCTATACATAGATTCTAAAGGAAGAAACCGTTTTACTTTCCAAGCCATTTCAGTAGTGCCCAAAGCTTCATAAGCCCCCCAAAATACTATCCATTCCAAAAGAAATAATATGAATAAAAACGCTAAAGCAAAAGCAGAACGTTTCACCAACATGGCCAAAAACAAGCATAAGCTAAAAAAACCGACTAACTTTATGAAATACGCCAACAAAAAGATAGTATCTCTAAAAATGATGGAAATTTCAGTATAACTTGAATAATAAAGTCCAATGAAAAAAGTTGCCAAGCCAATAAGTACTGTTGCTGTCAATGAAAAGAAAACAATGGTATAAAACTTAGACAAAATAAATTCTTTTTTACTCAAACCATCGATGAGGTTTTGCTTTAGAGTTTTGTTGCTGTATTCATTACCAATCATGCTGACTACAACAATAGCAAAGAAAAACTTGAAATACGATGCAAAAAATGTAGTAATATGCCAAATGATTGGAAAATTAAAAATGCCTAACTCTCCAAGTTCTAAGGTAAAAAATCCAAAAAAGTTGATTTTTATTGAAGAAAGAATAAGAACAGTAAAAGGTAAAACGAATGAAATAAATATTAAGGCTCTACTGGTTTTATTGAGCCAAAGTTTTTGCAGTTCTATATTGATAAGGCGTAGCATATATTTTAAAGATTGTTTATTGGTTGTCGGTTAGTTGTAAGAATTGTTCTTCTAGACTTTCTTTGCGTTTTATCAAGTGAGTTAGTACAATACCATGGTCAAACATTAATTGGTTTACGGATTTGGCATCCATAGGTTGTTCTAGAAAAACAGTGATTAAATCGTCTTCAACTTTTATTTTTCCAAAGGTATTTTTACTTTTTAAAACGCTGAGTAATTGTTCTTGTTTATCGGCTTTAAGTTCGAGGTAACCATGACTGTTTATCATTTCATCTACACGTCCAGAATATAATTTTTCACCTTTTCGTAATACGACAACATGTGAGCACACTTTTTCTACTTCATCCAATAAATGTGAGGCTAGCAATATGGTTGTGCCCCCAGCAGCAATTTTTTTAATTAGAGATCGAATTTGGTGAATTCCTTGTGGATCTAGTCCATTTGTAGGTTCATCTAAAATTAAAATTTCGGGCTCGTTAAGCAGAGCAGAAGCAATAGCCAAACGTTGTTTCATTCCTAAAGAGTAAGAGCGAAACTTGTGATCTTTTCTTTCCCAAAGTCCAACCAATTCTAATTTTTCTTGAATTTTTTCATAAGACACACCTTTAATTTTACAAACCAATTTTAGATTGTCGTAAGCACTCATATATGGGTAAAAGTTGGGACGTTCTATAATAGCACCAACTTTTTTTAAGGCTTCATGAGTTGATATGCTTCCGTCAAACCAATGAAAATTTCCAGAGGTTTTATTGACCACGTTTAGAACAATGCCCAAGGTGGTTGATTTTCCACTTCCATTTGGGCCCAAAATGCCATAAACATTGCCTTTATGGATGGTAAAAGACAAGTTTTTTACAGCTGTGAGATACCCGAATTTTTTGGTAAGGTTGTTGATTGTAAGTATTGGTTCCAAAGTGCTTCTTGTTGATTTAGTTATGAATATGACGAAAAAAGAAAAACTTTGTTACAAGGTATTGTTTTATAAAATGAAAAAAAACCAGAAAAAATATTTTTTTCTGGTTTTTTGTAATTAAGATAAGTAAGATAAATTCAAGGGAGTGTTAATTCAAAATGTTGTCTATCAAAAGAGAAAGATCTTCAGTTGTTCCATAAGCTACATTGACATTGAAAGTGTCATCTCCAGCAACAGTAATTGGTAAACTACCGAATTTTAAATAGTTGTTTTCATCAATAGTTATGGCTAATAATGTAGCGTTTAACCCTACAGGAATAGAATTTTCATAAGTGGTTAAAGCATCCATAGAATCATTTAAGCTATAAATGTTGATAATTGAAGGGAAATCTTCTACAAACATCCATACAGTGGTTTGATTGTAATCTGTTACACCAGAGACTGTTACTTCAAATTGTGTTGGATTTTCTTCAGCCATATCATATAAAGCATCACAATTAGAAAGCCCTTGTTGTACCCCCAAAATGTTGAAAATACCATCTTCAATCCAAGATTCTGCCTGGCCAAGATTCCAGTTTACAACTTCTCTACCATCAACTGTGGTAGTTTCTCCTATATAATATTGCATAGAATTTTCATAACCAGAAATATCAGTAGCAACAGGTATTTTTGAGTGAATACTCCATGGGTTGGCATTTACTTCATTTCCACTTTCATCCTTAAATCTAAGGTCAAAATTTCCTCCTGTAACTAAAAGTTGTCCATTAGATACAGTTTGTATATTCCCTTCAAACATAGATTTAAGATCTAAATATTCTTTCAGTTCAACAGTGATAGGGGTTGTAATAGGATCGTCATTTTCATCAGTAAAAGCTCCTGCGTCAATTTCAATAACGACTCCATCTTCGCCAGTGATCACTTGGTCGCTTGTTGGGTCTATAGTAAAAGTTTGCGCTTCGGGTTTTTGAGATTCAACAAAATCTGATAAGGAAGAAAAAGAATCAGCTGGAATAGGAGTAGAGGAATCATCGTCGTCCATACAGCTTGTTAATGTTAAACAAAATAATAAGATTGTTAATGCGTAGTTGATTGATAATTTTTTCATAGCATAAAATTTTTTTGTTTATACAAAAGATGAAAATTATCAAAAAAGGTTGCGCGAAAATTGTAGGAAAAATATTAATTCCAGTTTTCATCAAAGTCTAAACTGTCATAATCGTTTAGATTATAGTTGTTGTCAAATTCATTAAAATTATCAATACTTTCGGCTTCAAAATGCTTTTCAGGTGCTTCGTCAGGAATTTGCCCGTGCACAAACATAAGATTGGGATAATCAGTACCTTCTGCTTCTTCAACAATTTCTGCCAATTCTACAAAAAACGTCCAAAGGTTAAAAAAGTCATAGACATAAATAAGTTTGGTTTGAGCTTCGTGCACTACATCATTAAGTGTGGTTTCTGACATCAAGCGTGTACTTTCAGATTCACTTAAATCAAATAATGAAATTTCTTCACCTTGTTCCCAATTGTCATTACTTACGTAAAAAGAGGCCATCTCCATACCATCAAACCCAAACGATTGTAAAATGGTATTATGAAGGTCTTCTAAAGTGTCTGTTTCTCTAATTTCAATATCACGAAAAATATCGTCTTCTGTATTGTTGTCTAAAACTATTCTGAATCTATAAATCATATCTTAAAACTATACGGCAAAGTTACGGTTATTTGAATTGTTTATTTGCAATAACGCGATTTTAAAAAAAAACTTACTTGCTAAATCTATGCAGTGTATATGTCATTGCAGAAAGCAAGAAAAAAGCTCCAATTTGATGTGCAACACCCAGTGATAATGGAACTTGCATCAAAATAGTGGCAACTCCAAGAATGAATTGAATAAACACAACAATTAAAAGACTTTGTATTCCTAGATGTTGCTGTTTTGAAAGTTGTAATTTTTTTGATTTTATCCAAAGAAATACAATGGAAGCAACTACTAAGTAAGCAATTGTTCTATGAACAAACTGAAGCCCACTAGGGTTTTCTAAAAAGTTTTTGTAAAAAGGCTCAAATACATAAACTGTGGGATGTATAAATTTACCTTCGTTCATCATAGGCCAATGGTTGTGCAATAAACCAGCTTTTAGACCAGCAACAAAAGCTCCGTAAATAATTTGTATGATGAGTATGATAAAGCTAAGGATAATTAGTTTTCTGAATTTAGGAAATTGTATAGGTTTTCTGTCTGAATATATCAAATCTAAAGCAACCCACAAGGTGGCAGCAAATGTTAGAAATGCCGTGATGAGGTGTGCCGCCAACCTAAAATGGCTAACGTCTGGCTTGTCTACCAATCCACTTTTGACCATATACCACCCTAAGAATCCTTGAAAAGCTCCTAAAGCCAACAAGACTAAACTTTTAAATGTAGTTTTTTTTGAAAGTTGTTTGGTGATTAAGAAATACAAAAAAGGGATAATAAAAACAATACCAATTAATCTACCAATGAGTCGATGCAACCATTCCCAAAAATAGATTTGCTTAAAATCTTCCAACTCAAAGTGATAATTGAGTTTTTGATACTCAGGGTACTGTTTGTAAAGTTCGAAAGCTTCTTGCCATTCGGTTTCATTTAAAGGAGGAATGGTGCCCGTGATTAACTTATAATTGGATATGGATAAACCGGAGTCAGTTAATCTAGTGATACCACCTACCACGACCATGATAAAAATGAGAAAGCAACCGGTAAGTAACCAGTATACGACGTGTTTGTTATCTTTTTTCATTTGTTGTTAATCCAAGTTTTTTACCTTTTTTCAACATAAGTTGAAAGGCAGCTTCATATTCGTTAGGGATTTTACCATCTAAGATGGCTTCTTTTATAGTTTCTTTTATAGATCCAATTTTTGGACTCGGTCCAATATCAAAGGTATCCATAATTGTTTCACCTGAAATAGGTGGCTTAAAGTTGCGGATGCGGTCACGTTCTTCAACTTCAGCCATTTTTTTTCGAACGATTTTGAAATTATTATGATACTTTTTAAATCGTTTAGGGTTTTTTGTGGTAATGTCTGCCTCACAAAGCGTCATTAAATCCTCAATATGATCACCAGCATCAAAGATGAGACGTCTTACGGCAGAATCAGTAACTTCTTCATCTACTAAAGCAATAGGACGAGAACTCATTTTGACCATTTTTTGGACAAATTTCATTTTATCATTTAAGGGCATTTTCAATCTTTTGAATAAATGATAAACCATTTTTGAACCCTTAAATTCATGTCCGTGAAAAGTCCAGCCAATTTTTTTATCAAAACGTTTTGTTGGAGCTTTTCCTATATCGTGTAACAATGCCGCCCAACGTAGCCAAAGGTCGTCTGTATGTTTTGAAATATTATCAACAACTTCCAAAGTGTGGTAAAAATTGTCTTTGTGGCGTTGTCCTTCTTTTTCTTCAATACCTTTGAGAGCAGTGAGTTCTGGTAAAATACGCTCAAGAAGCCCAGTTTTTTCAAGTAATAAAAAACCTTTTGAGGGAGTCTTGCTCTCTAGAATTTTATGAAGTTCGGTTACAATACGTTCTTTGGTGATAATTTCAATGCGGTGGTTGTTTCTAGTGATGGCGTTTAGTGATTCGTCTTCTATCCAAAAATCAAGTTGTGTAGCAAAACGTATAGCGCGCATCATTCGAAGTGGATCATCGCTAAAGGTGATGTCGGGATCTAAAGGAGTTCTAATGATTTTGCTCTCTAGGTCGGCAATACCATTGAAAGGATCTAATAAATCTCCAAAATGATTTTCACTTAGATTAAGAGCCAAAGCATTGATAGTGAAATCACGGCGATTTTGGTCGTCTTCTAAGGAGCCGTCTTCAACAATAGGATTTCTGCTATCTTTGCTATAGCTTTCTTTTCTGGCGCCTACAAACTCAACTTCCAAATCTTCATAGCGTAACATAGCTGTGCCATAGGTTTTAAAAACTTTAACCTTAGGATTGTTTGGAAGATTTCTTGAGACTTCTTTAGCTAAGGCAATACCACTTCCAATGGCGACTATGTCAATATCTTTTTTTGAGTCACGCTGTAGTAGAAAATCCCTAACAAATCCACCTATGACATAGCAATCTAGATGAAGGTCTTTAGCCGATTTTGAGATGATTTTGAAAATCTTATGTTGTAGGGCGTCTTTGTAATTCATTTTTTTGTTGCATTAGTTTGCTAATGCTATTGTGTTTTATGAACCTTAAGAAAAATTTTAATGTATAGGTTTTTATTTTCGTATAACCTTTACTGTTCCATCGTTTGAAATTTTAATGATAGACGATGGTTTGTTTGTTAATTTTACGTTTTGCAAATTTACGACATAGTCTACATCTTTTAAAATGTCATTGCTTATTTCTTTAAACGATTTTGGTGTTGGTTCTCCACTTATATTAGCCGATGTAGAAACCAAAGGTTTTTTTAGTTTTTTAATGAGTTTGTTAGCAAATCCATGTCGAACAACTCTTATTGCTAAAGTATTATCGGCAGCTACTAAGTTTTCAGATACACGAATAGGCTTGTCGTAAATTATGGTTGTGGGAGTGTTGGCATACTTTAAGATATCATAAACTACTTCTGGAACGCTTTCTATGTATTGTTCTAACATCTTAAAGTCGCTTACCAAACAGATTAAGGCTTTGGTTTCACTGCGTTTTTTTAGTTTGAAAATACGCTCTACAGCATCAAAATTGGTAGCATCACATCCAATTCCCCAAACGGTTTCTGTAGGATAGAGTATGGTTTTTCCTTGTTTTAATGCGGTTAGGGCGTTGTTTATCTCGTTTTGCATAT
>Ga0055584_100001480_pt1 | contig 23053 bp, 16 predicted proteins | sample OSDHelmetaG_FD_58716 | JGI IMG/M metagenome (GOLD analysis project Ga0055584, IMG submission 58716) | Pelagic marine sediment microbial communities from the LTER site Helgoland, North Sea, for post-phytoplankton bloom and carbon turnover... | ecosystem: Environmental > Aquatic > Marine >...
AGTCGATTCTACTCTTAATCATCCTGTTGCAGTCGCGCCCCGGCTTAGCCGCAACAGCGGAAATAGTAGACAGCCTGCTGGAGAAGCAGGATTACCAATCAGCGCTACAACAGGCAGATGCCGGATTGACGGCTAATCCTACTGATACAAAGCTGATGCTGCAAAAGGGGTTTATTCTTATCAAGCTTCGACAGCTGCCCCAGGCCGAACAATATTACCTCGACATGATTGAGAAGATTCCAGATGACCCTGAACCTCTGAACAATCTTGGGGTGGTCTATCAGCTTATGCGTGAATACGGTAAAGCGATCAATCAGTTTAATACCGCTATTCAACGCTTTCCTGATTTCACTCGTGCTTATGAGAATCTTGGCGATACCTACATTCAGATAGCCACTGTAAATTATCTTAACGGCCGCAGTAAATCTCCAGAAGATAAGCTTTTAATATCAAAGGCAGATCTCGGTCAACGGTTTTATGAAATAGCGCGCACAAATATTAACGATGCAGTTACCAAGCATTCTGGCGCCAACAATGAGCAATCTACTGCCAGTCGGCTGGATAATGCCGGCAATAGTTCTGTTATAGAGCAGCAAGTCGCAGACTTTCTGCGCTCATGGGTCGCAGCATGGTCAAGTCGTAACCCTGAAGCATATTTTGCACATTATAGCGACGACTTCGAGCCCACTGAAGGGCAGAGCCGGAAAAACTGGAAGGAACGTAAATCGCGCATCCTGGAATCTGCAGATTTCATAAATATTCGCATTGAAAAAATTGAAATTATCAACAACTCTGATCAACAGATATCCATCGCTTTTACTCAAAAGTACGAATCAAACACATACAAAAATGAGTACCGCAAGGAATTAACATTGAACCAGTACGATGGAAACTGGCTAATAAACAAAGAACTTTAAAATCCAATAAGGCTGTTTTGTCGAACAGCTGTTTTTTTAACCGCCTGCAACACTAGATGGCAAAATCCGGAAAATTCATCATGCAGAATCCGGTTACTGAATCGTTAATCAGAGCAGTCCGCAAACAGGTTAAACCTGCACCGGATAGTGATACCCTCGCCTTCCTTAAAGATTACTACCACAGACTTTCTGGACAGGACTACAGCCCTGCCAAGGTAATGTTTTTATTTGAAGCGGCGATGTTACACCGCGCAATGGCAGAAAAACGCCGACCTGGAAAGCCTGCACTGCAAATTAATCAGATTGCACTCGAAGACGGGAGCATCCGTAACCTGATCAGCATTGTCACCGACGACAAGCCGTTTATTATTAACTCTCTCACCATTACGATTAATCTACGCAACAAGCGACTGGAAAGAACGATTCACCCACTATTTGAAGTTACCCGGGATAATCATCACCGTATTAAATCGATCCAAAGATTCCGCAGTGGAGAAATATCAAATAGAGTAAATCGTCAATCGCACATGGAATCATTCATCCAGTTCGAGACCGAGGCACTTGCAAAAACCGAGCAGCAGGAGCTGTTGCTGGAACTGCGCAAGGTGCTGTCCCGGATCGACATAATTACTGAAGACTGGGGTCACATGCGTGACACCGCGCTTTCACTGGCAGAAATGATTGAACGCAATCCTCAGGGACCAGCCTTTGCAGAATATGGTGAGTTACTGCGCTGGATGGCAGAAGATCATTTTGCTTTCATTGGATATGCCGAGCTGGAAGTCGATAATTCAACGGCGAAAACTAAAATCATTACAAGCTCTCTTAGTGGTAACCTGCGTTCAGCGCATAGCGAAGGTGAGGACATTTTAACGATACTGCCGCCCCTCGTTCAAAGCAAGGTTTCGCCAGTTATATTTACCAAGTCAAGCAAGCGCATACATATATATCGTGCGAACTATCTTGATTGCATTCTTATCGATCATGGTTTTAGTCAGGCAAAAACCAGGGCACGGACAAAAAGAAGGGTAAGCTGTATTCTTGGGTTTCTCGGAGGTTCCACTTCTACGATGCCTGTAGCCACCATTCCTCACCTGCGAAGCAAAGCATCTTTTATTCTTTCGGAAAGCACCCTTCGCATGGGAAGTTATGCCTACAAGGAATTGCGAGGTATTCTGGAAACAATGCCAAGGGAAATGTTATTCCAGCTGGGCAGCAAAGATCTTTACGGTCTGTGCATGACCCTGTTAAATCACCAGGAACGCCATAAAACAAGAGTGTATATCCGCAGTAATATTTGCGGCCATTTTTATTCTTGCCTGGTTTATGTTCCCAGGGATTTGTTCAACAGCAAATTAAGACAAAAAATTCTTCGTTATCTGGAACAACAGCTACAGGCGAAAGAAGTGACGTTTAATGTCTATTTCTCTGAGTCAATTCTCACCAGAATTCATTTTACAGCGCATATCAACCCCGGTTCCGTACTGGAAGTCAGTAATGAAAATCTTGAGCGCGCCATTCAAGGCATGGCTAGAGATTTCAATGAGAATCTCCTGGTCGGTGCTCAAAAGGTCTACAGCCTCGATGCAGCGAGCAACTTGCTGGATATTTGGCGTAATGCATTCCCAGCCCACTACTGCGACAGCTTCACCGTAGAACAGGCGCTGGATGACATTGGACGTCTGGGTTTTCTGGTGGATGGAAAGATCAATCAGAAACTTGAACTGGCGAATTTCAGTGAAGATGAATCAGCAGACAATGCGAACTTCAAAATATATTCAACACGACGTCCCGCACCTCTATCTGATGTATTGCCCGTACTGGAAAATCTTGGGGTAAGAGTAATGAGTGAATATCCTTACCGAATAACGACTACCGACCGGCAGGAATTCTGGATAAATAATTTCCAGATTATCCGTAGAGATGGTCATCAGTTTGATTCATCACTCTGTTCCGCGTTTGAGCAGGCATTCCACAATATATGGCAAGGCAATGCAGAGAATGACGGGTTCAATCAGCTAACCCTGCTAAGTGGAATAGGATGGCGTGAAGTCAGCGTGGTAAGGAGTTACTTTCGTTATCTCAAGCAGATCAGACTTCGATACAGTGAAAGTTATGTGATCGAAACTCTGGTCAAAAACCCTGGCATTGTCGGTGTATTCTGCCAGTTGTTTTCCAGCATGTTTGATCCCGACCTCAAGAAGCGTCAGTCAGACCAGCTGGCAATCATGCTGGAGAAGCAGCTGAATGAAGTCAAAACCCTGGATGAGGAACGAATACTCAGGGCATTAGTGGATGTATTGCTGGCGACACTGCGCACCAGTTTTTTTCAGAAAAAAAACGGTAACTATCACTCTTACACATCGTTCAAGATTAATTCCAGGCAGGTACCGCGGATTCCCGAACCTGCACCAAAATATGAAATCTTTGTCTATTCTCCAAGAATGGAGGGCGTCCACCTTCGAGGCGGAGATGTCGCCCGTGGTGGTTTACGCTGGTCCGAACGACCGGAAGATTTTCGTACCGAAGTATTGGGATTAGTGAAGGCCCAAAGAGTTAAAAATGCAGTGATTGTGCCGGTTGGTTCGAAAGGAGGTTTCGTATGTAAACAATTGCCAGGCGGCCCGCGAGAGAGAGTGCAGGAGGAAGTCATCTTCTGTTACAAGATGTTTATATCGAGCATGCTGGATATCACCGACAACTATATTGGCAACCAGGTAAAACCTCCCGAGCAAGTGGTTCGTCAGGATGGTGATGACCCCTATCTCGTGGTCGCCGCCGACAAGGGTACTGCCACGTTTTCAGATATCGCCAATTCGCTTTCGGCTGAGTATGGTTTCTGGCTGGGTGACGCATTCGCATCCGGAGGGTCGGCGGGATACGACCACAAAAAAATGGGGATAACTGCACGCGGAGCATGGGAATCTGTAAAACGTCACTTTCGTGAGTTGAATAAGAATATTCAGCAACAGGATTTTACCGTGGTTGGAATCGGAGATATGGGTGGCGATGTATTTGGCAACGGCATGCTGCTTTCAAAGCATATCAAACTGATCGCGGCGTTTAACCATATGCATATTTTTGTCGATCCCAATCCCGATGCAACCAGGAGTTTTGCAGAGCGACAACGGCTTTTTAATTTACCGAGATCGAGCTGGCAGGATTACAACAGTAAGCTTATATCTAATGGAGGGGGAATCTATGAGCGCACTGCGAAATCCATCAAACTGTCTTCCCAGGCACAAAAAGCCCTCGCGGCAGAAACAGCTAGCTGCACACCAGATGAATTGATTAATATCATTCTTAAAGCCGAGGTCGAGCTTTTATGGAACGGCGGCATCGGCACCTATATCAAGGCATCCACTGAAACCCATATCGACGCACAGGATAGAAATAATGATGGGTTACGGGTGGACGGCAATCAGGTACGGGCAAAGGTTATTGGTGAGGGCGGGAATCTAGGCGTAACCCAGCTTGGCCGGGTAGAGTATAGCAATGCAGGTGGGTATTGTTACACTGATGCCATTGATAATTCAGCAGGTGTTGATACTTCTGACCATGAAGTAAATATCAAAATACTGCTGGCCGATGCAATAAACTCAGGGACTCTAAAGCAGAGTTCAAGAAACTCTCTGCTGGCAAAAATGGAAAAGGAAATTGCAGAACTGGTGCTGAAAAACAACTATATGCAAACCCAGGTCCTTAGCCTGGAAACAAACCAGTCAAGCAACCGTATGCCATTGCAAAGTGATTCGATTGAAAAACTGCAAGCAAAAGGCCTGTTAAATCGTGCTATTGAACATTTACCGGATCGTAATGCGCTGGTAATTCGATATGAAAATCGTCACTGGTTAACCAGACCAGAGCTGGCTGTTCTCCTTTCATATAGCAAAATGGATTTATATCAATCGATACTTGATTCGAGGTTACCTGATGATCCTGTTCTGGAACAGGATATTAACGATTACTTTCCTCAGATTCTGCTTAAAAAATTTAGAACAGAGATTCAGAATCACCGACTGAAACGAGAAATTATTGCCACTCATCTGACCAATAATCTGATTGGCATGATGGGACCAAATTTTCACCTGCAGACAGCGTCACTAACCGGTGCCAATATAGATGATGTGGCGCGGGCATATATTGTTGCCCGAAACCTGGTTGATCTCGATACCATTCAACAGCTTATTGAAAAACTTGACAACATCGCCTCCGTCCAGTTACAGCAGACAATTCTGCAGGGGATGCAGGATACTGTTCAATCCATTGTTTTCTGGTTGTTAAGACACCAGGCGGCACCGCTTGATGTTTCTTCACTGATCAAACTATATGACAAACCCGTCAAAGAGCTTATCAAGGGTTACCGGAATTCTGTCGTGCAGTGGACTTCTTATGGAGAACGGGACGTAGTTAGTGAAATCACAAGTGCTGGAATTAAAACCCAGGATATTGGCATAATCAAAATACTACCCGGTCTCGGACGATGTTGTGATGTGGTATCTATTGCCACCAGACATAAGAAACCGGTCATGTTCGCTGCTGAGACCTACAACCTCATCGCCACCAAACTGGGGCTTGACTGGATTCAGCAGGCGATACAGATGCTACCGGTTTCCAGCGACTGGAATCAAAAAGCCCGCTTCAGTCTGGCAGAACAGCTGCGAATCGCTCATTTCGCTCTGGTTGAAAATATTCTTGGTGCCAGTAAATCAAAGGAGGTACAACAAAACCTTACAATCTGGTCTGACCGCAAACAAAAATCTGTGCTTGCGATGAAACAAATGATTTCCACTATGCAACTCGAACCGACCACAGACTTTGCAATGCTTTCTGTGATCGTAAGCGAAATTTCCAGACTAGGAGAACTTTAAACCAATGGGAAAGTCCCAACTGACAACAGAGTCAGCACAACAACTCGAACAAGCCGGATTCGATACCCGAGTCGTCCATAATGGTCGGAATCCATCCACCCAGGGCGGCCTGGTTAATCCGCCTGTATATCATGGTTCCACCGTGATTTTTCCTACGCTTGATGCATTAGAGAAAATGAGTATCGAGCACGATACCAAGGATGCTGTGGTATATGGCAGGATGGGTTCCCAATCCACTTTTGGTTTTGAAAATGCGATGGCCGATCTGGAAAATGGATTCGGTGCCGTATCTGTATCTTCCGGTATGGCTGCGGTGACCACCGCTATTCTGGCTTTTGCCGGAAGTGGCGATCATATATTGGTAGTTGATAGCGTATATGGCCCCACTCGCGCCTTCTGCAATGGATTTCTCAAGAGAGTAGGGATCGAGGTCACCTACTACGATCCAATGATCGGGGCAGACATCGGAAGTCTGTTGAAGGCAAATACCAGGCTCATCTTTATGGAATCCCCCGGATCAATTACCTTCGAAGTTCAGGACGTCCCTGCCATTGTCACAGTGGCGAGAAAACACGGTGTGATCACCGCCATAGACAACAGTTGGGCAACGCCCGTGTTTTATAAACCCATCGATCACGGAGTGAACATATCGGTTACCTCAGCAACAAAATATATTGCGGGGCACGCTGACGCCATGGTTGGTCTGATAACCGCGGACAATGAAGATCACTTCTACCATCTGAAAAGATGCCGTGATCAGCTTGGTCAGTCACTGGCGCCGGACGATGTGTTTCTGGGGGCTCGGGGGATGCGGACACTTGGCTTGCGTGTAAGACACCATGAGAAACAGGCACTGGTCATTGCAAACTGGTTACAGCAGCATGATGAGGTATTGGAAGTACTTCATCCGGCATTGCCAAACTGTCCCGGTCACGAATTCTGGAAACGGGATTTTTCCGGGGCCAGTGGATTATTTTCATGCATTCTGAGGCCCCGGTCGAAAACCGCACTGGCGCATATGCTGGATAATATGTCTATCTTTTCCATGGGATTCAGCTGGGGCGGCTTCGAAAGCCTGATCGTACCCCAGGAACCGGCTCGATCTCGCACAGCAACACGCTGGAATAAACCCGGTCAAGTCATCCGGCTGCATGCCGGCCTGGAAGACGTGAACGATCTCATCGCTGACCTCGATCAAGGACTCACCAGATACGCCAGTTAAGCTTTATCACCCCGCATTGCAACCAGGCGATCAATATAAATTCCTTCTGTATATTCACAAGTTCGGGGATTGGCTCTTGATCCGTTGCTGAAGTGCTCAAGTACATTCGGTTAGCTTGGACCACCGTCTCCTCAACAAAAACTGTTATCTTGTTTCCCTTTGGCAAAGTCCAGTACTATACGTTGACCCTATTCCTCGATATTTAATGGAGATTCCAGACTTTAACCTTTCATCCCTGATCCCGGGGACCCCTGAAGCCATTCCCCTTCCTGATGGAGATTTCTGGGTGTTCGCCTATGGTTCACTGATGTGGAATCCTGGCTTTGAATATATTGATGCCCGTCCCGCTCTGTTGTACGGATATCATCGACGTCTGTGTCTTTGGTCAGTCAGATATCGCGGCACGGAAAAAAAACCAGGGTTAGTATTGGGCCTGGATCGCGGCGGTTCCTGTCAGGGATTTGCTTACCATATAGAAGATTGCAACACACCAACGGTGGTCAACTATCTGTGTGATCGGGAGATGATCACCGGCGCTTACGATGCACGGGTCTGCAGCGTTTCTCTGGATGACGGCCGCAAGGTCAAGGCGCTTACTTTTGTATCAAAACCTGATCACCCGCATTTTGCCCCGAGATTGGCGCTTGAGGACACGGTATCCGTTGTCCAGGATGCCCAGGGAGCCAGGGGCTGCAATCGAGAGTACGTTTTAAACACTGTCTCAAAATTGAACCAGATCAATATTCGAAACACAGATTTACACAGGATTGCACACCACCTGAAACATTCAGACAAAACTTAAAAAATTAATGACCGAAGAAACACTATTCAGCAAAATCGTAAAAAAACAGATTCCTGCAGATATTCTATTTCAGGACGACCGAGTCACTGCTTTCAGAGACATCAATCCCCAGGCACCCACACATATTCTGATTGTGCCAAACAAGATCATCCCGACGGTAAATGATATTGAACAGGAAGACGAAGCATTAATTGGTTATCTGATTATCGTGGCCAAACAACTGGCCGAGCAGGAAGGCATTGCAGAGGATGGATATCGCCTGCTGATCAATTGTGGCAAACATGGCAATCAGGAGGTTTATCATCTTCACCTGCATCTGCTTGGTGGACGCCCCCTGGGGAGAATGATCAAGTAAAGCCGAATTACCAGTTGTTAATACAGTCTGCTTGCAAAAAAACCGGATAGTTGGTCAAATCAAAGCGTTATCCGGTCGTCCACACCCGACCATTGGATTAATGCCGACGCCGAATAAAAGTCGGTTCAAGTGAGCCCGGGCGCAACATGCCGATGCTCATTCTTTAATTGAAGAACCCAATAAAACCCAATAAGGAGGGTTATATGAAAAACCATTCGCTAAAGCTGATTACAGCTGCCGCAGCGCTATCACTTTCACTCAGCGCCCATGCAAAAACCCTGGTGTATTGCTCTGAAGGCAGCCCGGAGGGTTTCAATCCGTCGCTGTATACGGCGGGTACAACATTTGATGCGTCATCCAAGGCTATATTCAATCGTCTGGTTGAATTCGAGCGTGGCGCCACCAATATCGTCCCGGGCCTGGCCGAATCATGGTCGGTTTCTGACGACGGACTCGAGTACACTTTCAAACTGAGGCAGGGGGTCAAGTTTCACACCTCCAAAAACTTCACCCCCAGTCGCGATTTCAATGCCGACGACGTAGTATTCAGTTTCAAGCGCCAGGGTGATGAAAACCACCCCTACCATAAGATTTCCGGTGGCGCTTATGAGTATTACAACGGTATGTCGATGCCAGATCTGTTGAAAGACGTGGTGAAGGTAGACGACAGCACGGTAACATTCGTTCTCAACAGACCGGAAGCGCCAATGATCGCTAACCTCGGTATGGATTTCGCATCCATTATGTCAGCAGAGTATGCCGATGCAATGATGGCAGCGGGAACCCCTGACAAAGTCGATCTTGAGCCAGTTGGAACCGGCCCGTTTCAGCTGGTTGCCTACCAGAAGGACGCGGTCATTCGCTATAAGGCACATCCAGACTACTGGGCTGGAAAAGCTGCAATCGATGATCTGGTATTTGCCATTACCATAGATCCTGCAGTGCGCTATCAGAAACTGAAAGCGGGAGAGTGTCATGTAATGCCCTACCCCAACCCTGCAGATATTGAGACTATGCGTGCAGATTCTGACCTGAACTTGCTTGAGCAGGAAGGTCTGAATGTTGGCTACCTTGCCTATAACAGCAAGATGGCACCTTTCGACAATCCGAAGGTTCGAAAAGCACTTAATATGGCGATTAACAAAAATGCCATTATTGACGGTGTTTTCCAGGGTGCAGGCAAGGTTGCCAAGAATCCAATCCCACCCACTATATGGTCTTACAACAACGCTACGGTTGACGACAAATACGATCCTGTTGCTGCAAAAGCAATGCTGGACGAAGCCGGCGTTTCCGGTCTGAAGACTAAAGTGTGGGCCATGCCGGTTCAGCGACCTTACAATCCTAACGCCCGCCGAATGGCCGAATTGATCCAGGCTGACTGGGCCGCTGTTGGCGTTGAAGCGGAGATCGTTTCTTTTGAATGGGGTGAATACCTTAAGCGCTCAAAAGCTGAAGATCGAGACGGCGCCGTTCTGCTGGGCTGGACTGGTGACAATGGCGATCCGGATAACTTTCTTGCAGTATTGCTTGGCTGTGATGGCGTAGGCGGCTCCAATAGAGCGCAATGGTGCCATCAGCCCTTCGAAGACCTGATCCAGAAAGCAAAAGTAACCAGTGATCCAGCCGAACGCACCAGGCTTTATGAAGAAGCACAACTGGTATTCAAGGCACAGGCACCGTGGGCAACAATCGCTCACTCTGTTGTTTTTATGCCTGTACGAAAGGAAGTCAAGGACTACCGTATCGATCCATTCGGCGGCCACATTTTCTATGGTGTAGATCTTGTCGAATAAGCATCGGTAGTTAAGACTCACGATGCTGAAGCTAAAGGGGTGAGAGTAATCTCGCCCCTTTTAATTCCAGCCACCAGTCAATTCAATGTTTAGATTCATCCTTATCCGCCTGGGACTTGTGGTGCCAACCTTTATTGGCATAACACTCCTCACCTTTGCAATGATCAGGTTGGTGCCAGGAGACCCTATTGAGTTACTTGCCGGAGAACGTGGTGTTACAGAGGAACGTCATGCAGAACTTCGCGCTGCCTACGGCTTCGATAAGCCCATACTGGAACAATACTGGAACTATATTTCAGGCGTCCTGAAAGGTGACCTTGGTAAATCAATCACCACTAAGCAGCCTGTGATGGATGAATTTTTCACACTGTTTCCTGCCACCATCGAACTCTCGGTCTGCGCGATATTACTTGCAGTTTTACTGGGTGTACCCGCGGGGGTTATCGCCGCCGTGCGTCGGGGGTCGGTTTTTGATCACACCGTAATGGGTGCTGCCTTGACCGGTTATTCAATGCCTATTTTCTGGTGGGCATTACTGTTAATTATTTTTTTCTCGGGCATTCTTGGCTGGACCCCGGTTTCCGGTCGGATTTCTTTACTTTATTTTTTTGAACCGGTCACCGGCTTTATGTTGATTGACAGTATTCTATCCGGGCAGAAAGGTGCATTTTCATCCGCGCTCAGTCATTTGATCCTGCCGACCATCGTGCTCTGCACGATTCCTCTGGCTGTCATCGCGCGGCAAACCCGATCAGCGATGCTTGAAGTATTAAATGAGGATTATGTTCGAACCGCCCGGGCTAAAGGCCTCTCCCCCGCTGGTGTGATTGGAATTCACGCATTACGAAATGCATTGATCCCTGTAGTGACGGTAATCGGACTCCAGGTCGGCGTTCTTTTCTCGGGAGCTGTATTAACTGAAAGCATATTCTCATGGCCGGGTATTGGTAAATGGCTTATTGACTCTATCAGCCGACGCGACTATCCATCAGTTCAGGGCGGTATTCTGTTGATCGCAACCACGGTGATTTTTGTAAATCTACTGGTGGATGTGATTTATGGATTGATAAATCCCCGCATCCGCCATACACGGTAGTTACCATGAATCAACCAGTTGGTTTGCAAACAGGTGAAGAGAACAGAGCACCGCCATCGCCGATACGGGAGTTTTGGCATTATTTTACCGAAAACAAAGGGGCCCTTGCAGGACTGATTGTATTTTCTATTGTCTGTTTCATGGCAATATTTGCTGACTGGATTGCGCCGCATAATCCTACTCAGCAATATCGCGATGCATTTCTAACGCCGCCATTCTGGGCAGCTGAAGGCAGCACGCGTTTCCTGCTTGGCACTGACGCGGTGGGTCGAGACATACTTTCTCGGTTGATACACGGCGCGCGATATTCACTGGTGATCGGTGGCATCGTTGTGACCATCTCGCTCATCTTTGGTATTTCCCTGGGATTGATTGCAGGCTTTAGTCGTGGCATCGTTGAAATACTGATTATGCGTGCCATGGATATCATGCTGGCGCTTCCCAGTCTGCTGCTTGCTGTGGTGATTGTCGCCATTCTGGGCCCAAGCCTGTTCAATGCAATGTTAGCGATCTCTATCGTTTATCTTCCGCATCTTGTGCGCTTGACCCGCGCAGCTGCCATCACTGAATTAACCAAGGATTACGTCACTGCCTCAAAAGTAAGCGGAGCTGGGGTGATGAGATTGATGGTGATTACGGTATTACCTAACTGCATGGCGCCTCTTATTGTTCAGGCGACCTTGAGTTTCTCAAACGCAATTCTCGACGCCGCCGCCCTCGGTTTTCTTGGTATGGGTGCTCAACCACCTACTCCTGAGTGGGGTACGATGCTTGCCGAAGCCCGCGAATTTGTACTGAGCGCCTGGTGGGTAGTAACGTTTCCGGGACTGGCAATACTGATTACAGTATTGGCTTTGAATCTTCTTGGCGATGGACTGCGTGACGCCCTCGATCCTAAATTAAAGCGACAATAGCAGTGGCACTTCTTGAAATAGAAAATCTCAGCGTCGAATTCGACCGATTTCGCGCTGTAGATAATGTGTCAATCTCAATAGACCATGGTCAAACACTTGGCATTGTTGGCGAATCCGGATCAGGAAAGAGTGTCAGTATGCTGGCGTTGATGGGGTTGATACCATATCCGGGCAATATTCTTGCCGATCGGCTTGAGTTTGATCAACATGATCTACTCAGTACCACGCCAGCAAAACGTCGAGCTATTACCGGTAAGGATGTCGCCATGATCTTCCAGGAACCGATGACCAGTCTTAATCCCTGTTTTACTGCCGGCTTCCAGGTATCAGAAGCACTCAAGATTCATGAAGGCGGGAACCGCAGCCAGCGAAGACGACGAACCATCGAGTTATTTGAACAGGTTGGGATTCCAGATCCCGCCCGCAGACTGAATGCTTTTCCCCATCAGTTATCGGGAGGCATGAATCAGAGAGTCATCATCGCCATGGCCATTGCCTGCCGTCCAAAGCTGTTAATTGCCGATGAGCCAACCACTGCCCTTGATGTAACTATTCAGGCACAGATCCTCGATTTATTACTGTCGCTGCAACAGGAAACTGGTATGGCTATGATCCTGATTACCCATGATATGGGCGTCATTGCTGAAACCGTAAAAAACGTTAGCGTCATGTATGCCGGACAGGTTGTTGAACAACAGGATGTATCAGGACTGTTTACTCAACCAGCCCATCCGTACACCCGTGCGTTACTTGAAGCGTTACCTGAACGCAGCCGGGGTAGTCGCAGATTACCAACGATTTCCGGCGTTGTACCTGGCCCCTATGATCGTCCTTCTGGATGCCTGTTTAATCCCCGTTGCAACCTGGTTCGCGACAATTGTCGAACCACTGCACCTGCATTAGTTAAATATTCTGAATCGCGAGCGGTTCGATGCCTCCATCCATTGGAGCCTTCAGATGCCTGAACGGGGGCACGATATCGTGGTAACAGCACAGGATCTGACCCGCCACTACGAGGTAAAACAGGGCATTTTCTCAAAACCAAAAGTTCTGAAAGCACTGGATGGAGCAAATTTTTCACTGGCTTCGGGCAAGACCCTCGCGGTAGTGGGAGAATCAGGTTGCGGCAAATCCACCCTGGCAAGACTGGTAACCATGATTGAGCCGCCCACTTCCGGTAAATTATGGATTGATGGCAAGGAATTATCTGCAATCAGTGAGCACCAGCGACATGCTCTGAGAGACAAGGTGCAGATTATTTTTCAGGACCCCTATGGATCGCTCAATCCTCGCAAGCAGGTGGGTACCATTCTCGAGGAGCCGCTGATTATCAATACGGCGCATTCCGCGAAAGAACGAATTGTGCTGGCGCAGGAGATGCTGGAACGGGTCGGCTTACGTCCAGAACACATCAGGCGTTACCCGCATATGTTTTCCGGTGGACAGCGACAGCGAATCGCCATTGCCCGAGCCTTGATGTTAAAGCCCAAAGTGGTGGTCGCGGATGAACCGGTTTCAGCATTGGACGTTTCGATTCAGGCCCAGGTGCTCAATCTGCTAATGGAGTTACAGGAGGAGTTTGAGCTCTCCTATCTGTTTATCTCCCACGGACTGAGTGTGGTGGAACATATCAGTGACGAAGTCATGGTGATGTACCTCGGAAAAACTGTGGAACAAGGCGATCGCAGCCGGATATTTGCCCAGCCGAGACATCCATACACCCAGGCACTATTGGCCAGCACCCCTTTTGTTGACCCTGGCCGACGGGCTAAACGGGTAGTGTTAAAGGGAGAACTGCCTTCCCCTATTGACCCACCTTCCGGTTGTGTATTTCATGGTCGTTGTGAGCACGCCACGGAAATCTGTAAACAACAAATTCCCGTCCTCAAAAATCATGGTGATGGCCATATGACAGCCTGCCACGGTGTCGATGAGGGACGGTTATAAAAGGCCTGCTTCCATACTAAGTGGCGTTATCAAGCAGCACTGACACCCAGGCTGCAATGCCCTCCTCTCGACCACAGAACCCAAGGCCTTCGGTGGTCGTGGCTTTAATGTTAATTCTGTCCGAGGTGACATCAAGATCTATTGAAATATTCTTTTTTATCGCCGCAATGTACGGAGATATGCGTGGCTTTTCTGCCACCAGTGTACAGTCAATATTTACTATTTCAAATGCACGATCCTGCAGCAGTGCGCGCACCTGACGCACGAAAGTTCTGCTATCTGCATCCTTATAACGGTTGTCCGAGGGTGGAAAATGCTGACCAATGTCGCCAAGCCCTGCAGCGCCTAATAAGGCATCACACAAGGCGTGTAATAAAACGTCCGCATCGGAATGGCCTTCAAGACCGAGATGCCAGTCCAGGGTAACACCGCCCAATATTAATGGTCGCCCGGTAACCAGCCGATGTACATCGAAACCATTGCCAACTCGCATCATTATAATCCCAGTAGCAGTGAGGCAAGAACCATATCTTGCTCTCTGGTGATCTTTATATTATTCGGGCCACATTCGACCATCATGGGTAGTTCACCAGCGAGTTCCATTGCCATCGATTCGTCGGTAATATTTATATTATGGTCAAGAGCCGATTGTATTGCAGCCATCAGCGATCCAATTCTGAACATCTGCGGTGTCATCGCACGCCACAGCAGCTCACGGGATTCCGTCGCTGCAATTCGACCTGATGCGCCCTTCCTTTTTATCGTATCTACAAGATCGCTGCCAACTACGCCGCCACAATCATGCGCGCGACAGTTTCTCATAAGTGTCCGGACATCGTCAGGGTTGATACAAGGGCGAGCAGCATCATGCACCATCACCCAATCATTCAGATCAGCCCGCACCACCTCAATCAGATAACGAAGGCCATTCAATACGGAATGGGCGCGCTCAGGGCCGCCTGTGGTGGACCAGACCTGGTCTTGATTTATTTTTAGTTGCGGCCACCAGGGATCATTTTCGGCAATCGCGACAACAATTCCATCGACATCGTCCAGTGCAATGAAGATATCCAGCACTCTCTCAAGTATTGTTCGGTCACCCAATGGAAGATATTGCTTAGGGCAATCCCCCGCCATCCGACTGCCAATACCGGCCGCTGGTATCAAACACCAGTTTTTTGCCTTTAAATCCGACATCGTTGAGATAATGATTTGGGCTTTTTGCCTGTGGCAGTTAAAATTCGCGCCCCAATTGTATGTCATTCGATAAAATTAGTCCCTGATGTCCACCCGTCTGTTACTGGATCCGCTATTGCCCGATGATGGCTCCACTGTGAGCTGGTCGAACCTGCATGGTGCCGCCCTGGGACTAGCCATTGCGGAAGCCAGCTGTAAACACAAAGGATTAGTCATCGTGGTGATGGAAGATCCTCGACAACTTCATATCCTTGGTACTGAACTGCGGTTTTTTCTCGGCATCAATGACCCGAGCCCTGATTCACAGATAAACGATCTCCAGGTAATGCATTTTCCCAGCTGGGAATGTCTGCCTTATGACGTATTCTCACCGCATCAGGACATCACCTCAGATCGCCTCAGACTGCTGTCCAGGTTACGGACGATGGATAGCGGCATCCTGCTCACCACAAGCGAAAATCTGGCACAACGCTTACCGCCACTGGATTATGTACATGGACACAGTTTTTCAATCAAACAGGGAGCAAAGATCGATACAGACTCCCTCAGGGATCAACTGACAAATGCCAACTATGCCAATGTTAATCAGGTGCTGTCTCCTGGAGAGTTTGCCGTCAGGGGGGGCCTGATTGATGTTTTTCCGACAGGTGCCGAGTCTCCATTCCGACTGGATCTTTTTGATGACGAAGTAGAATCGATACGTATTTTCGATCCCGACAGCCAACGCTCTGCGCAAAAAGTTTCGACCATTGAACTGCTACCTGCCAGAGAATTTCCGATGACTGAGCCGGGAATCAAAATGTTTCGCCAGGCTTTCCGCAGAATTTTTGAAGGCGACCCCCGAAAACAAACCGTGTATAACGAAGTCAGTGAAGGCAATATACCGGCGGGTACGGAATTTTTCTTTCCCTTGTTTTTTGAGCATACCGCAACATTATTTGACTATCTGCCTGACAATACTCTCTGGGTATGCGACCGTGATCTCAGTGAAAGCAACCGTACGCGCTGGGCGGAAATTGATGACCGATTTGTAAACGCCAACTACGATCCCCGACGTAAGGTACTGGCGCCCGAAATGATCTATTTGAATCCGCAACAGGTTGAGCAGGCGATAAATAACTTTCCCCGGGTGGTACATCACCCCGGCAATGACAAAAAGGCTGACTGGGTCGCTAACACGCTCGCCAGTAAGCAGCTGCCAGTGAACTCCCGAGAGGACGTGCCTTATGGAATGTTCCTCGATCATTTGCATGAGAATAATCGTAAAGTTCTGATCGCCACAGAAACCGCAGGGCGTCGCGAGGCGATGGAGGGGATGCTGCTGAACCACGAGCATATTGCGGCGCAATGCGATGGCTTCGCTGCCTTTTTGCAGCAACCGGAATCCCCTGCTATTTGTATCGCCGCCCTTGAAAGGGGGTTGAACCTGCCCCAGCCGTCAATAGAAATAGTTACAGAAAGTCAGCTTTATGGCGAACGGGTTTTTCAACGTCGTCGACGAAGTGGCGCTGCTCAGGACCCGGCAGCGATGATTCGTTCACTTGCTGAGCTGAATATTGGCGACCCGGTTGTACACACCGAACATGGGGTCGGGCGATATCAGGGTCTACAGAATCTGGATATCTATGGCGATGAAACCGAGTTTCTGGTCATCGAATATCTTAACGGTGACAAGCTGTATGTACCAGTTTTATCGCTCCAACTGATTTCCAGATTCGTAGGTGGTGCGCCGGAAACAGCGCCGCTGCATAAGCTTGGAACAGATCAGTGGCAAAAAGCCAAAAAAAGAGCGCGGGAAAAAGCATATGATGTTGCCGCAGAGCTACTCGAAATGGAGGCCATGCGCACCGCCCGCAGTGGAACTGCCATGGAGGTTGATATTGAGGAGTACAGTGCTTTTACCGGTCGATTTCCCTTTGAGGAAACAGCCGACCAGGAGCGGACCATTGAAGAGGTATTGGCCGACCTGTGTTCTACTGAACCCATGGACCGACTGGTTTGCGGTGACGTTGGATTCGGTAAAACTGAGGTAGCCCTGCGGGCTGCGTTTGTTGCAGTACAAAATAAAAAACAGGTGGCGATGCTGGTCCCCACCACCTTGCTTGCGCAACAGCATTTTCAGACTTTTTCAGACCGTTTCGCAGATCTGGCGATAACAGTTGATTTGTTGTCCCGCTTTAGAACAAAAAAAGACTCCGAGGCGATTATCGGTTCGATGCAAACAGGTACGCCAGATATCATCATCGGTACACATCGGTTATTGCAGGATGATATAAAGTTTCGCGATCTCGGATTATTAATTATTGATGAAGAGCATCGCTTCGGTGTTCGCCAGAAAGAGAAAATCAAGCGACTGCGAAGCCAGGTCGACATTCTCACCCTTACCGCAACACCGATCCCAAGAACGCTGAACATAACAATGTCAGGCTTGCGGTCGATATCGATCATTGCCACAGCACCAACATCCAGGCTTTCAATCAAGACATTCGTCAGAGACTGGAATCAGGGCTTGATTCGAGAAGCGTGTCTGCGAGAAATTCGGCGGGGCGGTCAGGTGTACTTTCTGCATAACGAGGTCCGAACCATTGATCATATTGTAGAACAGCTGCGCACACTGGTGCCGGAAGCAGAAATCAATTCTGGTCACGGTCAAATGGGTGAACTTCAACTCGAACGGGTAATGCAGGACTTCTATCACCAGCGATTTAATATCCTGGTCTGCAGCACTATTATTGAAAGCGGTATCGACGTTCCCAGCGCAAATACCATCATTATTAATAGAGCCGATAAATTTGGTCTGGCACAACTTCATCAATTGCGCGGTCGGGTGGGCCGGTCACATCATCAGGCCTATGCCTACCTTCTCGTACCAGACCGTAAATTAATAACAAATGACGCAAGAAAAAGATTGGAAGCAATTGATTCTATGGAGGATTTAGGTGCAGGTTTTGCGCTTGCCTCCCACGACCTTGAAATAAGAGGCGCCGGTGAGTTACTGGGTGAAACCCAGAGTGGCAGTATTGATGATGTTGGATTCAGCTTATATAGTGAATACCTCGCACTGGCTGTGCAGTCAATTCGTGATAATAAAATTCCACAGAGTGATGAGGAAATCGAACGTGCAACGCTGATTGAACTGCACATACCTGCGCTGTTCCCTGAAGATTACCTTGGCAATACCCATACGCGGTTGATTCTTTATAAACGAATAGCCAGTGCGATCACTATTAATGAACTTGAAGAGCTACAGATTGAAACTATTGACAGGTTCGGGTTATTACCTGATTCCGCTAAAAATTTGTTTCGTCTTACCGCTATTAGATTAACAGCGGAGCGCATAGGTGTGAACAAAATAGATATGGGAGATAACGGTGGTGTGGTCGAGTTCTATCCTGATATTAATATTGATCCAGGATTGATTTTCAATCTGGTGCAACGTGAGCCCCAACGCTACCAGCTGGCGGGACCCAGCGCGTTAAGGGTCAAAGGTGACTGCAGCGATTCTCTGGAACGGCTGCTTCTATGCGAGTCTCTAATAGATGAGCTTGCCCAGGGGCTAACTGACTGACCAGATATGATATCCTTATCCGTGTTTTCTTAATCCACATATAATGTTTCGGCTTCTTACCACAGTCATTGGCATTTCGCTGTTACTGGCCAGCTTTAATACCTGGGCCAGAGACTACCAGCTTGAACTGATCGTTTTTCAAAGACTGAATAGTTCAGAGGAAATTGAAGAGCACTGGACTCATGAATCAAACCAGGTGGTAAAACATCAGCAGGAACTCAAGGCTATTTCGACCAGTTCTACTGTCATTGCCGATCAGAATGTGGCGGGAGTGAACAGGTTGAAACGCCTGGAAGATAACCTGCTTAAATCAGGATACCGGGTTTTACACTCGATGCACTGGCAACAGCCGGCGAAGCAATTTCACCAAGCACCCATCATCAGAATAAATAATCCGGCGAATGGCCTGGATGGTGTTCTGAAAGTTTATAAAACCGCCCTGATATTTGCCGATATAAACCTGGGTTTTACCGATACTTTTCAACAAAATCCCGATCCGATTTATTTTATTCAGGAAAAGCGCCGGATGAAATTCAAGGAAGTACACTATTTTGATCACCCTCGTTATGGCGCTATTCTTACCGTCTGGCCGGCAGATTAGCTAGAAATGCTGGAGAATGCCCACCGCCCTGGTTATTCCTGTACCCAGATATTTGCCAATGAGCTCCATAGTGATAGGGCTGCCGGACCGTCCAGCCGCAGCGTTTACCACAATAGCAATGCAGGCATAATCGATTTCTAATTCCCTTGCCAGAGCCGCTTCAGGCATTCCTGTCATACCCACGATATCTATCCCGTCATTCTCTAACCTGTCAATTTCAGCTGCGGTTTCAAGTCTCGGACCCTGGGTGACCCCATATACACTGCCATTAAAAACTTCGGTTTTAGATTTTATAGCTGCCCTTGACAACCTCTTGCGAAGAGAAGCTGAATAAGGAGTGGTGAAATCAATATGATGCAGGTTATCCACTAAACCATCAAAAAATGTGTGTTCCCTTCCCCATGTATAGTCGATAACCTGGTCGGGAATAACAATACTACCTGGCGGAAAGTCTGATCGAATGGATCCAACCGCAGCAAAGGCAATAATCTGTTTTACCCCCGCATGCTTCAGCGCCCAGATATTGGCCCTGTAGTTTATTTTGTGGGGTGGGATGGTATGGCCGGTTCCGTGACGCGGCAGAAATAAAAATGACTTATCGTATATTTTTCCTTCGATAAGAATACCAGAAGGATCACCAAAAGGTGTCCTGACCACACTTCGGTGTTGTACATCCATGAGACTCAGCTGATCCAGCCCTGATCCTCCAATAATTGCTGTTTTTCTCATAGAGTAGTTTCCTCAGGGCTGAAATTTTCTTGGTTGATAATCAAAATCGCTTATCGCATCCTGATTTGAGAAAACCTGGTCCCTGTCCATCCGAAAAGCGATCTGCGGTGTAAACATCTGCAGTCCAGGTACTTTGCTCAACAGCAGCAGTGGAAAAGCAACAAGCCAGTAAGGCAGACTGATAAATCTTTCTGAATAACCCAGAGTTTGAAACACCCGGCCAATCATCTTACGATATGACAACACCTCTTCTCCAGCGACCGTATACAAACCGGTTGCCTGTGGTCTGCCCAGAAGCGCTATACAGGCAGCGGCCACATCATCAACATGCACGGGTTGCCGTAACCCTGAACCTTTGCCAATAAGCGGAAACAGTCTGCAACAACGAATGATTTTTCGCACAACATTGATGCTCTGATTGCGAGGTCCGCCATAAATCAGCGTGGGTCGAAGAATAGCACTGCTCGCTGAATTATCTGTGGCAATTTGCCGCACATCAGCCTCTCCCTTTATAAGTTGTTTTACTACTTCAAGTTCGTGACGGTCCTTGCTATCAGCCTTTACACTAACGCTGGTTGAACTAATGGCAACCACCCTTTCCAGATTACTGTTTTTAATCACTGGCAAAAACGATTGCGAGCTCCAGATCGGTGCCAGATTCAGCCATTGGTAAAACTGCGGCTGATCATCAACAGGTGCTTTTTCAAAATAACTGACGGCAAGACCGAGCACCTTTCCGTCCACAATAGAATGCCTGCCCTCACGAAATACCGTCACAACTTCTTCAAGGGTCTGGCTTGACAAAGATTGAACAACAGATTCCCCCACATCACTATTTGCACCACTCAATAAAATAAACTTTGTTGTAAGGTCAAGTGACAATAATTTATTTGGTTCTTCAGATTTGTTCCTGTGCTTGGATAAAATCGCGTTGCGCAAGACCCCTAGCAGAAAGTGGCTCCATACCAGCAAACAGACCAACTGCGTTTTTAACCACGACTTACCAGCATAGTGACGGGAATAGTACTTAACCATGCCCTGATGCTTTAGCCGTTCCACCTGATTGAAGTTTGCACCGCCAGACACACCTTGTTGATGAAACAGAGAAACTCCGGGATCAAGCATTACCTTGTATCCAGCTTCGCGCATTCTTCTGCAAAGATCCAGGTCCTCGCAATGCAGAAAGTAGCTCTCATCCAGTCCACCTATTTGATCGAGGCAATGTCTTCGTATCATCATGGCTGCGCCAGATACCGCGTCAACCTCAACCGGAGTTGCTGGCAATGGCTGGTTAGTCATGTCGACACCCTCAAACGTTTTGCCGAGCCCCAGAGCAGTAATCATACTTCTTTTAAAAGTAGGTTCACGGCGACGGCAGCCTCTTTGCTCTGTGCCGTCCTGATTAAATATAAGGGGTCCGGCAATACCCACTTCTGGTGCAGATCGAAGCACACCAGCAAGCTTACCAATGGTATGAGGGTGAACCATACAGTCTGGATTTAGAACCAATACGGACTCAAAATCCACCTGAGCGGATTTAATGGCGGCAATCCCAGCATTCACTCCTGCAGAGAAGCCAACATTCTGCTGATGTCTGAGTAACGATAGACATTTATTATTATCTACCAGGCCTTTTATCTCGCTGATGCTGTTGTCCGAAGAATCGTTATCAACAATCACTACAGATATAGAAACATCCGAACGTAATAACGAATCTATACAGCGGCGTAAGTAACCGCCGCTATTGTAGTTGACAATTACAACACCGATATTCATTGCTTCAGTTTAGTAGCGATGGCGAGAAAAATAAGCGAATGGCGCAGTGATCATTGCGCTTTTAACTTCGCTGTTTTCCACTGTTTTACTTTCCTGAATGGCTCGTCTCTGTCGCAATACTCTGGGCAATCCGAGCAACGCGTCCCATTTGGATCTGACAATCACCCTGCCCCTGCCTTTGAATGTATACAAGACAATTGTGATCAGGTTCATCAGGATATGTTGAGGTAAATACAGCCATAACATGGAGCCTGGCATATTTTTAAAAAACGTCCACACCAGATTTCGATGACCGTGATAAACAGTAAAATCACTTTCACTGCCGGTAATACCGGAACCCTTGTGTTTCACAATACAATGATCAAGGTGGACACAACTTGCGCCCTTCAGCCGCATTCGAAAAGCAAGATCAACATCTTCGTTATAGCAGAAATAGTGATCATCCATACCACCCAGTTTCTTGACCAAACTCATATCGTATAAAGCTGCGGCGCCACACGGCGAAAATATTTCCTCGTCTGGGTTGCGCACAATATTCGACAACGAACCGTGGTCCCTGCGCCACACAAGCCCGCTCACATGATAATGATCACCGGTACCGTCAAGGGTCTCCTCATTATCCAGGCATACCAGTCTGCAGGAAAACATTTTCGTGTCGGGATATTGGTTAATTCCCTGGCGTAAATCAGACAACCAGTCTTTTGATGGAACAGTATCTGGATTCAGTAACGCCAGCCAGTGACAATCTTCAACGCTGTTAATCGCCAGATTATTTGCGCGTGCAAATCCCAGGTTTCCCTCTGCTTTGATTAACTCAATATCAGGATACTTTTCCGAAAGTCGGTCCACTGAACCATCGCTACTACCATTATCCACAATCACCACTCGCGTCGCCGGACTGCTTTGATTGTATACGGCAGAAAGGCAATTACTGAGAAATGCTCCTCCATTGAAATTGACGATAACAACGGCGATTGTTTCCACTTCATTTTCCATGGAGTCTACCGGCGTTTTAATCGCCAAATGTTTTAAGTTTTTCTCAACAGATTGCGCACTGTATATATGGGTTTATCCTGGGCTTCGTAATAAGTACGCGTCATTAATTCTGCGATCAATCCCACCGTAATGAACTGCAGTCCGGTAAAGATCAGCAGAATGCCTAGCAATAACAGTGGTCGGTCCGACATCGGTATATGGTACACCAGCTTTTCGATAGTCAGGAATAAACTAATCAGAAAACCAATCATACCGCTGACCAAACC
>Ga0055584_100001481_pt1 | contig 23053 bp, 13 predicted proteins | sample OSDHelmetaG_FD_58716 | JGI IMG/M metagenome (GOLD analysis project Ga0055584, IMG submission 58716) | Pelagic marine sediment microbial communities from the LTER site Helgoland, North Sea, for post-phytoplankton bloom and carbon turnover... | ecosystem: Environmental > Aquatic > Marine >...
TTTTCACCAATTGCGAAGCAGTTTGCATCATTGTTCAAGTAGACAGGAACCTTAAATTCATTTTCGAGTATGGCTTTCAGATGTACTTCTTTCCAAGATTGAATATTTGAAACATCATAGACAATACCTTTTTGAATATCACAAACACTAGGTATCCCTAGTCCAATTCCTTGTATACCATCATTCCAAACTTCTTTGATGGCTGATTTTAATTCTGACAAAACTTCTTGTTCCGTACCTGAAGCATCAATATTTACTTTATGCTGATTTTTTATTTTTCCCCCACTAAGAACATCATTATCAATCTCCGCCACATGTACCTTAGTACCTCCTAAATCAACTCCAATAATTTTGATTTCACTATGTTGTGAATTCATTCTTTGGTCTTTTTTTGAAGAGAACTTGTCATTAATTGATTGGTAATTAGTGGTTTTGACCAAAATCCAATACTCATAATATATCCCAATGAGATAAAGAGAAATAACATTCCAATTCTCAATCCGAAGACATCACCTAATGAGCCAACGATTAACGGTAAAACGGCTCCTCCGGCAATACCAGTGACTAATATTCCAGATAGTGAACCATGATTATTTGTCACAGAATTAAGAGCCAATGATATTATTATCGACCACATTACTGAAGCAAAAAATCCAACCATAGGAAAAGAGATTAGGGCAATACTTTTACTTCCAAACAAAGCTAAAATGAGAGAGACTATAGCCGCTCCTGAAAACCCAATCAGCACTTTTCTACTGTCCATGACCTTGAGAAGCACGAGTCCTAATATAGTTCCTGCTGTCATGAGCCCCCAAAACAGTGCTACAGTTCGAGCACCAGTGGTCTGTGGGTCCACTTCATGATAAGTTTGAAGAAATTCTGAAATCCAATTGGCTACACCTTGCTCTGACCCTACATAGCAAAACACGGCCAAAAAGTACATCCAAACCATGGGTTTTTTGAGTAACATCACATGAGTATTCATTGCTCCCACTTTCTCATCATCTTTTCTTTCTACTGATGGAAAAGAGGTCAAGCCTATGACTAAGACCATGATAAGCGATACCCCAGCAAAGACCCAATACAATGATATCCAAGGTAATTCAGAAGGGACAAGACTACTCATAGAATCTAAAAACCAAGATGACGTATTGCCTGCTTTAAGATTAAGAACGAGATATGAGTAAACCAATGGGCTCAAAAATGAAGCAAGACCAAAGAACAATTGTCCAATTACTGATGTGAATGCGAAATGCTCTTCACCACCAGCAATCCTCAACAATGGATTAATTGCTACTTGTAACATTGCCATTCCTGAACCAATTAGGAACAATGAAACGATATACATCGCATAAGTAGGATTTGAGGCAAAAATAAAAGCCCCTAAACTGCTTAGCAGAAAAGCAATTACCATCACAGTTTTTTCTCCCAACCTCTCAACCATTACTCCACTAGGTATAGACATGACTCCATAGGCAATGAAAAAAGCAAATGGAAGCACTGCGACCATCGTTAGACTGAGGTCATAACTATCTATGATATCAGGCACTAATGGGCCTATAATATTTGTCAAAAAAGAGATGACAAAAAATGTGAGGATGATAAGTCCTACAATGAAAAAATTACGTTTCATCTATTGAGGCTTTTTTCTAAGGTTTGTTTACAGGCTGCTTGAACATTGGAAAGAATTTTAATAGGTCAGCTTGTGATGGCTGCATTCCATATTCAGCAATTTCAAAAGCCTCCGTATATTTTATTTCTTTTGCTTCTTCTTCACCATACCATTTTTCTAAAGAAGCTTTTCTTTCTGGTGACATTTTCCCTGGATTCCTTTTTACTCTTTTTGAAAGCCACTCCCTTTTTGCTTTATCACCTTTTGGCACTTTTGCCACACTCGCATCACCACCATTTGTCCAAGGGCCCCATTCATACATCTGTGAGTAATGAGCATCCATGGCATCTACCTTCTTTTCTATAACCTTATCAATAGCTACAACTAAATCTGGAGTATGTGGATACGGTTTTTGAAAGCGATCTTGCATGTATAAGAACAATGGATTCTTGTTAAGCGGTGGAGTATCTGGACATACATTTGGTACAATGACCATATATGATGCATCCATTACGACCTTTCCTGCATTTCTATGATCAGGATGATAATCATTTGACCTAAGCCCTAAAACGATGTCTGCATCCCAATTCCTAATTGCCCTGATCACTTGATGTCTGACATGCAAGGTAGGCATCAATTCTCCATCGTGATTGTCTAATGTCTCATACTCAGCTATACCTAACCTTCTACCTGCTTCTGCAGCTTCTTCTCTTCTACGGTTACCAAGAGCTCCTCCTCCTTGAGATTGATGACCTGCATCACCACTTGTCAAGGCTAAGAATTTTACATTATGTCCCATCTCTGCAAAAAGAGCAGCTGTGCCTCCAAACTTAGAATCACAATCATCGGGATGTGCCCCAATAGCAATGATATTCAATGGTTTAGACTGTCCAAACAACATTGCTGCTGACATTAACAGTACTATTGAAATTAAGTAAATATTTTTCATTCTCTATGATTTAGTAAATATTTTCAAATTGTTCTGTTTGTGTAAAATAGCCCACAGCTTTATCTGTGGGCTAATAATTGTATGTATGAAAACGTATGAAATTCTTAGTACCCTGGATTTTGAGTGAAATTCGTATTCAAATCCAGTTCTCTCTGTGGAATAGCAAATAGCAATTTCCCATTTACAGATTTCCCCTGTGCTGCCATTACACTTTCGGCTACTCCAAATCTTAATAAATCAGCCCATCTATGATTCTCAAAAGCCAACTCTACCCTTCTCTCATGAAGCAACTTCTCGTTAAAAGAACCTGGAGTGCTACTATCAATTCCACTTAATCCCGCTCTGGTTCTTACCTGATTTATAAGATCGTAACCTTCAGAACCTTCACCAACAGCCTCTGCTAACATCAAAAGTACATCAGCATATCTAAACACGACCCAATTATTAGGAGCATCGTCATCACTGAAAGAATTAGTCGACCCATATTTTAATGTCCAAGGACTAATCTCTGTCAATCCATCTATTAAATTCAATCTGGAATCACCCTCTTCATATTCAGCAATTAAATCTGCTTCAGGAATATTTCTCTGTCCAGAGGTAACAGCTGCTGCAAGGTCACCATTAAACTGATTAGTGAAATTATTTCCTTGATCACCAAAACCACCTTCAAACTCCACTTCAAATATAGATTCAGAATTGTGTTCATTTTCCACTCCCCAGAGATTAGCGAATTCACTTACCAAGCTATAACCACCAGAAACAACTTGTCTCAAAGCAGCAGCGGCATTGGTATCATCACCAATGGTGAGGTATACTCTCCCTAACAATGTATTGGCAGCTCCTTTGGTAGCTCTACCTACATCGCTTCCGCTATAACTTGATGGAAGACTGGCAGCAGCACTAGTCAGATCATTAATAATATGATTAAACACTACATCTTGACTTACTTGGACATGCTCTAATCCTTCATCTACCGAAGCTGTTTCTGTCAGTACTAATGGAATATTGCCAAACCCAACTGCTAAATGATAATAATAAAGAGATCTAAGAAATAATGCTTCCCCTCTGTATTGAGATTTCAATCCAGCGTCCATATCCACCGCGTCTATTCTGCTTAGAACTATATTAGCTCTTGAAATTCCTAAATAAGAATCATTCCAGGCAGCTTCAGTTATTTCACTTGTAGAGATATCTGAAAACTTATCGAACACAGTTATTTCTTCAGCCAATCCAGTTCCATCCCAAAAAGTATTGTCTGACCGCAACTCTTGAAGGACCCAATAACTTTGGTTATAGCATCCATCAGCTTTTAATGAATTGTATATCGCACTTACTGCTACTTCCATATCAGATGCAGTATTATAGAAATTTCCAGCATTCCTTTGAGAAATTGGGGCAAGATCAGTAAAGCTCTCCGAACAAGACATCAATCCAGAAAAGATTATTATTGATATTATATATTTATTTTTCATTTCAAATATTTTTATAATGAGTAATATTAAAATGAGGCATTGATGCCAAAAGTCATTACTCTGGATAATGGATATGCACCATAATCTTCTCCTTGTACATTAACATTATCATCATTATTATTCACCTCAGGATTGAATCCTAAATAGTCAGTAAACGTGATTAGATTAGTACCTGACACATAAAGTCTTAAACTAGAGAATACATCTCCTAGAGCAGACTGAGGAAAATTATAAGCCATTGTCACATTTCTTAATCTTATGTATGAAGCATCTTCTACTTGATAATTAGATGGCCTGTTGTTGCTGTTTCCAGTTTGCCGGTTAGCTCTAGGAATTTCTCCATTACCAGGATCAGAAGGAGACCTCCATCTGTTCACCCAGTCCGCATAACTATTATAATTGGCTTCTCCATTACCCATGTGCCTTCTCGTTAAGTTAAGAACTTCTGCTCCTTCCACACCTTGGATAAGGAAGCTCAGACTTACATTTTCATATGAGAAAGTATTCGTAATACCATATGTAAAATCAGGTAAATAATTACCTACTGTTGTTCTATCAGAAGCATTGATTACACCATCATTATTGATGTCTTTCCATCTAAAATCTCCAGGCCTTGGCGTTGCAATCTGATCTGTAGGTCCCGCATCTATCTCTGCCTGAGTTTGATATATTCCATCCGTTTGATATCCAAAATAACTTCCTATTGGTTCGCCAATTTGAGTAATATGACGGTTACCTGCACCACCAGAACTTAATATTGGATCACCAGAAGGGCCTAGTTTTGTAACTTCATTATCAATTGTAGAAAAATTCAAGTCAGTAGTCCATCTCAATTTCCCAGTAGTATTTCTACTTGTTATCTGAAGTTCAATTCCCTTATTTACGACTTCACCTATGTTAGTTAAGGCGTTAGTAAATCCTAAAGCAGCCGGTACTTGTACTGCTAACAACAAATCTGTTGTCGTACTTTTAAAATATTCAACTGTACCGTAAATCCTATCTTCTAAAAATCCAAAATCTAGTCCTATATCATATGAACTTGTCTTCTCCCAACTCAAATCTTGATTGCTAATTGTAGAAGGAGAAATACCATTTGTCAGTGAGCCTCCGAATGTATAATTTGATTGACCTAGCAACCCAATAGACGCATAATTTGGAATGAGGAAGTTTCCTGTTTTCCCCCAACTGGCCCTCAATTTCAAATCACTCAACCAATCAGCAGATTTGATATCATTTGAAATTCTCCAGCCTACTGATGCAGAAGGGAATATACCTGTCTTATTGCCAGCTCCAAAGCGAGATGATTTATCCGATCTTATAGAAGCCGTTACTAAAAATCTGTCATTGTAATCATAATTAACTCTTGCTAACATTGAGAACAATGACCATTCTTCCTGCGCAGCAGTTCCTTGCACAACTTGACCACCACTTACAGTTGTAACCAAATCATCAGGAAAATTATCAGCAATGATGGTATTGATATCTATTTTCTCCTTTTGTGCAGTTACTCCTGCTACAGCGTTAATGTTGTGCTCTTCACCTATTTTGGTATTATAAGACAAAGTCTGTTCTGCTACCCAACTTACACTTTCAGAAGAACTAGATTGTCCATAAGGTTCACCAGATGTAGCTGTTCTATATAGCAATGTATTTGCTCTATAGAAATTCCTCTTATAGTTATTGACATCGACTCCAACATAAGTCTTGAATGTCAAATTATCCATAAAATCAAACTCCAAATATCCACTGCTGAATGTTCTGAATTGATTTAACTGATCATCCACAGCTTCGATAATAGCCAAAGGATTACTTGCCGAGGTCATGGATGAAGATTGGTCATCACTTGTTCTCAAATAACTTTGATTATCCAATTGATTCGGCGTGCCATCTGCATTTAATGGTCTTACAGTCGGAGAATGAATGATTCCAGAATAAACAATACCGGGAGGCCGAGCAAAGTAAGGAGAGCCTGCTGGCAGCTTATCCGATGAAGTATAAGATGGGTTCAAATTAAATCCTGCTCTTAGTTTATTACTGATATCTGCTTGAATATTCATTCTAAAACTATATCTGTCAAAGCCGGACTTTTCGATAATTCCTTCTTGATTATAAAAATTACCTGCCAGATAATAACTCACATTATCCGCTCCTCCAGAAACCGATAGATTATGACTTTGAAGCATAGCAGATCTAAACATTACATCTTGCCAATCCGTATCAGTACCATCTGGGTTTTGAATATCATCCGCTATTCTCCAAGCTCCATTAGTTCTTACTGAATTAGGATCACTGGCACTTGCACCTTCTGGTCCATTCTGAAGATAGGCATTATTAGTCGCGTCTAGATTGTAGTCTATCAATTGAGCTGCATTCATTAAATCCAACTTATTAGCTACAGTCTGAGATCCAACATATGAATCATATGAAATGACAGGTTTTCCCGTTCTGTTCCCTGTTTTAGTAGTAATCAGAATAACACCATTAGATCCTCTAGATCCATAAATTGAAGCAGCTGAGGCATCTTTTAACACTTGTATAGATTCTATATCATTAGGACTAAGCGTTCCTAACGGGTTTGCAGTTGGAGGTCTGAACCTTCCAGCTCCTCTTCTAAAGTTATCACCTTGTACTCCAAGATCCACATTCTTAGATACTGGGAATCCATCAATAACATAAAGTGGTTCGTTTCCTGCTGTGATAGAACCTACACCTCTGACTCTTACAGTAGGTCCTGCCCCTGGCTCTCCACTCGTTTCACTTACCTGGACACCTGCCATTTGACCTTGAATCGCATTTTCAAAATTAGTTACGGCAATATCAGATATCTGACTCGCAGAAATCGTTGTCACCGCACCTGTAATGTTTCTTTTCTGTTGTCGGCCATATCCCACCACTATTACTTCATCCAATGCACTTGCATCTTCAGACAAAGTGATATCGATTACTGTTCTACCATTAATTAATACTTCTTGAGTGGCATATCCTAAATATGCTACCACTAGTGTCGTTGCATTATCTGGAGCAGATAGAGAAAATGATCCATCAAGATCAGTTGCTGTACCCGTGGTTGTTCCTTTTACTTGAACAGTTGCACCAATTAATGGCAATCCATCTGGTCCTAATACCGTCCCACTAATTTCTATAATTTGATTTAGAGCTATTAATGACTCCGTGATGTTAAGAAGTTGAGCTTTCTTTTCTGTATTTGTTTTTTGCAAACTAAGCTTACCCTTCTTTTCTAACTTCTCAATCTGCTTGAGTTTCCGCTCAAGTTTTTTAGCATTTTTGACTCCTTTTCTATTGGCCTCATGAATTACAAAATATTTAAGTCCAATAGCTCGATACTTAAATCCTGTGCGAGTGAGTAGTCTATCCACTGCATTTTCCAAGTCCTCACTTTCTTGAAAATCAAAAACAACTTCAATGTCCTTAAGCAACTTTGTTTCATACGAAAATGCTATTTGATATCTCTTACTCATCTCATCCAAAACTTCGATAAGTTGACGAGTATCACTTTTTGATTCTGATTCTGCATGAGCTACTGGCAGCCATGTTGTGAGCAGAATACAGAAAAGTAAAATCAGTTTAGGCGGTTTGTAGATTTTAGATAGTTTCATAGTTGAACACGTTTTTTGATAATGATTGTTTATGAATGCTTTTTGGTTATTCTACCCTATAGATATTTTCATGTTTAGTGATTTCAAGTTTGGTTACTTCTTTGAGTACTGCTATAGTGGTCTCAATGTTGTCAACTGGAATTCCTACAGTAAACTTTCGACTTAGATTGTCATCATTGACGACATCGAACTTTTGACCATAGATGTCTTCTACTTTCTGTAGAATATGAATCAGAGAAATATTTTGCATACTTGTAAATCCATCTCTCCATACAATGGACCCATCCTTTTTAAAATATTGTTTTTCTCTTTTTTTCGTTTGAAAAGAATAAGTGACGATATCACCTGGCTCCATTAACAATGTTTCTTTTTCTTCTTTCAGATCAAGCTTAACCTTACCTTCTTCAAGAATTACTTGAGTCTGATCATGTAGAGTATTTACATTGAAGGATGTACCAAGGACTTCTACGGTAAGATCAGAAGTAACCACTTGAAATTTTTGACCTGTTGTTTGCTTTTTCTCCACTTCAAAAAAAGCTTCACCTTTTAGATATACCTGACGATCACATGTATTGCACCAGCTTTCCTGATAACTAAGCTCAGAGTCTGCATTTAGTTCTACAGTTGATCCATCTGGCAATTGGACTGTTTTGGATTCTGCGAATGCAGTAGAAATCATCACCAGCTTATCCTCAGATTGCCAATTCCAAGCATACCCACCTAATATTAAAATTGCCGCTGCTGCTGAAAGTCTTTTCAAAAATTTTCTTCTTCTAGATATGATAGCAGTTTTTGTCGTTTTTACATTTGTTGAGCTCTGCCTTATCTTAGAAATAGTCTTATCATATATCAGTTCTGAATGTTTGCTTTGTAAAGAAGGGCATTGTTGTATTTCCTCCCAAAGTCTTTGCATTACATCATCATAATGTTTTCCTTTTTCATCCTTGAAGACATTCAAAAGAATAATGAGCTCAGTTTCAGTGCACTCGCTTCTGAAAAGCTTTTCTAATAATCTTTTCTGTGTATCCATATTATAGCAAGTCTCTTCGTTTTAAGAGTGGGTTTTAATTAGTGTTCCGAATAAAACATTGAAAAGGATTACTCTAAGGTCATTTTTTTTTAAAAAGAATGCTTTTTAGCAAATAAATATCTACCATTGTAAAGACCAAAAGCTTTATCCAATGAAACATAAGGAGGCTTTTCATTTACTAAAAGTGAAAAATGGAGACATAAATAGTTTCCGTTGGGTCTATGATGAATATCATGATAAGGTCTACCATTATTGTTTCAAATATATAAGACAGAAAGAAGTCGTTGATGAAATCACTGCCGACGTATTTGTGAAATTCTGGGAAAGGAGAGACCGATTAGAAAAGGGATTTTCTGCAAATGGACTGCTTTATAAAATAGCAAGAGACTATTGTATTGATCATTTACGTAAGACAGCCCGATCTAAAGAGCTAAGAGATTTATATCTAAGTCATTATGAAGAAAGTCTTTCTAATGCGATAGAAGAAGAAATACATTTTAAAGAGAGCTTAGAGGTGATTGGGAAAGTCATAAATACGATGCCTCCAAAAAGAAAACAAGTTTTTCAAATGCGTTATCAAAATCATATGACGAATGATCAAATAGCAAAGGAGTTAGATATCTCTCCCAATACCGTTAAAGCTCATTTAGCGAAAGCTTCGAACTTTGTTAGAAATTATCTTTTTACACATTCTGACGTCGTCTACATCTTTGTATTCATGTATATATTATGGTTCACATAGTCTTAATGAAGATTTCAAAACCTCTGACAGAGCATCCGATTGTCGTCTGAAAAGATGGGATGTTTGACTAATCAAAATTCAAATGCAGGCTCAATGAGAAGATAAAGTACAAAATCACATCAACTCTAGTAAATCTCAATCCAAAACTTCGAAAAGCTCTACAGGGTTGGCTTTATTTTTCAAGGGTTTATTCCCTATATTATTGGTATTCAAAACAGATTTTATAATTTCGTTCATCTGTTCATTCACCAATATCTGACCATCCTCCGCAGCTGATTGCAACCTTTGTGAAGTATTAACCACATCTCCAAGAACGGTATAGTCTAGTCTTTTAAGTGAAGTAGATCCTATATTTCCTGATACCATTTCTCCACAATTTATTCCAATACTCACTTGAGGGGAATAGTTGAGTCCTAATGGGTTTGCTTCCATTTTCTCTATATCGTTTCTGATTGCTAATGCGCACTTGGCAGCATTGACTTCATGACCTTCACCTCTAAACACAGCCATTACAGCGTCTCCAATAAATTTATCTACATATCCATCATGATCTAAAATCTCTTTGACAATCACCTCGAAATAGGTATTCAAGAGATTGACCAATTCATCAGGTTTAATCTGTTCACTTATAGATGTGAACTTACAGATATCAATAAATGAAACAGAGGCATTGATCAATTCATTTCCAGAGATAGCACTTTCAAACTCCTTTCCTGACATAAAATTAAGAACGGTATCATCCACATATAGCTTCATGATATTGTTCTCCTTCATAGCAGCAATAGTTTTCCTTAAAGAATCTACATGACTGAGGGTTTTCTGAATGGTCAACTCCAAGTCTTCAAAATCAATAGGCTTTGTCACAAAGTCAAATGCTCCCCTATTCATTGCCACTCTTAAATTCTTCATATCACCATATGCTGATACAATTACCGTTTTTAGAAGTTCATTTCTTTCTTTGAGATTAGATAGCAAGGTTAAACCATCCATTTCTGGCATATTGATGTCGCTCAAGACGATATCAATGTCATGATTAGCATCTATGGCCTCAAGGGCTTCCCGTCCATTTAAAGCAAAAAGAAAGCTGTATTCTTCAGCTCTAATTTTTTTTCTAAACTTTTGTCTAATAAGATCTTGTAGATCTTTTTCATCATCTACTACTAAGATGCGCGCCATCCTAATTCAAGGTTTTAAGTTTTTCTTTTAATTGATTGAAGTCTAAAGGTTTAGTAAAGAATTCATCCGCACCCAGAGATTCAGCAGTATTCATGTTACTCTGATCTCCATAAGCTGATATCATCATGACTACTGGAGGGGGCACAACATATTTCTTTTTCAAGTATTCTAATAGCTCAAGACCACTCATGCCAGGCATATTGATATCTGAAAGAATCAAATCGGCTTTTATCTCCATATTATTTAAAGTATCAATCGCTTCTTGGCCTGACAAGGCAAATTCCAACCTCATTTCTCCATTCCTTATCTCTTTTCGGAATCGTTGTTTGAAGAGCATTTGCACGTCCTCCTCGTCGTCTACTATTAGTATTTTCATTGGTTCTTTATTAATTGGTAATTAAGATTATTTTTCTCCTACAGGTAATTTAACAATAAATTTCGTTCCGTTTCCATTTTTGGATTCCACATTCAATTCTCCTCCATGTGCTTTCACAATATCATAACTCAAGGACAGCCCTAATCCAGTACCTTGCCCTGTTGGTTTAGTAGTGAAAAATGGTTCGAATATTTTATCTCGAATTTCATCATTAATTCCATAGCCATTATCCTCTACTATAATTTCAATGAACCTATTTTTATCATTCTTAGTTCCAGAGTGACTTATTGTAGAAACCGTAACGGTTGGTTGAAATTCAATGTTTTCACTTTGCTCTTTTTTCTTCATTACAGCATGAAATGCATTAGTTACGAGATTAAGAAATACTCTACCCATATCTTGAGGGATTACGTTTATCAGAGTAATATTTTCATCATAGTTGGTTATCATCTCTGCATTAAATGTTGTATCCTTTGCTCTCAGACCATGATATGCCAATCTAAGATACTCATCCACTAAAGCATTTAAATCAGTAAGTATTTTTTCTTCAGTGTTACTTCTACTGTGCATGAGCATGCCCTTGACAATCCCATCAGCACGTTTGCCATGATGTACAATTTTTTCAAGATTATGTTTGATATCAGAAGCTATAACTTTTACCTCATTTAGATCTCCTTTTTCGATCTCTTCATTCATTTCTTCTACGAGTTCTGAACTAACCTCCGAAAAATTATTTACAAAATTTAGTGGATTTTGAATTTCGTGAGCGATACCTGCAGTTAGTTCTCCTAACGAAGCCATCTTCTCCGATTGAATTAGTTTTGCCTGGGTGGACTTTAGATCAGCATATGCTTTTTCTATTTCTTTGGCATGAGCCAGTTCTCTGTCTTTCGTTTTTTCTCTTTCAATCCTAATAGTTCGTTCTTTTTGGGTTTTGTGCACAAACCAAACTCCCAGCACCAAACCAATAAAGTACAATGTATAAGCCCACCATGTCATCCACCATGGAGGGTGAATCCTAAAACTAAATTTATCTTCAGTCCAAACACCTGAATTCTCCATAGATCTAACTCTAAAAGAATAACTACCAGGATCCAAATTGAAGTATGAGATCTCATCTTCATTCTTTCCAGTTCTCCAATTTTGATCATGATTTTCTAACTGATATTGCACACTTCCCTCAGTAGATTGGCTTATGTAATCTATATAGCTGATAGAAAATGATAGATTATCTTGGTTATATGCAAAAGAAACTTCTTTACCATCTTTGTTTAAGCTTTCAGTCATATTTTCATCCATGACGAAAAGCTTTGAAATTGAGAGTTTTGATTTATGACTAATATTTTTTTCGAAATCTTCAGGCCTAAATTTTATATACCCTTCAGATGTCCCTAAATAATAATCTCCTTGACTGGAATAAAACAAATCATCGCTTCTTCTTTCAATTCCCTGTACATCACCTATCTCAATGATAATAGAAGTTTGGGAATTCAAGTCATATCTTAAGAAACCAGCTGATGTACCCAATAATAATAGTGAATCATTCACAGCACTAATAATTTCAACGGTAGTCTCTTCATCCAGTACTTGTGCATAGTCACTTATCAGTTCGAATTCATCTTTTTCATAATTGTATTTCCTCAGACCACTGCGCCAATTACCAACATATAAGTTCCCATAGGGATCCTCATATATTTCTCGTGGACCGTCTTGTACTGTGCTCAAAAATGTATAATCAGTAAAAGTTTTATAATCTGGATTTAATTTTTTCAAACCATAATTGCTGAAACCAATCCACATATTATTCTTTGAATCCACCAATACTTCATGAACAAATAATCTGGACTCAGGGATATACTCATCAGATGAATACTCAATTTCAGTAAAAGTTTGCTTCATAATATCAAACAAAAACAGCCCATTACCAGTAGCAACTAGAATACTATCATTATTAATATGATCAGATTCGACTATTTGTGTTTGTACCTTATTGTTATTTAATGTGGAATAGACTGGAAAGACTTCAGCATAACCAGTTGATATATCATATTGTAGTAAGCCTTTAGATGTAGATATCCATAAAAAGCCATGTGAATCACTATTTATATGATTAAGATAAAGAGGGTCATCATCTTCAAAGCTTAATAATGTGGATACATCTCCTTCGTCATTCAAAAGACTTAAATGGTTTTCGCCACCTATAAAAATAGAACCATCACTACTCTCAGAAAATGTATATACCTCTTTGCCTATTTGCTTATGATCAATAACAATAGGGGATAAATTTATATTAAATAAAGCCTTCTCACTTTGAGGATTCCATCCCGTCACCCATAACAAATTGTCATCTGTAACTATTGATGACCAGAGCGCATCATAAGGAAGATTAAAACTATCTCCTTCTCTAGATCCAAAATGCTGAACTTTCTTACTTATAGGATCGTACCTATTCATTCCATTGTTCATTGTTCCTATCCATATTCTTCCTTGCACATCCTCCTGGATAAATCTAATATGATCTTCACTATAACCAAAATTTCGAGTAGGTGGCCGGCTTAAATTATAAGGCTGTAATGGGTCATAGGTATGTTTAGTGAATACCCCTATTTCTCGATCCATTGTATGTAATCCATCCCCTGCAGTGCCCACCCAAAAAGTGCCTCTACTGTCTTCAAAAACAGAAGTCACAATATTGTTTGATAAGCTTTTCGGATCATTGTTATCTGAAACATATCTTTTTACATCAAGAGTGATGGGATCAATACGAAAGAGACCTCCATCTGTTCTCTCCCCGTAAAAAGGACTCGACGTACCAGCCCAAATTATTCCTGAATTATCGATAAATAATGAGCGCACATGTTCTTTCCCTAAAATCTGTGCATCTGAACTTTCTTTAAAATTTCTCTCAAAAGAATTAGTCATGGGATTCCAGTAATCTAATCCTTTTAACGTACCAACCCACAATCGACCATTTGACTCCTCGACCAATGATCGAATAGCATTAGACCTTATACTTTTTGAATCATTGGGATCATGGCTATAATTGGTAAACTCCTCTGCATTTGGATTATATTTTGACAGCCCTACTCCAAAACTTCCTATCCATATATTTCCGTCACTCGCAGCTAGAATACATTCTAAACGATCTGAAATAAGTGAATTTGGATTATTTCTTTCATTACTAAAAGCATAATAGGATTCTCCATTGTACCTTAACATACCGAGATCCCCTGTAGCCATCCATATATTTCCCAATTGGTCTTGACTCAAGTCGCTGATACGACTTTCTGAGTAATTAGAAGGAACTGAAATAGTGCTTAAAGAAATGTCTTGGGAGTAGCTTTGAAATACAGCATGCAATAGACAAAATATAAATAGTGTACCATATATTTTTGAATGCTTCAATTGGTTGTCAAATTTACAATGGCAATATAACCATGAATGTTGAACCTTTACCTTCTTCAGACTCTATTTTTATCTCTCCTCCATGACCTTTGGTAACTATATCATAACTGATACTCATGCCTAAACCCGTGCCTTGTCCAGTAGGCTTTGTAGTGAAGAAGGGCTGGAATACTTTTTCAAGTGTTTCTTTATTCATGCCTATACCATTGTCCGTGATTGTGATTCTTACTTCTTTTTCAACATCTGCAAGGACCGTATTTAATTCCACTCTTGGCTCATATCCTCTTGTATTCAATCCTTGTTTCTTTTTATGAACAGCGTAAAAGGCATTATTAAAAATATTCAATAATACCCTGCCTATATCCGGAGCTATCACTTTTACTTTTGTAAGATTTTCATCTAAATGTTTTTCAAGTAAAGCACTAAAATTGTTATCCTTTGCTCTTAGTCCGTGATAACTCAGTTTGAGATATTCGTCACAAAGAGCATTTATATTTGTTTCTACCTTCTCTCCAGAAGTCTCTTTAGAATGCTCTAGCATTCCGTTTACGATAGTACTCGCTCTATTTCCATGATGTGATATTTTATCAAGATTTGATTTCAAATCATTTAGAATGTCTTGAGCTTCTTCGAAATCTTTTTTTCCCAATTCTTCAAAAACCTCATCTATCATCTCAGCACTCACCTCGGAGAAGTTATTGACAAAATTTAGAGGGTTTTGTATTTCATGAGCTATTCCGGCAGTTAACTCTCCTAAGGAAGCCATTTTTTCGGATTGGATGAGTTGAGTTTGTGTTGCCCTCAATTTCTCCAGAGTAATATTTAACTCACTATTTTTCAATTCCAACTCTTCTACACTTTCATCCAGAAAAGTGGAAATAGTTTTTTTTATTTTTTCAGTTCGCCCTAGCTTGAACTCTGCTATGGTTAAATCCTTATCTACTTTTTCAAGTAACTCTAAAATGTCGTGAGGTGTACCCTACTACATCAGCAAATAGTATGGCTGCTAGGCGGCGATTGGATTTGTTTTCAGATGGCATACGGAAAGATAAAGCTTTCTAATAATATGAGAGCAGCTATCATAATCAAAAGAGCTGATCGGTAAATACGCTTCCCATTGTTCTATAAAATTAGATTCGGATAAAAATAAAAACCTAGATTATAAGTGTAGCCCAAAGAAACTTACAAACCCAAGACTTTTGTACCTTGTTCGAATACTATATCCACTGGGATTCCAGCCTTTGACAATCGATCTAAGTCAGACTGCAATACTTCTCCAATATTTGCTTTTTCGGCAACTAGAGATGCTACATTTTCATAATCTCCATCTCCTTGAAGTGTCAAAATGAGCTCAGAAAGTTCATCCATTGCTCCCTCAAACTTTTCAATATTGATCTTGTACTTTCCAGTTTCCTGATTCTTCTCAAATGCACCTTTATCATTGAAATAATTGAATCTAATCATATTGGCTTTGCCATGAGCGGATGAAGCCCCAAATCTTACTGAGCGAAATATTGAAGCCATAAATGTGACATAATAATCTTCTAAGTCAGCAGTCAATTCCCCTCTTTCATGAAGCTGTCTTATCATATACAAACCCAGCATATCAGCTTTACCTTCTTCAAGAGCTGATGCATGTTCTTTTAAAGCCGTTCTAACCGTTCCTCTTCCATTAATAGTATTTTTAATTCCGAGTCCATGAGCAACTTCGTGGAACATTGTATTAGAAAAGAAGGCATCAAAAGTGATGTGATTTCTTTGGCTATCATCTACTAGCATATCAGCTATAGGGATCAAAATTTTGTCGAATTTAGCCTTCATTGCATTCTTCAATTGAAGCCTTCTGGTTCCTTTGGCTAATTGAACTTCTTCGTCATTAGGAAGATTTATTGCAATGGTCTTACTACCAGAATTACAATCTCCTGCATAATAAATTACATCATAGGCATTGAGTTCTGTATCTGTTCCTGGAGTTTCTGTTTTATACTCATCTGCGACCGGTAGACCTTTTTGTAGGTCAGGAAGGAAGGCAGCATATTTTGCCAATCTTTCACTCCATTCCATATCTTTTACTAAGACATAAGCCTCATGTGCCGCTTTATAACCGTAAAGCTGATCCTCGTAATTCTCTATGGGTCCAATGACTATGTCAATTTGATTGGTTTTCATATCGAGCCAAGCCATGTCGCTTGGTTGGTAATCATCCGTTTTTATGGCTTCAGCTCTCAATGTGAGGTAATTCTTAAGGCCTTCATTTTCAGCCAATTCTGCAGCCTTAAGGAGCAAATTTGAAACCTTAGCTACCTCTTCTGGGAACATTTCATGATAAGGTATGGAAGTGAGATTACCATTCTTATCTCTACGTATATAAGTGTACAAGCTAGATTTATCCTCAATATCTGCAGCTTCAAATTCTTCCTTTGTCATATCCTTAGGGTAATAATTAGCACCAGCAGCCTTCGGACCTACTCCCTCTATAAAAGAAGCATTTCCATCTAACCTATCCCAAGGTCCATAGTTGACCAAAGCAAAAGCCTGCTGTTCTTCATTTTCAAGTGACCCTAACAAATCATTCTTACTGCCATAGGCATCATACCAAAAAAGATCATCCATGACTGCAGAGGCTTCAATCAAAACCTTAATCATTTCCTTTTGATTATCGGATAACACAGATAAATCAGTGGTTAATTCAAAAGGTGTGTATTTGCTTAATAGCTTTTGTGTTTCAGATTCTGCTTTTTGATTCCAATCATAATAGTCTGTTACAGATTTTGAACTAATCTCTAAAGGAGTTTCTGTGGCCTCATCACAAGAACTTACAATAATTAAAAACAGAATGGTTAGAATAGAAGCTAAATATCTCATTGATCTCGTATTATTTTTTCGATTAATCAGTTACGTAAGAGGCAATTTAATGATAAACTTAGAACCTTCTCCTTTTTGTGATTCTACATCTAATGTTCCATTGTGACCTTGGGTAATAATGTCATAACTCAGTGATAACCCTAAGCCTGTCCCCTCTCCAGTAGGTTTAGTTGTAAAAAAGGGTTGAAAAATCTTATCACACACTTCCTGAGACATACCTATTCCATTATCAGAAATACATATTTTAATGCCTTCTGGATTTTTGGAGCTTTTCTTCTTATATGCAGAGGTGCTTATGGTTACTAATGGTTCATAAAATGGACTTGAAAGTTCCTTGTTCTTTTTATCTACAGCATAAAATGCATTATTCACAATATTGAGAATTACTCGACCGACTTCTTGAGGTACAATGTGTATTCCGGGTAGTTCTTGGTCAAATTCTTTTTTATATGAAGAATTAAAGCTCTTATCTTTTGCTCTAAGCCCATGATAAGATAATCTCAAATATTCATCACAAAGTGCATTTATATCAGTTTCTACTCTATCCTCTGTACTAGCTCGTGAATGATCTAACATTCCTTTCACGATACTACTTGCTCTCCCACCATGATGGAATATCTTTCCTAAGTTCTGTTCAAGATCATCCAAAATTTCATTTTCAAGCTCAAAATCTCTGTCTTTATCCTCTTTTGATCGTTCTTCTTTAATCTCTTGAATCAATTCCTTACTTACTGCTGAAAAGTTATTCACAAAATTGAGAGGGTTTTGAATTTCATGAGCTATTCCTGCTGTTAACTCCCCTAATGATGCCATTTTTTCTGAATGTATTAATTGATCTTGAGCATCTCTAAGATTGGCAAGTGTATCTTGAAGTTCTTCTTTTTGTGCTCTAAGTTCTAGAGTTCTTTCATTGACTTGCTTCTCTAAAAGAAGCTTCATCCCTTCAGCTTTTACAATCTCTTTCTCCTGTTCTAAAGTTTTAAGTTCTTGCTTTTTTAATGCATTTTCTTGTCGTCGGACGATGACCAATGTCGCTACGAACCATATGAAAACAAATGCCTCTGCAGTCTCAAATAAGCCAGTAAATTTTTCTATTCCTGGAGGAGAGAACAACTTCAACAGATCCTTTATAGAATGTACGGCCACCACAGGAAGTACCACTTTGAAATATGGCTTTAATGGACTCAACTCAGAACGAGTTTGGGACAGATACATCATTCCAAAAAGCATAAAATGTGTAATCCATACTGCAAAAGGTCTCACAAAACCCAATGATGATCCAAGAATTAGAATGATAATAGAAGCTATCATTCCAATACGGAAATTCATCTCCCACTTAGGTGCTAAAGTCTTGGTGTTGTCATGAGTTTGAAGATACCTGAATAGGATTATCGATATGATAAATTCTGCATGCATACTGTAAGGTATAGAATTTGGTAATGAATATGAATAGTATTTTCGACGTAATATTCATTAAAGTTCAAAAAACAAGTCTTAGGGAGCTAATACCTTGAAGACAAACAAATAATTGGCAACAAACAGATCGGACTTCTTTATTGAGGAATTGTTGCTTTTTGCGCAACCACTCCAAAAATCATTAAGAGCAGAGATAATATGATCAAACCCCATTGGCCCATAGTAGGTGTAGCTACAGGGTCTAATACATGAAAACACTGATCAGCAATGGCCTTAGAGCCACAGACAAAGCTATAGATACCGACTGAATCAAAAGTGAGGCTATAGGTACCAGAAAAAGACCCTACAGTTGTGCCAAATCCTAATATAGGTCCAGTCTTATCATACAATATATCTAATGGATCTACACAAGTCATTGTGGAAACCACAACGACTGTCTGGGATTGAAATGCAACTATACAATCTGACGCAACACTTGGATCAACTCCACCATCTGTGATTTGGACTTGTCCTAACAGTCCTGTAGAGATCATCAAAATTGCGCATATGAATATAGATCGTTTCACTATCACCTATTGGTAGTTTGAAATATATTGGGAGGGAACTACGAATTATAGATGCAATTTAAATGCCAAACTGAATTCTAAAATATTGACATAAGCATTCCTAATTATTATCGCATCCAGTAGTCGTTATAGTTAACTGAGCATTGAGGTTAACTTCAAATCCTGGGAGAAGAACTATACTATCCTTTGCGTTGAAAGTCACTTCTGAACCTTTTCTGATAATATTAGAAGCTCTGATGTACTCATTTGTTTTATACTCTAAGAGATCTCCATTTTCCGCATCATCGGTAGGTGAAGCTAAAGTCATTTCATCGGGACAATCCACACTCACAGAAGGAATTTCTGGCTCAGGGCATGTCCCCGCTGCACTAATAATGTAGGAAACTATATTAGATTCCCCATAATTACAACAAGAGAAGTTTCTTGCGCATCGCACATAATAAGTATTTGTAACTAAGTAGGAAGGGTCGTAATCCTTTTCTATTGCACCATCTATTATTTCCCAAACAGCACCTGAACCTTCAGCACCAATTATTAACTCATTTGGCGTATACGGAACACCAGGGCTTCTTTCCTGAGTTGACCTCAGCCACATGTATTCTACATATCCACAACTACCTACTACATCAGATTCTTCTACTATAGGTGGTACATCACATTCTATTGAAGCGACAAAAGTTGAACCATTACTAGAAGAATTATAATCACCATCTATCCCTATAACACCAAATCCAGATAGCGCGACACAGCTTGTGATGTTATAAGTAATCTCCTGTGTGCATGAACCAAAAGTTCCTGCTGATTCGACATATGAAAATACATACGTCCTATTTACCACCCTTTGATCGAAAAAGGCAGATCCTCCCCCACTACAATTTGCAGGAACTAATTCATCAGAAAATGAAACTTCAACATTGTCATTACTACCACAAGAATTAATCATAAAACTTGGATCATCAGAGATAATATCAGAAACAGTAGCGTAACTAGATTCAATAGCGCAAGACCCCGAATCAAAATTGACCGTTTTATTCCAATTGAGTGGACAAGAACTAATTGTGGGTTGACATATTTCTATGACTACGGGGTCGTTATTTCCGTCACCATCCGTTTGTCCATTTCCATTTGGTGTTTCTATTGGATTGCCAGTATCCGACACATCAGATATTAAAGGCGGCAGACCTCCAATTGGGCCACTTGGTGCATAGAAGAAATTATCTAAATCCGGATTTCCCGTTGCAATAGCTGAATTCTCAACATAACCCTGAAGCATATCTTCAACAGATACCACATACTTAGCTGTGAACGTGGTGCTATCAGATATACCAGGTGCTAAACTGCTCAATGGGCCTCCTACAGGAGTGACTAATGTGTCCTGAATCAAAATATCATAAAGAGTAATATTACCTGTATTAATTATTTTAAAAGAATACACTATTGTGTCTCCAACAGTTGTTTCATTATCACCATTGTCTATAACCGTCTTGATATTTTTTATCAATTCAAGTTCAGGTTGAGGAATAATCAATGTTAAGGTACTATCGCTTTTTCCACTGTCATCAAATGGGTGATCTAAGTTTCCTGTATCACTTGTATCTAAAACCACAGTCCCTCCATACGGTAAATTACCAGTCACGACCGCACTATTTTGAACCAACCCACCGTCAACATCAGCCTGACTCAAGATATACCATGCAGAACATAAGGTTTCTTTTCCGGGTGCTAAATTGGTATCACTACATTCCAAACCATTGTTAGCTATAATAGGATCAGAAATAACAATGCTATCAAGAGTTACATTTCCAGTATTACTGATAACAAATGAATAATACAATGTATCTCCGGCTCTTACAGGAGTTCCCGTTTTGCTTAAATCACTCGATTTTATCAATTCAATATTTGCATCTTCAGGAAGAATTGTTCCTGTTAAATCATTTTCATTCTGGAAGCCAACCATTCCGGATTCGTTGTAGTCACTAGAATTTCCAGAGTCGGATTCATCCATTATCACATTATCCTTCGGATCTAATGATGACACTTCTGCTTGATTGTCGATTTTCCCGTTATCTATATCAATTTGATTTATTACATAAACTGTTGACCAATAGGCTTTCTCATTAACCAGCAACATCTCAGGAGTAGAATTCAGACTACTTGAATCAAAAACAAAATCATTCCAAGTATTAGATCCGGTAAACAATGTATCTAAAATTGAAATATCAGATAATGTTACATTTCCTTCATTTGTAATTATGATCGAATAAACAATTGAATCTCCTGGGTTAGCAATTCCATCATATCCTAAGTTAAGCTCGCTGTTCTTCACAAGACTTATCGATGGATTTTGAGGAATATCTGTTGTCAAAGTTATTGAATCAGGGGCAGATTCATTTGAATGAGCTGTTCCTTCATTAATGACTTCACCAGCATCTACATCATTTTGGTTAATGACATACCACCCTTGTAGCACACAGGAATCTAATGGAGAAATAGGCCCTGAACAGGTATTACTCTGTGTTGACAAAAGTGAATCCTTCACCAAAATTTCGGTCAATGGTATCGTACCGTTATTCAATGCTTTGATTGAATAATGAAGTGTATCTCCTAAGCTAATTTGATTATTGTTATCAGAATCATCATATGAGACTAATTTCTTTTCTATTTCGATACAACTGATATCAAAACACCTAAACACCATTGACGAGTTTCCACACTCATCCGTTGCCACAAAGGTGACACATGTCGATCCATTAAGATTTAATATTGGAGAACTTGGAATAGTAGACCATGTTACTGAAGATCCACAATTACTATCAAAAGAATTCGCTCCAGCATGAGAATTTACCCATTGTGTAAATTCAGCATTAACGTCATCATTGCATGACACAACTTCATTTTTAGCATTCTGTATAGTCGGCCCAACTGTATCATTCACTGTAATTATTGCTGAAAATACCGATGTATTACCACACCCATCATCTGTACTCCATTCTAGTCTTCTGACAAACTTATTGGAGCAAACAAATGAGAACGTGTCATCTGAAACAAGAATTACATCTGAAGATCCACAATTGTCATTTGATACTGGCAAACTAGGCAACACAACTTCTGAAGCACATGAGAATATTGAATCTAAAGATCCAGGTGCATTGACAAAATCTGGAGGCAAAGTGTCCTTCACTGTCAAAACAGATTGTACACTGTCAACATTCCCACAATCATCATAAGCCTTGAAAGAATATATAATTCTATAGTTTCCAGAACAGCCATCATTAATTATCGAGCTGTCTCTGGCAAATGTTACCGTTCCACAATTATCAATAAATGATGGATTGACTGGATAAACAATTTCATCGCAATAAACAAGAGTATCAGGAACTTGATCAATTACAGGGGGAATTGTATCAATTATATTTATGGTTTGAATACAAGATGATGATAGACCTGAGTTATCAATTGTTGTCCATATTCTTTGAATTTTATAGCTCGAAGAACATGTTTGATCATAAGTACTATCAGCAAATGAAGTAATAGCAATACCACAATTGTCCATTGTACTTGCAAACCCAAGTTGATTTGGACTTATAATTTCATTGCAATTAAGAATCGTGTCTGATGGACAAGTGATAATCGGAGCTATGTTGTCTGTTACTTCTACTACTTGAATACAAGTGTTGGAATTGCCTGAGTTGTCTTCTGCCGTCCACGTTACTTCTGTGATGCCTAATGGATATGTAGCTAATTCATTGTTACTGGTATCTACTAAGGTGCAATTGTCTGTGATGGTTGGTATACTTAGAATGACTCCACTTGCTGTACACAATCCT
>Ga0055584_100001482_pt1 | contig 23039 bp, 21 predicted proteins | sample OSDHelmetaG_FD_58716 | JGI IMG/M metagenome (GOLD analysis project Ga0055584, IMG submission 58716) | Pelagic marine sediment microbial communities from the LTER site Helgoland, North Sea, for post-phytoplankton bloom and carbon turnover... | ecosystem: Environmental > Aquatic > Marine >...
TAGCAGAGGTTGCTAATGTGCTAATTGATACCAATATGACGTTAGGCATTATACCTTTAGGCACTACTAATGCTTTAAGTCATGTTTTACATGGCGCTGCTACCAAAGTGTTTCCTATTGCTGTGTGTTGTGACGTCATTATAGCGGAAGAAAGGATAACTATTGATACGGCAACCTGCAATGACGAGTTGTTTTTATTAATAGCTAGTATAGGCTTAAGCCAAAAAATGATTGCCTCGGCAGGTAGAACAGAAAAAGATGAAGGCGGACAACTTGCTTACATTAAGGGTTTTTGGGATGCTGTAACGTTAGATGAATCAATAATATTGAATATAACTATTGATGGAAAATCAACATTTAAAATAGAAACCTCTAGCTTTGTCGTTGCCAATGCAGCACCATTTTCTACTATACTTGCACAAGGGGGAGGAGAGCCAAATTTAGCTGATGGATTACTCGATATTACATGGATATCTGCCGATGTTACTTTTACCGAGCAAGTCTTGAACCTAACCGATTTAGCAACTCGTAATTTAATTGATGGAAAACCTAATGCGAACATTCAATGTATGCAAGGTAAGTCTGTCACTATTGAATCGGATTCATCATTAAGCTATGTGATTGATGGTGAAAGCCGCGAAGCTGAAAAAATAATAATCCAAGTTAAACCTAACTCCCTAAAGGTTTTAGGTTAGAAAATACAATATCGGATTAAGGTTTTCACTAGAGAAGAGGGCAATGTTTTGCAACTTAATATCATCAAATATGCGCCAATAATAGAAAAAGCACGTACTAGCTTTTGGTTTGTCCCTACCTTTATGGTGCTGTCGGCTATGATTCTAGCGCTATGTACAGTCAGTATAGATACTTTTTATATTGATACAATAGAACCATTCTTTCCACTAGTTTATAAAATGGATATTGATGATATTCGTTCTTTGCTAGGGACCATTGCAGGGGCAATGATAACAGTTACCAGTATTGCATTTTCTATCACTATTGTTGCTTTAACCATGGCCTCAGCACAGTTTGGCCCGCGATTACTTCGTAACTTTATGATGGATACGGGCACGCAAGTGGTGCTGGGGTCTTTTATCTCTAATTTTCTATTTTGCATACTCATCTTCTGTGCCATTAGCTTTCAAGAACCCTATATTTTCAAACCGGGATTGACCGTTATTGTTGCGATGATAATGACCTGCAGTAGCGTCGGAGTTTTGATTTTTTTTATTCACCATGTCTCGAAGTCTATTCAAGCAGATGTTGTTATTGACGACGTATGTCGTGAGCTTGAAAGTAGTATTGATAACCTCTTTCCTTCAAGTAAAAATCAAGAAAAAAGCGTGAGTAAAGCACACTCAAAAGATATAGGCATTATCAAGAGAGCGAAGACATTAAAAGTATTAGCAAAATGCAGTGGCTATGTTCAAACTATTGATCACGAAGTACTGGTAACGCTTGCTACTGAAAGAAATATGCTTATTGAATGTCACCTTGTTCCAGGCGACTTTGTTGTACAGGATGCCGTTATCGCTATTATTCACGCCGATATTGTAGTGGATGAAGATTGTGTCAATCAGGTCTGTGATAAAGTTATATTAGGAGCATACCGAACGCCGGTTCAAGATCCTGAATTTGCGGTTCGACAGTTAGTTGAAATTGCATTGCGCGCGCTTTCTCCTGGTATTAACGACCCTTACACAGCAATTACATGCGTTGACAAGCTTAACTCTGTACTGTGTGGGTTAACCACAAGAATATTTCCAGCAATGCGGCAGTATGACCAAGCGGATCAATTAAGGCTAGTCTGTAAGGTTTTAACTTTTACTGATCTTGCTAAAGCTGCATTCGATCAAATTAGACAACATGCAAATGATGACGTAGCTGTGACTATTAGGCTACTCGACTCTTTAAATGAACTGATGAAATTCACAAAAAATAGCGAGCAAAAAGAATTTGTCATTCGCCAAAGTAAAATGATAAAAGAACAACAATCTAAGCAGCTACTCGCTGAAGACGACTTAAAAGAAATTAATTGCAGAGTTGCGGCGATATTTAAATAAGTAGCTTGATTTACTTTTACCTAAAAGAGTATTAACTATTTTAATAAAAAATTGATAAATTATTTATCTCAACAAGGACATTCAATGTTTAAAAAAATTAGTATGCTAATCATACAGGGACTTCTCGCATTACTGCCAATATCATTAACCTTATATTTTCTTATATGGTTAGTAACTGCCATTGAAACGAGTTTGACTTCTTTTATCCCACAAGATATTTATTTTCCTGGCTTGGGCCTTGTTTTAGGACTGAGTATTTTGTTATTGGCAGGTTTAGCCGTAAACGCCTACATTGTTAGATTATTTATTAGCTTTAGTGGTGGCATGTTAGAAAGAATTCCACTCGTAAAAACTATTTATAGTGCAATTCAAGATGCTGTCAACTTAGTAAATATTAATAAACAGCAAAAAATGAAAAGCGTTGTATCGGTAAAGATTAGTGATAGCATCCACTTAATTGGTTTTATTACCAGCCAAGAAAGCGCTCAAGAACTGTTTAACAGCGATGAAAAATTAGGTGTTTATATCCCACTAAGTTATCAAATAGGAGGATATACTTTATATATCAATAAAGACCAGTTAACGCCGCTTGATATCAGTGTTGAAACAGCAATGAGAATATCACTCACCGGAGGCAGTGCTTCTTCTTCACAGGTAAGTGGAGGAAAAGTTGCTAACACGACCGATTAGCCCTAGTCCTTTAGGGTAACTGTAAAAATACTGCAAAGACGGAGCTAACAATACGTAGATTGATAGAGAAATAGAATGTTTACTTCATGTTAGCTCGTTTTTTCTGCTTGATTTGAATCGTTGTTATTTTGTTTTAGCATAGCGTTAAGTTTCTCTCCTCCTTTAGCACCAAAATCTAATGTACGAATAGGAAAAGGTATCAAGATATCAGCATTATTAAGTGCTTGTTTAACACCAACTACGGCTTTATGCCTAGCTTGCATATAACTTGTCTCTCCAGGGTAGTCAATCCAAAACCACAATAGCAGCTTAATACTGCTATCAGAAAATTCCTCGGCAAATACAGCTGTTTCATCTTTTTTAATAACGAAGTCAAACTGGTTAATATGCGCTACTATGGCTTGAGCTGCGCATTCAGGATCATCAGCATAAGAAATCCCAACAGGTACTTCAATGCGTCTAATACCTACGGTAGAATAATTGGTCAATACATTTCTAAATAAAATTTTATTAGGGATGATCTCTAATTGACCAAAAAAAGTTTCAACTAAAGTATTTCTAAGGTTTATGGTTTTCACTGTACCAAAAACTTTATCGGTTTCGACTACATCGCCAATCTGAAATGGCTTACGAATACCCATTACAATGCCTGCAATTAGATTTTCTGTCATATCTTGAAAAGCAAAGCCAATCGCTAGCCCTATAATACCAGCGCCTGCCAACAGTGAAGTAACAGCCCCAGTTAATCCTAAAAAATCTAAAGCAATAAAAATACCGGCAACCAATATGCCCATTTTAAAAATAGAAGCTAAAAGATTGGCTGTTTGTTGAGATTCGAGTGTTTGTAGCAGAATTTTTTTCATTACTTTGCCAGCAATCCTAGCAATAATTGAAAAAACGATAGCAATGATAATTGCTACCACAAAATTAGGGAGATGCATGATTATCGCTTCTAACCATGTTGCTAATTTCTTATTAATAATATCCCAAAACTTTTCAATTTTCATAAATTCCATAAGCTTCATACTGAGTCCTACCAATTACTTTGTTAATGATGCAGCCTAAAATAATTCAAGACCTGTGCCAAAGCCTAAGTTATTGAATATTAACTATACTATTTGTTGTTATTAAAAAAGAAGTTTCTGCCGCGGTAATTTTTGCACAGGAGTAGGAATTATTTACATGGATATGATGATGATAGCGTTTATATTTGCCATGATAATAATATAAGATCATGATTTTATTATTTTTTTTGTTTGTTGGTAATGACTGGTATATAGCTTGCTGGTTAAATACTACTAATGCAGAATACGCTGCACTAGCAAGTAATACGAATACCAAACGGATTAATTATTCTGATTGGTACAAATATCAACTAGGAGAATACTATGACAACCGCAGCAAAGAAGACTACTCATTCTAACGTTGCCACTAATGATTCTGACACCCCCATTACAAGTAAGGTCAATGAAACTTTACATCAAACGGTTAATAGCCTCACAGGACATGCTTGTGTTGCCGAAAATAAACTCCGTCAAAGTGCTACCACTTCGGCAGAAATAATGACCGAGAAGCAACGCCAAGTAAAAAATTATTGGGATGATTCTGCAGTAGGCAAGTATGCCAAAGAAAATCCAGTAGCAACTGCAGGCATTGCGTTTGCAGCAGGCATATTGCTAACCAAATTTCTTAAAAAAAGTAGCTAGTAATATTGATCTCTGCTGGTCATGTGATCTTGGCAGAAAGTTATTATTGGGATAATTAAATAGGAGTATGTATGGAAATTTTTCAAGCTATTAGAAAAGATCATGAAAAACAGCGATCTTTGATGAATATTCTCGTAGAAACATCTGGTGATGTTAGTATTCGAAGAAAATATTTTTCAGCCTTAACAGAACAACTTAGTCAACATGCTGTTGCGGAAGAAAGGTATTTCTATATGCCTTTAATGAAATCAGACAAAACTATTGATGACTCTAGGCATGGAATTGCAGAACATCATGAAATAGAAGAATTAGTCGAAAAAATAGAACAAACAGATATGAGCTCTTCAGCTTGGTTACACCACATGAAAGCGTTACAAAAATTAGTGCTTCACCATTTATCTGAAGAAGAAAAGGAATTTTTCAAACATGCAGAAACGGTGTTAAGTTGTAAACAAAAGGGTGAATTAGCAGATGATTACAATAAAGAAATGCAACAATAATCGCTATGTTAGAACGTAAACCGGTATGTGAATGACAAGCTTAATCTAAAACTCTAAAACTCTAAAACTCTAAAACTCTAAAAATCCGATGTTGGATGAACATCGGATTTTTTTATTAAGTTACAATTAAAAACAAAGAGTTACTGTAATCGTTTATTTTTAATCTATACGTAAAACTAAAACTAAAACTAAAACTAAAACTTTAATGGTGTTTTTTTACAAGGGCGCCATATAAAATTGCGCCGTTATTCGTTATTCGTTATTCGTGCGACTTTTCGAATACTTGTTTTGCATCATCTTTCGCCATGCCATATTTTTCTTGCATCTTACCTTGGAATTTTTCAAGGTTACCATCTATTTCTTGTAAATCATCATCGGTTAATTTACCCCAGGTCGATTTTAATGAACCTGATGCTTGTTTCCAGTTACTTTTAATTATGTCGTTATTCATAATATATGCTCCTAAATTAGAGACAAAAATGGCAACTATATTACCAACCTCACTAACTATCTGACTATTTTACAGATCCAAAAAATATAGCTATTGCGTATATAGTAGATCAGCTAGTGAATGAAACGGGTATAAGTCGTCGTTATTTGTTTACACTGCTTATAGGCATTTTATATTAAGGTTTACCTGTTATTTTATTTCGTGTTCACATAAATCAGCTCAGTCAGTAATGGGAAATGGTCTGAATCAATTGATGGCATTCTTTGTATCGTGCTTAACTCAAAATGATCACTATGGAAAATATGGTCTAATGGCCAACGCATAAAAGGATAACCTGTATGGAAAGTATTAAACATTCCTCTGCCAATCCTTGGATCTTTTAAACCACTTATATGTCTAAAAGATCGTGTAGTGGGTGACCAAGCTACATCATTTAAATCACCCGTTACAATGATTGGTTCGCTGTTATCCGCTACTTTTTTTGCAATAAGTAATAATTCCTTATCCCTTGGTTTTGATGTCGTATTTTCCGTAGGACTTGGCGGGGCGGGGTGAAGAAAATGGCACTTCACTTTGACTTTTTCGTTCAACAGCAAATAACAATGAATTGAGGGGATATTATCTTCAATAAGGTCTAATATTTCTACATCTTCTAAGGCATATTTACTGTATAGATGCATACCATACAAGTTATCTAAAGGCCGATTAACTCGATGCGGGTATGCTGCATGTAAAGGCTGAAGAGCATCTTGCCACCATCTATCTGTTTCTAGTGTTACAAGAACATCAGGTTGATGCAACGACACTAATTTAATTAATTTTTCAGCCGAATGATTTGGCATTAATACATTACTTGTTAGTATTTTAATTGGCAGTGTATTGTTTGGTGTCGATATTTTAGGTACTTGAATTGGATAAAACCGCGTGTAAGGCAATATCCAAAAAAGTTGGTAAAGTGACGTTAAGGCATTTGTTATGACTAAAACAATTTGTGTTATTGATGAAGTTAGGTAAAAACTTGCTATCAATAAGCAAATAGCAATCATTGCAATTTGTACTCTTGGAAACTCCCATACACGGCAAAGCCAGTGGTTTGATGGCAATATTGGCACTACCGTTATGACAAATGTAGTAAGCGTGAGAGTTATGATTAAAGTTTCTAGCATTTTTACCCTTAAGTAGAGCTGTTATAGCAGTATAGCGAGATAAATGGTTTAACCTGTCACTAAATATATCGTTTATCTCTAATAAATAGCACTGTCATTTTAAATCTAACCCAGTAAGTAACGGGTTAATGCTGATACTTAACGCGTTATCGGGTATTAGAGTGGAATAACTACGAAATATATACTCTGTCTTGTATAAAAGGCTAATAAACTACCGCAAAAATAATCAGCAAAGGTCAATATACCCTAAATTACGTGTATATATTTTGTATAAAATCCGGTAATTTTTTCAGGGTATTAAGCAATATTTACAGGGTGTTGTTTTTTTTTGTAGGGAATTGATATTTACAACCCTATAATCAACTGTTTTTATTGATTAATTTTTTATTTTGGTGATGGTATCAAGTTTGCAATTAGTCATAGTACTTATACGGAATACACTGTATTAGCACTTTCAACAAATATTGGAGAGACCAATGACTACCTCAAAAGAGACTTCCACAGATAAAAGTAAAACTAAGAATGTTAAAGGTTCTAACTCTAGTTCAAGTACACCTATTGTTGATAGTGTTACCGAGACACTTCATCAATCAGTTGATGCGTTAAGTGGGCATGCTACTAATGCCGAAGTAAAAATACGTGAAACAGCAACAACTTCTTCAGAGACGATGACTGAAAAACAGCTTCAAGCCCAACAGTATTGGAATAAATCAACGGTGGGTAAGTACACCAAAGAAAACCCTGTCGCAACCGCAGGTTTAGCATTTGTCGCGGGCGTAGTACTAACTACTTTACTTAACAGAAAATAGTTTAATAACATGACTACATCAACGCAAAAACGAGTCAATGAACAACCCGATCTAGCCTCGACAGATGAGGCTAGTATTCCTGATGTATTATTAGCCTGGGATAACGTATTTAAAGGCTTGAAGGTGAAATTTAAAAGTCATACGAAGGTAGTTTTATCTGATTTTCATCTTTCAGTTAAAGCTATTATAGTTATGTTAATCAGTATGATGGCCTTGGTTTGTATAGGGATAATTGTATGGGTGACGTTATTAGTAGGGCTAGTATATGGTTTGATGACGTTAGGAATAAGTTGGGTATGGTGTATGATCACGGTGCTTGGGCTTAATTGTATTGCGTTAATGGTCGTCAAACGTATTTATAATAGTGCTATTACGTCGATTGGTATGAAAACATCGGCAGACCTTATCTTTAGCTCTGATCATCATTCTGACAATAAATAGTCATAAAGGATATCTTATGTTTGATCCTCTTAAAAAAGAAAAGTTACAGCTAAAACAGGCTACCATTAACGCCGAATTAGCGACGAAGTACACAGAGCGACAATTTAAATCTGCGACATTAAAAAGTAAAGAATTTATTTCTTCACCCACAGGTATCGTAACTATGTTTATTGCGGGTTCTGTTCGCGGTGTTTCTTCGTCTAAATCATCAGCTTCAACATTAATTTCGTTATTGTTTAAATTATTTTAGACCGATTTTTAATCGTTTATAAACAGAACGTACGGATTTATTACTGTGTTTGAATTAACACCACCTTAATTAAGGTGGTGATTTATTTTCTATTGGACGTTAGCCTAAATATCTAGGCGCAATTGTAGCAACGTTATCTTACCTTTCATCCATATAATCTGTGAAAAGCTAGTTTGACATACTGGCTTTGATTTGTTCTATCGTTGAATGACGAACATCTTTACCTTCAACTAAGTAAACAATATATTCACAGAGGTTGGTTGTGTGATCGCCAATACGCTCTAAAGCACGGGCACACCAAGTAACCCGTAATGCATTTTTAATTTCACGCGGATTTTCCATCATTTTAGTAACAAGTAAACGTGATATATTGTCAAATTCTTCATCAACAATATTATCATTCTTAATGATGTCTAGTGCAGCTTCAACATCCATTTCTGCATAAGCTCTTAACGCTTTATTTAATGTTTCACTGACATGTTTACCTAAATGTTTTAGTTCAACTAAAGGTCTTGAACCTTCTTCTTCAGCAAAATTTCCTTTAGCGAGCTTGATAGCATTCCTACCAAATTTAACCGACTCATCTCCCATGCGTTCTAAATCAGTAATGCTTTTAAGTATGCTGACAATTAAACGTAAATCGCTTGCAGCAGGTTGGCGGCGAGCTAATACTTGCGTGCAGTATTCATCAATTTCTAATTCCATGGTATTAACTTCGTGATCGCGTTCTATCACTTTTACGGCAAGTTTAGAATCAGCATTTAATACCGCACTTAAACCATCGTTCACTTGTTGCTCAACTAAAGCACCCATTTTCATTACTAATGTTCTTAGTTGCTCTAATTCTTCATTAAAGCGACGAGAAATGTGTTTATCTAAATTTAGATTTTTAGTAAATCCTGAGGTGTTTTCATTACTTTCAGTTATTGTCGTTGTCATTTTTCTTCTCCATTTAACCGAAGCGGCCGGTAATATAGTTTTCAGTTAATTTATGACTTGGGTGAGTAAATATATCTTCTGTTTTATCCATTTCAACTAATTTACCCATGTGGAAGTAAGCCGTAAATTGCGACACGCGCGCTGCTTGCTGCATTGAGTGAGTAACTATTGCGATGGTATATTTTTCTTTCAGTTCATCAATTAGTTCTTCAATAATTGCGGTAGCTATAGGGTCAAGTGCTGATGCAGGTTCGTCCATTAAAATAACTTCAGGACTAACGGCAATTGTTCTCGCAATACATAAACGTTGTTGTTGTCCGCCAGATAAACCTGTACCTGGATCGTTCAGTCTGTCTTTAACTTCATTAAATAAACCTGCTTTTTGTAAACTGGTTTCAACAATTTCGTCTAACTCTGCTTTATTGTTTGTTAAACCATGAATACGCGCACCGTAGGCAACATTTTCGTATATCGATTTAGGAAAAGGGTTCGGCTTTTGAAATACCATACCCACGCGAGCACGAAGCAATACGGGATCTAAATTTTTTGCATAAATATCTTCATTATCAAGCGTGAATTTTCCTGTGATTTTACAAATATCGATAGTATCGTTCATACGATTTAAACTACGCAAAAATGTTGATTTACCACAACCCGATGGACCAATAAGTGCAGTGACTTGGTTTTTTGCTAGATCTAGGCTGATATTGTCTATCGCTTGTTTTTCACCATAGTAAATATTAGCGTTTCTAATCGACATTTTTGCGTCATCAGCATAAATATTACCAACGGTTTCGGTTATCTCAATTTGAGATAAATCATTTTGATTGTCTTCATTCACTTTTGCTGGCTTGGGTAATGTTATAGCGTTCATTATTTTTTCCTATTTCTTTTCAAATTTACTACGCAGCACTGTCGCTGTTAGATTTATTATTAATAATAATGTTAATAACACTAAAATTGCTGCGGAGGTTTTTGCTAAAAATGCACGTTCTGGGCTATCTGCCCATAAAAATATTTGTACAGGTAGTACGGTTGCTGAATCAACAATACTGCTAGGTACATCAACTATAAAAGCGACCATCCCAATCATTAATAATGGTGCTGTTTCACCTAATGCTTGTGCTACACCAATTATTGCCCCTGTAATAATACCGGGCATAGCTTGTGGTAATACATGAGAAAAGGTTACCTGCATTTTTGAAGCTCCTAAACCTAAAGCGGCTTCTCTTATTGAAGGCGGAACCGCTTTTATAGCGGCACGGCTAGCGATAATAATAGTTGGTAAAGTCATTAAGGTTAATACAATACCACCGACTAAAGGAGCAGAGCGGGGCAGACCAAATAGATTAATAATAACGGCTAAACCTAACAGACCAAACACAATTGAAGGAACAGCAGCTAAGTTATTAATGTTAATTTCAATAAAGTCGGTTAACCTATTTTTTGGCGCAAACTCTTCTAGATAAAGCGCACCAGCAACACCCAACGGGAACGATAATAACAAGGTGACAAACATAGTGAGTAAAGTACCCATCAATGCACCTTTTATACCGGCAAGTTCAGGCTCACGAGAGTCACCAGAAGTGAAGAAACTAAAGTTAAAACGGCTTTCAATACGATCACTGGTGGTAAATTGTGCTAACCACTGTGCTTGGTTTTGGTTAAGTCGTAAACCTGCTTCTCCAATAGGAAATGCTTCTTTAAGGTAACTATCAACATCATCGTCAAGTCTTACCCATATTTGTGCTTGTTTATCAAATAAAGAAGGAGAAGCAATTAAACTGTCTTTAAGCGTAAACTCTGCGTTAGTACTGAGTAATTGTGCTAGCTTGCGTTTATCTGAACGTCCTTTAACTTCGGGAAGCATTTGATAAAGTGATTTTTTAAGCACATTACGATAGTTTGCTTGCGCTAATTCTGACTCAGTCACTCCTTTAGTTGAATTCTCATCAATATTAAGCCAAGAAGCTTGATAATTAACATCAAGCTTAACCCAGTGTTGATGAAAAGCAGGTAAGGCTTTTGAGGTTATATCGCCTAGTAAAATAACCACCAGCAGAAAACCAAATAGAACGGCAGAAAGTCCTATTCGTTTAAAGCGCTTTTCTTTGCGGTGACGTTTTTTAAGACCTAATGTTACTATTTCTGTGATAGAAGCCGTTGAATCATTAGGCTGACTTACAGTTGAATTTTTATTTAGTTTAGTCATATTGTTCTCGATATTTTCTAACTACTTTCAATGCTAGAACATTTAGGCCGAGTGTAGTAATAAATAGCATTAAGCCTAAAGCAAAGGCGGCTAACGTTTTTGGACTATCAAATTCTTGGTCACCCGTTAATAAAGTTACTATTTGCACTGTTACGGTTGTTACTGAATCAAGTGGATTAGCCGTTAAATTAGCAGCCATACCTGCAGCCATTACCACAATCATCGTTTCACCTATTGCTCGAGATATTGCTAATAAAATTGCACCAACAATTCCGGGTAATGCGGCAGGTAATAATACTTTTAAAACGGTTTCACTTTTTGTTGCACCCATACCAAAAGAGGCTTCTTTTAATGCATTAGGAACCGCACTTATTGCATCTTCAGACAACGATGATACGAAAGGAATTATCATGGTTCCCATCACTAAACCTGCAGCTAAGGCACTTTCAGAAGCAACGCTTAATCCTAATGATTCACCCATGTTTCGAATAACAGGGGCAACAGTTAAGGCCGCAAAAAAACCATAAACAACGGTAGGTATGCCTGCTAATACTTCCAACATTGGTTTAGCAAAGGCGCGTAATTTAGATGAAGCGTATTGTGATAAATAAATGGCAATCATTAACCCTACAGGCACAGCCAATAACATTGCAATAAAGGTAATTAATAAAGTACCCGCAAATAACGGAATTGCACCAAAAGCACCAGAGCCACCTACCTGATCAACTCGCATTGCTGTTTGTGGGCTCCATTGTGTTCCGAACATAAACTCTATAGGTGAAACACTTTTAAAGAAGTGAATAGATTCAAATAACACTGAAACTATAATGCCAACAGTGGTTAAAATAGCAACGGCAGATGAGGCGACTAATAACACCCTAATAATGCCTTCTGACTTTTGTCTTGCCGGATAGGTTAAACTAAATTTTCTAACCAAAAGTAACACACTAACACTGGCAATAATTAAGACTAACGCTGTTTTTATCCAAGCGGCTTGCTGGTTTAATTCTTGTAAAGTCAATGCAGCTTGATATTGAGTTTGTGTTGTTACATCACTATTTTCGTTTATTACGTTTAAAATTTCGGACGCAGTCGTTGAATAAGTGATTGAACGAATATTGTTTAAGTATAAGCCGAGATCTATAGTCGATAATGACTGAATATTAGCGGGCAGTGTAGACGTAAGTAGTTGCTCTACAACAATATGCTCTCCGCTATTAAAAATAAGTAAAGCAATCAGTGCTGGTAAGCCACAGACCATCGCGGTTAATAAGCCAAATTGTTTTGGTAGGCTTGTTAGTGCTTTTTTATTGTTAGCACCTCCCGCTACTTTCAATGAGCGTTGAAGGCCAAACCAATAGCTAAACAATGTTAAGCACAGTAGTACAAAAAATAATAATGATGAATTCATATTTTATAGGCTATTTTTAGAAAAACTAATGTTTGAAAAAGAAAACCAACCCTTGATAACATTGATTGCTAGCAAGGGTTGGGTACGACTTTGAATAGTAATAATTACTTCAACATTAATGGAGAAAGAGATAATACACTTTTGCGTACTTTCGCTAGTTTCTCTGAGCCTAATGGAATTAAGCCTTTATCTGTTAAGTAACCTTCTTCACCCATTGCTGCTTCGCTAGTGAATTCTTTCAAAAATTCTAAAATACCAGGTACTTTGTTTACGTGTGCATTTTTAACATAAAAGTATAATGGACGTGAAACAGGGTAAGAACCGTCAGCAATTGCCTCGAACGTAGGTCCTTGACCGTCAATAATAGAACCTTGTAATTTATCGCTGTTTTGGTCTAAAAAGCTAAAACCAAAAACACCAAAAGCTTTAGGGTTTGCAGATAACTTTTGTACGATTAAGTTATCGTTTTCACCGGCTTCAATGTAAGCATGATCTTCACGAACGCTGTGGCAAATTTCTTTATATTTAGATTTGTCTTGTTTTTTTATCGCTTTAATCCAAGAGTATTTTTTACAACCGCCTTCTAAAACTAATTCAGCAAAAGCATCACGTGTACCTGATGTAGGTGGTGGACCTAATACTTCAATTTTATTTGCAGGTAATACTGGGTTGATATCACTCCATAATTTATATGGGTTAGCAACAAGTGTTTCACTGCCATCTTTTGAAGGAACGTCTTTTGCTAAGGCTAAAAATAATTCTTTACGAGTAATTTTCATTCTGTTGGCTGTGTTTGCGTTAGCAACAACAATACCGTCATAGCCAACTAATACTTCTGTAATACTTGTTACGCCATTTTTAGCGCACATTTCAAATTCACTTTTTTTCATACGACGTGAAGCATTAGACAAATCAGGTGTATTGATGGCGTTACTTGCACAAAATAACTTCATACCACCGCCAGTACCCGTAGATTCAATTTTCGGTGTTTTAAAATTAGTGTTTTTACCAAAACGCTCGGCAACTACTGTTGAAAAAGGATAAACAGTTGATGAACCAACAGCAGTAATAGTGTCACGATTACTTTGAGCATTAACAAAACTACTTGTTAGTGCAACGGTTACAAGCGAAAGGCTTATAATTGTTTTCTTCATATTCATTTTATTAGTAAAAGTGTTCATATGATTTCTCATTTTTAATTGAATTAATAATCTTCTAGGTTTGAAAATTGTGCCTAGATGCAATCTCATTTTTTAACTGTGTGCAGTTTAGGAATTAAATGTGACAACTAGGTTAACGATTTATGACACTTATATGACAAAGACGTTTGACCCAATTTAAAAGAGAATGGCTGTTGATAAAAAATAAATTTATTTTTTATCAAAGGTGCTGTACTCGCTTAAAATTATGTGTAAAAATAACCTTACAAATCGCGTAATCATATCTTTACGATTTTGTTTTTTATTTTGTTTCAAGCTACAGCCCTTTAAATCTGTACTTTTGATTTTTCATTATTTTCAACAAATCTTGTATTTATCCTACGTATTTTTAATTATTAGTTTTTTTAGGAATGAATCATGTCGACTATAACCAAGAAAAGTACTTTAAATGATATCCATGTTAATGAAGCACAGGTATTAATTACGCCAGAGCAGCTTAAAAAAGAGTTGCCGTTGAAAGAGTCTAGCCGAGAATTTGTAAAATCTGCACGTAATATCATTGCTAATATTATTCATAAACGCGATCCACGGTTATTAATTATTAGTGGCCCTTGCTCTATACATGATATTGACGCAGCCAAAGAATATGCCCGTGAACTTAAGAAATTACATGATAAACATCAAGATTCTTTATACATTGTAATGCGAGTGTACTTTGAAAAGCCGCGCACAACTGTTGGCTGGAAAGGGTTAATTAATGATCCCCATATGGATGGGTCATTTGATGTTGAAGCTGGTTTAAGAAAAGCACGAGAATTACTTATTTATTTGACAGAGTTAGGTTTACCGCTGGCAACTGAAGCATTAGATCCAATTAGTCCTCAATATTTAGCTGAGCTATTTAGCTGGTCAGCGATTGGTGCGCGTACAACCGAATCACAAACCCACAGAGAGATGGCAAGTGGTTTGTCTATGCCCATCGGTTTTAAAAATGGTACCAATGGCAGTTTAGATGTTGCGATTAATGCATTACAGTCTGCAGCATCATCACATCGCTTTATGGGAATTAACCGTCAAGGGCAGGTTGCTTTAATTAAAACATCAGGCAACCCAGACGGGCATGTTATTTTACGTGGTGGTAAACAACCTAACTACGATAGTGTAAACATTAGTGAGTGCGAACAGGTTTTAGCAAAGCATAAATTAGCGCCTGGTATTGTGGTTGATTGCAGCCATGGTAATTCAAACAAAGACTATCGTCGTCAACCACTTGTTGCGGTGAATGTCTTTAATCAAATTTGTGACGGTAATAAGTCTATTATTGGTTTAATGCTAGAGAGTAATATAAATGCAGGCAATCAAAGTAGTGATTTAGCATTTGATGAAATGGAATACGGTGTTTCGGTTACTGATGCTTGTATTGATTTAGAGAGTACTAAAGCTTTATTCATTGAAGCTGATACAATACTTAAGGATAGCCTTAACCAACGTATAAAATAGAGATAATTAGGCGCAACCTTTATAAGAGAAGCTATGAGCAATTTTGATGACAAGATTAAAGTTTTACGTGATGAAATTGATGAAGTTGATAGCCAGTTAGTTACCTTACTGGCAAAGCGTTTAACGATTACAGCTAAAGTAGGGGCGCTTAAAAGTGTTGAGGGTGTTCCTATTTTTGCCCCTGAACGTGAAGCAACATTAATTAGTAAGCGTAGAGAACAAGCAGAAGAAGCGGGTTTAAGCGCCGATTTAATTGAAGATGTATTACGTCGTTTAATGCGTGATTCATATATCAGTCAAGATGCTAGCGGTTATCAATGTATTAATCCTGATTGCAAAAAAGTTGTCGTTATTGGCGGCAAAGGGCAATTAGGTAGTGTGTTTGTTGATTTGTTTAAACGTTCAAATTATCAAGTTGCCATCATTGAAGAAGCTGATTGGCCTAATAGTCGTGTTATTTTATCAGAGGCAACTTTGGTAATTGTTACGGTACCTATTCGCTTAACTTCAAAGGTTATACATCATTTAAATAACTTACCGTCTGATTGTATTTTGGCTGATTTTACTAGTGTAAAAGAGTCCCCTTTATATGAAATGATGAAAGTACATTCAGGCCCAGTAGTTGGCTTACACCCTATGTTTGGTCCTGATGTTAAAGGGTTAATTAAACAAACTATTATTGTTTGTGACGGTCGATATGAAGCGAAATATCAATGGTTATTAAAGCAATTTAAAGTTTGGGGGGCTAAAATTTACCAAGTACCAGCCCACGAGCATGATGAAGCAATGTCAATGGTACAAGTAATGCGACATTTTTCTACCATTGCGTACGGATATCATTTAATGTCGGAAGGCGCTGATATTGAAAATTTAGTGAATATGAGCTCACCTATTTATCGATTAGAATTAATTATGGTAGGCCGGTTATTTGCGCAAAACCCTATTTTATACTCGGACATCATTTTCTCTAATCCAGATAATATTAGCATGATGAAACGTTTTGCTTACCGTTTTCTTGAATTGTTAGAAGATGTGGAACAAGGAGACAAAGATGCTTTTGTTGCTATGTTTAAGCAAGTGTCAGGTTGGTTTGGTGATTACGCGAATGACTTTTTAGCTGAAAGTAAAACCATGTTGCTCAAGGCTAATGAATTGAAAAAAGGTTAGCCTTGCGTTTAGCGCTAATGATTAGCGCTAAACGCGCAATCCTGAAAACTAACGTAGTAGCGTTTACCTATTGATACATATGTTATTTTTTTTGATATCGGATTAAAGCTTATCGTCAATGTCATCTGTTTGTGTTTGCACTGCTTCTTGTAATTGCTGCTCAAGAACATTGTGTAATGGTTTATCGTCAATTGAAGTAGTTAACTCACTGTCTTCAATACCATCAGAGTCTTGTAATATTTCAAGCATGTCTGATGCAACTTCAGGAAAGGAATCAACAAAAGTACTCGCAATATCGACAGCATGATCCGGAATATGTTCAACCATATGGTTAACATAGTTATTAGCAGCATTTTCTATATTTTCTAAAGCATCTTCAGAATACACATTCTCACCTTCATTTATACTTTCATCGCTATCTTCACTTTCACTATCAATTAAATTTTGAACATAAGCTTCGGCAACATCGTTTGATGATTCGGGTAATGATTCTGAAACGGTAAAAGCAAGCTCAGCTGACTGTTGAGGAGACACATCAGATAAACGATTGTAAAGCTCTGTGGCTGTGTTTTCAGAGTCAGCGGCAATTCTATCGACAGGTCTCATTGTTTCTAACGAATCTGAAAGGTTTGTCATGTACTCTTCGGTCATTTCAAGTAGCTCACTTGGGTATTCTTCAACCATATTTTCAGCAGCCAATTCCATTAAATCAATTCCGTTATCAGGCATTGCATTCGCAATTGCAACCACAATATTCGTAAATTGGTCGGGGTATTGTGATGTTATCCAATCAACAAGTTGATCAGCTTGTTCAGGTGAGGCATTAGTTAACGCTTCTGCAATATGAATACTCATCTCAGGCGCTGCTGATGTTATTGCCGCATATAATTTACCAATGTCTATTGCCTCTATGGTACTTAAAGCCGCAGCCAAGTTTGATGCGTTTTTAGGATCTCTTAGAACAAGTGCTTTTACCATATTAACTGCCGCAGAAGGATTTTTACGGGCTAAGCTGATCGCAACTTCTACTTCTTTTGTTGATTCAAATTGTGCTTCTGAGTAATGAGTTCGAGGATCTAGTTCTGACACCACACCGCTGGGCGTTTGCATAACAAAACTGTCTTGTTCATCAAGCGGTAAAGCCTGGCGTAGTTTCATTCGAATAATGATAAAAACTAATAAGGTTAATGCCACTACATTCATAAATCCAAACAAAGCATTGCTACCAAAATTCTCCATTACAAGCGAAGCAATATAAGGCCCCAAAATACTCCCTAGGGCATAAATTAGTAATAATGAACTCATCGCGGCTAAAATTTGATCTTTTAATACTTTATCAAACGTTTCAGACATACTCATTGGATACAAACAAGCAACTAATCCCGTGATGATGGCAATAGTTATTAAGGTGAGTTTGAACATATCTATCGCAATAAGAAAAGGGACTGCTAAGCATAACAAAATGAGCGTTGATACCATAAATAGCATAACTTTTCGGCGATCAAAATGATCTGATAAATAAGCGATAGGAAACTGCAATATAATGGCACCAGAGATAGCTGAGCCCATAAATATTGATAAATCAAAACCGGTAATACCATTTTGACTAGCAAATATTGGTAGCATATTCATTAAACCAGCATAAAGAACACCACAATAAAAACAGCTTACAACACCCAAAGGGGAGAGTTTAAAAACGGTTATTAAAGACATTGATTGACTGTCTTCTATATGAGGGCCTTTTTGTCGGCTGATAACAATTGGCGTAATAGATAAACTAAATAAAATACCGCAAATAACAAACAAAGTATTATCATTAATGGGCGCTATATTTAATAAAAACTGTCCAGAAAATAAGGCAGTCATAATCATCATTTGATTAATTGATAGTATTCGACCTCTATTTTTTTCATTAGCGCTATGACTTAACCAGCTATCAAGCGTGGCATTAGTACAAGCAATACAAAACCCAGTTATTACTCTCATGGCAGCAAGTGTGTAGGGTTCTGGGTAAAGCCCTGAAAGTAAAATAGCAACCGAGGTTAAGCTGCCGCACATGGCAAATATTCTTATATGACCAACGCGTTGCAATAAAACACGGCTATAATAAGCACCAAATAAAAAGCCCACTGATAACATCGACAGAACTAAACCTATGTCATTCAGGCTAACCCCATCGCTTTGCATGCGCACAGGCAATAAAATATTGCTTAAACCATAGCCTAGCATTAACAAAAATCCACTTGTTAGTAGCAGAATAAAAGGTTTAAGGGTCATTATCATGAAAAAATCACTTCTTTATGTAGGATATAATTAAGTAAAACTGGTTAGAGTATTTAGTCTATATAGAAAGGGTGATGATACGTTAAAATAGCTTACGATGTCTAAGTATAACAATAAGGTATTTTAGTAAATAAATGGAAAATAAAGTGTCGCGTGGAATACTTTGTTTACGCGTTCTTATTATTGATTATCTCAGACCGAAAAATTTACTATTGTGATTAATTAGTGATTAACTTGTGATGAATTTGTTATCACTCGGTGACTAAACACGGATAACTATAACTTAGTATAAGCACTAACTTTATTTAATCGATTACTCTGTCAAAAGAGTTGAATCAGGAGATAATTATGAAAATAATATCGTTAATTACAACAACCGCATTAGTATCAGTGTTTGCTTTTTATACCCTTACCCCAGAATCGACAGAATATTCATCTACGGGTTCTAGTGAAACTCAAAAAGACATTGAAAAGATGTTACCTAAATTATCAAAATCCTCTACAGAAATGTCTGCGACTGCCCACTTAGATAGTATTGTCTTAGGTGCGGGTTGTTTTTGGGGAGCTGAAAAACGATATGAAGTAATTCCCGGTGTTGTTGATGCTATTTCAGGTTATGCCGATGGGACTAATGTTAGTGCTAATTACCGAGAAATAACGAAAAGAAAAAACCAATTTAATGATAAAAATCATGCTGAAGTCGTACAAGTTTTTTTCAATAGTTCATTGGTTAGCTTAGAAACTATTTTACAAAACTATTACGAAGGACATGATCCTACACAGCTTAACCGCCAAGGTAACGATATTGGTACTCAATATCGTTCAACTATATTGACAAATAGTGAACAGCAAAATGAAACTGCATTAGATGTTACTCAGCAATATCAACAATTATTAAGTGATTCTGGTTATGGAAAAATAGAAACAAAAATAAGTTCATTGACTGAGTTTTTTGAAGCAGAGCAATATCATCAAGACTATTTAGCTAAAAATCCAAATGGCTACTGTCCAGACCATTCAACAGGCGTTAAGTTTGATGCTGACGGCGATAAAACACAGCTTGCTAATAAAAAAGTGGATAATAAAATTTTATCAACCGGAAAACATATAGTTGTTATTGAATCAGAAAACTATTGCCCTTATTGTGAAAAATTTAAAGAAAACGTCGTTAATGATTATAAAGGAACAATTGATATTAGTTTTCGATTAGCCAGTCAGCTTGACGGATTAGTGATACAAACTGAAACATGGGCAACTCCGACTATTTTATTCATGGAAAACGGTAAAGAGATTTATGGTAGGCAAGGGTACATGGACCCTGATAGTTTTTATAAAGCATTAGGCGTGTTCAAATTAGGAAGAAGCGAAGCCTTTAATGTAGCTTTCGATGAAGGTACGGATGGTCGATTTTGCAAGGAATATGAAATTTTTAAAAACACGCCTGATGGTGTTTTCATTGACAAACTAAGCGGCGCACCATTATTTGATACTCGTGATCGCTTTAACTCTGGCAGTGGTTGGTTGTCTTTCACTAAAGCGGTGGATGATTCTATTATTGAAAAACCGGATAATAGTTACGGTATGACACGAACGGAAATCCGCTCTAAAACATCCGGTATTCATTTAGGGCATGTGTTTCCTGATGGTCCTAATGGGCAGCCTAGATTTTGTATTAATGCGACAGTTTTAGAGTTTAAAGCACGAACTTAGCTTTGAAAGCTAATTCTCAAGCGTTAATTCACTAAACTCAATACACTTTAATCAACTGAATCAGTATCAGTTGATATAAAGTGTATTGCGTTAAAATATTATTCTTCTGTTTTTTCAATACTATCAGCATTAGGAAGAATAATATTTAACATTAAGGCAATAACAGAGCCTGTCGTTATCCCTGAGGCAAGAATTACTTTTAAAAATTCAGGCAAGTGACTCAATAGTTCAGGGCGAACGGTAACAGCCATACCCGATGCTATACCTACCGCGATAATGATGCCATTTCTTCTTGTGTGCTGCGTTGTCGATAATATATTTACCCCTGCAGTAATGATCATTGCAAACATAACTAAACCAGCTCCCCCTAAAACAGGGAGTGGTATAGAAACGATTAACGCACCTAAAACTGGGAATAGACCAGCAAGAACTAACATCATACCTGTGATGGCAACAACATATCGACTAGCAACGCCTGTCATTCCAACAATACCCACATTTTGTGAAAATGAAGAGAAGGGGGTAGTAGAGAATACTGATGCTAATGCGGAACCTAGCCCATCGCATAAAATACCACTAGAGAGCTTCTTACCTGTTAACTTAGTTTTTGTGACATTAGATAACGCAAGGAAGTCACCAGTCGATTCAACAATTGTCACTAAATAAGCAATAGACATGCCGATAATGCCGCTAATTGGGAAGCTAAATCCAAAATGAAAAGGGCTTGGTAAAGCAAATAACTGAGAATCACTCACCGGTTTAAAATCTATCAAACCTAATCCGAGACATACGGTGTAACCAACTAACATACCAATAACAACCGCAGCAGCAGATAAAATACCTTTTCCGAAGATAGAAAGAACGATAACGGTAATTAAAACGAGGGAGCCGATTGCTAAATTAGGTAATGAAGCATAATTGCCTTGCCCTACTTGACCACCAGCAAACCAATCAACGGCAACAGGAATTAGCGACAAACCAATCAATGTAACTACGGTACCTGTGACTATGGGAGGAAAAAACTTTCTTATCATAGGCATAAAAAAACTACCTATTATCATAACAAGAGAGGCAACCAAAGCAGAACCTAAAATACCAGGAACTCCATGTTCAAAGCCAATAGCAATAGATACACCAACAAAGGTAAAGCTAGTCCCCATAACACAGGGTAATCTTATACCTATTGGACCAACGCCTCTACACTGAATTATTGTTACAACGCCTGATATAAGCATTGCGGCATTCACTAACACAATAATCTCTGCTGTTGGTAGATTTAATACGCCCCCAACAACTAATGGTACCGTAATTATTGCACTTAACGCAGCCAGTAAATGCTGTGCGGCGAGTAAAACAGAAGTTCCTATGGGGGGTTTATCTTCAACTTTGTATGAAATCTCGATAGTGTTTTCTCCAGTTTTATCGTGTCGTTGTTACGATGATGTTATAGGCGAGCTATAAAGTAGCGATGTAGTGCTTTACCATGGCTAAAACAAATCGCTGACAATCCTCAGCAGTGGAGGGATCATACTTTCCACCATTAGTTAAATTATTTGATAACACGCGGATACCTAGCATCGGAATGTTATATTCGCTAGCAATCATTGCTGCAGCAGAGCCTTCCATTTCCTCAACACTTGTACCAAAATTTTGGTGGAACCATTGAATCCTATCTATTTCATTATTCCAAAAGTTAGCTGATCCGATAGTGCCTTCGACAACTTTCCCTCTTTGATATGAATCTTTAACAGCAATAGCTGAATTTAATAATGCCGGGCTTCCAGCATAAAAACGTATTTTTTCAGCCTCTTTGGCACCCGAGTCTTCGCCTGCGCTGCCTTTTGACGCCATAATATCCATAGGTGTCCAGGCAAAGGGATCAGAACCCTGTGCCTTGTTTCTATGCTTTGTTTTAAAGTTACCAATATTTACTGTTTTTTTACCTAATACAATATCCCCAACCGCAAGAGAAGGATCATGTCCCCCTGAAGTACCTTGATTTATGATGGCGATAGGGCGATATCTTTCAATAGCAATTGCAGTGGCTGCAGCCGTGTTCTCTAAACCTTTTCCTGTTTGAGCAACAATGACAGGGTAATTATCTAACTTGCCAATATAAAAGGTAAAATAACCAGAATACTCTACTTTAACGTTTGTTAATTTTTTAGCGAAATACTCCGCTTCAATAGGCATAGGGGCTTCGATCAAAATAGGCTGAGGAGCTAACAAAGCACCTTCGATAACAACACTTTTCATTGCTGTTGCATAAGCACTTAATTGAATGAAAAACACAGAAAAAAATAAAATTAAGCGAGAAATTAGTTTATTCAAAGGTCTGTCCTTAATATGGTTATTTAGTGGGTGGATTCAACAGAGTCAATCGAAATGTTCAATGTTATGTTGAGATCAATTTGAACATTTATCGTTTATATTTGGTGAAAAATTCAAGATTAATACAAGAACGGTTTATCACATTAATGTTAAACCGTTCTTTTGATATAGCTTCATTACAGCAAAGCTAAATTAAAATAATTAAAATAATTAAAATAATTAAAATAATTAAAATAATTAAAATAATTAA
>Ga0055584_100001483_pt1 | contig 23031 bp, 21 predicted proteins | sample OSDHelmetaG_FD_58716 | JGI IMG/M metagenome (GOLD analysis project Ga0055584, IMG submission 58716) | Pelagic marine sediment microbial communities from the LTER site Helgoland, North Sea, for post-phytoplankton bloom and carbon turnover... | ecosystem: Environmental > Aquatic > Marine >...
CGCGAGGCCCAATCAACTTCGCTCTCGTATCAGTGCATCTGTATTTGCTGCTGGCCTTTTCGTTTCCACTCAGGTATCTATTAACGATGAATAGAGATTCAATAGAAAGTTTGGCGAAGAAACTCGCCGATTCCATCCCAGATGGTCTGCATTCCATACGTGAGGATCTGGAAGCGAATTTTCGTGGAGTGTTACAGTCGGGCATCAGTAAGCTTGATCTCGTAACGCGCGAAGAATTCGAGGTGCAAGAGGCAGTTCTCGCCCGAACTCGCGAAAAGCTGGAGCGCATTGCGGCTGCGCTGGTGGAGCGCGAAAAAGAGATGCAATAGAATTACCAAGGATGGCAATTGCCTTAAGCTTGGCCATTACACAATGCCGTGCGTAGCTCGGCACCAACATACCGCCCGTCATGATCAAAGTATTTCTGTCAAGATTGCTGCCGACATTCACTATCGTTAGCATGGCCGAAATCACTGCATGTGAGAGTAAAGATTGCGTACAGCGGGGCGTTATTGAATTTGGGCTTGGGATTTCCACAGCCATGGATCACCGTGAGCTTCGGAACAGCCAAAATGAAGAAGTCGGGAGGTCGTTATAATCTTACGATAGCCTTCAAAACCCTCGTTGCGAAACGACGGCCACCTAAGGCAGCGCTTTATGATATTGAGATTTATACCGCCTGATCGCCAGTCTCGCCAGTGCGTATGCGATAGACCTGACCGAGATCGGTAACAAATATCTTGCCATCACCCACTTTGCCGGTCTTCGCCGACTCAATAATCGTCTCAATCACACGCTCCACGAGATCGTCAGTTAGCGCCAATTCAATTTTTACTTTTGGCAAAAAATCGACGACGTATTCAGCACCTCGATACAATTCGGTATGGCCTCGCTGCCGTCCGAATCCCTTCACCTCAGTCACGGTCATCCCCTGCACACCGACTTCGGCCAGTGCATTGCGTACCTCATCGAGACGGAAGGGTTTGATCACAGCGGTTATTAGCTTCATCAGTATCCCCTAGAGCTATTTAGAAAGATGCGCCCACGTTTGGGCTCGTTATTCTTAAGGAAACATTATATCTAACTCGGACGCAGAATCGACTCCCGACCGCGTGCGGCAGCTACTAACTCCACAGATCGATAAGTTAAATTGAACTTCTCTGGTGATATTTAACCCGATTTGACGCTTGGCACACAAACCAGAAAGCATGACGGAAAGCGCCAAAGGTTACCAAGAACGGCAGCCAAACCAATCACGGTCACTAAGAAAGCAAATCGTGATATCCATTATGAGTTTATAGCAACTATTCATTTCCCTCCAATCAGGGCTTCAATCAATAGTCGGCGATTTCTCGCAAGACGGAAGTCGCAAATGCGCCGCGACCGAGTTTAAAGTAAAGTTTAGCGCATTGATTACCGGTCTCCACCTGTAGATCAATGACCCTCAATCGAAGGCTGCGGCTTGCCGGCTTCACGCGCGCTTTATCGAACGCGTTCTGCCACGTCTCATTCCCGCATTGTGAGCCATCACAGGCCAGCTCTCCGGCTGGATGAATGTCCATCTCAGCACATCGACGTTCGATTTCCGAATCCACATCATCAACGCTAAAAATGCTGCCAGTACCATCAAGGTTGGCGAGATCGCCGGAGGTGAGGTGATTCCAGGAACCATCCAGGGCTTTTTCATTCAGACGCTCATTGAAGAGAAACGAACGAGCGCTGGAAATGGCAATACTACGCTTGTGGCGCGGTAATCGCTTGCCCGCCGCCCAATCATTCGCCAACTGAATGTTCCCACCCTCGCGACCGAATCGCTGTTCGCCATAGTAATTGGGTACGCCCATCATGACGATCATTCTTATACGCTCTTCGAGGAGGTTACTATCCGGAAGTTTCCCTCGAAGAATAATTTTGAAACGATTCGATTTGTGGGCACCGCGACGAAGCTTCTTGGAGTGCCGCGCCTGCTCGAGAATAGATGCACCTTCGATGTCAACTAGCGACCAATCAGGTGAATTCCACCTAGGAATGCTAAACCACTGTCGAGTTACTGCATGCCTATCCTTAAGCCCAGAGTAACCAACATCTCTTACCGGAACATCAGCGAAGTCTGCGAGCTGCCGACTAAGCCATTCAGTATTGGTGCCAACTTTCTCGACATATAGGAAGTCGTGTTCGCCATTGCCATCGAACTCATAACCAAGCTCTTCACTTACATCAAACTCTTCCGGAGTTGCTCGAATTATCGCCCTGAAGAGCGGCGCTCCGTGCACGCGGGCCCAAACCGGCAAAGTCATAGCGAGGTACGCTTACTCAGCCGAATTTGCGACCGGCACAACCTGATAGAAAGTTTCACTTTTGCCGATCATCCCAAGGTCGGTGCGCGCACGCTCTTCAGCCGCGTCCATACCCTGTTTGAGATTGATTACTTCAGCATCCAACGCACCGTTACGCTGGCGCAGTGAACCATTGAGGGCGCCTTGATCAACTACTGCAGCACGTAATTTTGAGGTCTTTCGATAGCCATCATCGGAGAACCAAAGCTCGGCCTGAAGGCCCAGCCCTGCCATCACGAGTCCTACCAATAACCAGCGTGAACTAAACAAACGCCCCTCCCCAATCTATGTCGCATGATATCAGGCCTTGACCGAAAACGCCGAGCGGGCTGCATATCCTGCTGCTGAACCCAATTCTTCTTCAATTCGTAGCAGCTGGTTGTACTTGGAGACTCGATCGGACCGGGACAAAGAGCCGGTCTTTATCTGCATCGCCGTGGTGCCAACTGCGATGTCAGCAATCATACTGTCCGAGGTTTCCCCTGAACGGTGCGAGATCACTGCGCTGAACCCTGCTGCGTCTGCCATAGAAATCGCATCAAGAGTTTCACTTAAAGTACCGATTTGATTAGGTTTTATCAAAATAGAATTAGCAATATTTTCATCTATCCCGCGCTGCAGGATCGAAGTATTGGTGACGAATAAATCGTCGCCGACGAGCTGTACACGGTCTCCCAAGGCATCTGTCAGCAGGCGCCAGCCATCCCAGTCGCTCTCGTCCATGCCATCTTCAATGGTGATAATTGGATAGGCATCGGCCAATTCGGCCAAATATGCGCTAAATCCAGCTGCGTCGAACGTTCGGCCTTCTGACTCAAGGTCGTAGACGCCATCTTTGTAGAACTCCGAACTAGCAACGTCGAGGCCTAATAGGATGTCGCCACCTGGCTTGAAGCCGGCCTTTTCGATGGCCGTCATAATCGTGTCCAACGCGGCACGATTCGATGGTAAATCCGGCGCGAAACCGCCCTCATCACCCACCGCTGTGTTCATGCCTTGGCCCTTCAAGACACTTTTCAAGCTATGGAATATCTCCGCGCCGTATCGCAGCGCTTCAGTAAATGATGGCGCGCCGACTGGCAGCACCATAAATTCCTGAATATCGACACTGTTGTCGGCATGTGCGCCGCCATTGATGATATTCATCATTGGAAGCGGCATCACTGTGCTGCTACCCAGATGGCGAAACAGCGAGACGCCCTTTGAAACTGCTTCGGCTTTTGCAACAGCCAGCGATACTGCTAGCAATGCGTTAGCGCCAAGTTGGCCTTTGTTATCGGTTCCGTCGAGGTTGATCATGCACTGATCTACGGCACGTTGGTTTTCAAAATCAACACCCAAAAGAGCGTCGCTCAGAGCGCCATTCACATTGGCAACTGCTTGTTGCACTCCTTTCCCGAGATACCGGGACTGATCGCCATCGCGTAGCTCTACTGCCTCGCGAGAACCCGTCGAAGCGCCTGACGGCACGCTGGCGCGAGCAGTACTGCCATCCGCCAATGAGACGTCGGCCTCAACTGTCGGATTGCCACGAGAGTCGAGAATTTCTCGACCGCATACTTTACTAATTCTGATCATTGCGACTTCCTTATTCGGTATTTATTCCGGAACCCCAAGACCATAGTCTGCTTCGAGATATCCGCTTTGCTTGATGGTGATGTCGATCGACATCAATGTTTCGAGAAGTTGTTTCATTTTGTGCAGTGGCCACGCGTTTGGGCCGTCGCTTAGTGCCTTATCAGGGTCGGGATGAGTTTCCATAAAGAATCCCGCAACGCCAGCTGCTGCTGCCGATCGGGCCAGCACAGGAATGAATTCGCGTCGGCCGCCTGAGGATGAACCAAGGCCACCTGGCTGCTGAACCGAATGCGTCGCATCAAAAACTACCGGAGCACCGCTGCCACGCATCACAGCAAGACTGCGCATATCGGATATCAGATTGTTGTAACCAAAACTGAAGCCACGTTCGCAGACCATGATGTCGTCATTGCCGGTCGACTTCGCTTTATCGACGACGTTCTGTATTTCCCAAGGTGATAGGAACTGCCCCTTCTTGATATTAATTGGTAATCCCGTCGCCGCGACACGTAAAATAAAATTCGTCTGGCGGCAAAGGAAGGCTGGTGTTTGCAAGACATCGACAGCGTCCGCAACTTCATCCATCGGCGTGTCTTCATGCACATCAGTTAGAATCGGCACATCCAGCTGCCTCTTCACCTCACTCAGTATGCGAAGCCCCTCTTCCATACCGGGCCCTCGAAAACCATCGCGCGAGCTTCGGTTGGCTTTATCAAAAGACGATTTGTAAATAAAAGGAATTCCAAGCTCACCACAAACCTCTTTTAGAGTCCCGGCGGTATCCAAGGTCATTTGCTCGCTCTCAACAACGCAAGTGCCGGCGATCAAAAAAATAGGTTGATCGTTGCCAACCTCAAATCCACAAAGTTTCATGTCTTTGCTGCCTCGAGCAACTCGCCTTTGCTGTTTTCTCGAACGGCCGTGATGAAGCCCTTAAATAACGGATGACCATCGCGTGGGTTCGACGTGAATTCGGGATGAAACTGACTGGCAAGAAAGAACGGATGGCCCGGCAACTCAACCATTTCCACCAAGTCATCGATAGACAGCCCTGAAAACACCAGCCCTGCGTCCGACAATTGGTCTCTGTAGTTATTATTTACCTCATAGCGATGCCGGTGACGCTCCTCGATCTCGGTGCTGCCGTAACTCGTCGCAGCCAGCGATCCTTCTTGAAGTGTGACGCCCTGTGCACCCAATCGCATGGTGCCACCCATGTCAGATTGCTCATTACGCTCTTCGGTATCGCCCGCCTGATCCTGCCATTCTGTAATGAGGGCCACAACAGGATGCGGCGTGTTCTTATTGAACTCGGTACTCATGGCGTCGTCGAGACTCGCCAGATGGCGGGCCGCTTCGATGACGGCAACCTGCATACCAAGGCAAATACCGAGATATGGGACGCTGTTCTCACGCGCAAATCGCACAGCTTCAATCTTGCCTTCGATACCCCGGTCGCCAAAACCACCTGGGACCACGATGCCATCCATGCCCCTGAGGCAATCTACGCCCTGTTCTTCAATGTCCTTCGATTCTATGTAATGAATTATGACGCGAGTCTGTGTATGAATCCCGCCATGCTGTAATGCTTCGACCAGCGAAATATATGAATCCTTGAGATTCATGTACTTACCAACCATTGCGACGTTCACTTCTAGCGTTGGATTTTCCTTGGCATCGACGATGGTGTCCCACTCGTGCAAATCTGCCTCGGGTAAGGCCAAACCCAACTGGCGCGCAACAATCCCATCGAGCCCCTGATCATGGATCATCGCAGGTATCTTGTAGAGGTCATCGGCATCCCACACTGAGATAACGGCCTTCTCCTGAACATTGGTGAACAACGCGATTTTACGACGCTCCTCGTTCGGTAGTGGCTTCTCAGATCGACATACGAGTATGTCCGGTTGAATTCCAATCGACCGCAGCTCTTTGACGGAGTGCTGCGTCGGTTTGGTCTTAATCTCGGACGAAGTCGAAATGTAGGGCACAAGAGTTAGATGAACGTAAACAACTCGATCATGACCAAGTACGACGCCCATCTGGCGAATGGCCTCCAGAAATGGCAAAGACTCAATATCGCCGACAGTGCCACCGATCTCGACAAGACAGATATCGGCATCGCCAGCGCCTTTTTGCACACACTGCTTAATCTCATCGGTAATGTGCGGAATCACCTGAACAGTTGCTCCAAGGTATTCGCCGCGGCGCTCTTTTGCGATAACGCTCTCGTAGATCCGACCAGTGGTGTAATTACTATGCCGGCCACCTTTCGCGGTTCGCACAAATCGCTCGTAATGACCGAGATCAAGATCAGTCTCGGTCCCATCGTGAGTCACGAAGACCTCACCGTGCTGAAAAGGGCTCATGGTGCCGGGATCAACATTGATATAAGGATCGAGCTTAATCATGCTGATCGTCAATCCACGCGCTTCAAGTATCGCGCCGAGGCAGGCTGAAGTGATGCCCTTTCCTAAAGAAGAGACCACGCCGCCGGTGATAAATACATACGATGTCATATGTGAATCCGTGATTGTTCGCGCGCTATTTAGAGAGAACTTTCTCGCAGAAAGCGAGAAATAAGAAAGGGCTGGATCAAAAGCAACCCATGTGAAACTGGTGCTTTCTTCCAACCCTTCGAATTCCGCGCCGTCGTTGGACTGTAGACGGTGTTAAACGTTATCAGGCAGTACCCTCTAATGCAATGCAGGACGACCAACCCAACGCACCACGATACCCGGATCAGAAACCGCATCTGCGGCCAGCCATAGGTCCCCTACAGCGACAAGATGATCGCCAGAATAAACCAGAGGCAATCGATCACGCATCCAGGGGACGATGCCACTCTCTTGAAGTAAATTCTTGAGTTCACGCGTATGTGATTGACCAAAAGGAGAAATCCTTTCTCCACCGGCTCTGACTTTGACGGTCAATCCACCATCGAAAAGCTCTTTAGATAATCCGACATCAGTCCCTGCTTCGAAGGTAAGTCGCCCTAAACCCGGACCGAGCAGGAGCTCATCACCTGAAATAGACGCGGATTCAATGGCCGCGGTGAGAGTTTCTGGCATCAGATATAGGCCATTTCGATAGCGGCGAACGGCAGCCCCTGGCCAGATCACCAACGGTTGCGCATCTTCTCGCGCTGGAATTACCTCACCCATGATCCGATCCAGCTGCATAGTGGTCGGCGTCGACAGACCCTGATCGCGCAGCGCGTAGCGAATGACGTTGCGTTGCCGGGCCGCCGAAAGGCTCGTGAGTTCGTCAATCGGAATCCTCGCGGAACTCGAACCCAAATCCTTAAGATCAGCCGCAGCCAGTTCAAGAAGTAATTGCGATGCCTCGCCCGCATGACCCGCGCTGCGCTGCAATCGAGCAGCAATATCCGGCCAACGCAATTTTAGATTCGGCATGACTTCATGACGCAGGAAGTTTCGGTCAAAACGGCGATCGGTATTCGACAGATCCTCAGCCCATCGAAGCTCGTTATCGCTCGCATAAATCTCTATATCGGCTCGATTAATGCTCAGCATGGGCCGTGCCAGCCAGCCAGGGCCAAAGCGACGGATACTGCCGATGCCGGCAATGCCAGCCGGACCGCTGCCACGAATTAGATTAAGCAGCAGCGTTTCCGCTTGATCTTCCCTGTGGTGAGCACTGAGTAACCAGTCATCATTGCGAAGTTCAGTATGCAATGCCGAATAGCGGGCCTCGCGTGCAGCGGCTTCCGGGCCTTTACCAGAATCCAATTGAACGTTGACGTTAATTGATCGAAATTCAACTCCAAGCTTCGCGGCCGTTACTTTGCACAGCTCGCTCCAGCTGAAGGATTCCGGCTGCAGGCCATGATCAATATGAATCGCAATAACGGAAACTCTATTCTCGCCCTCGATCGGGAGATTGGCGAGGGCATGCAACAAGACCGACGAATCAAGCCCGCCACTAAAGGCAACAATATATCGTGCCGGTCTGCCAGCGAGGCATTCGAGTTCAGCTAATTGCTCCGCGAGAATTGCGGGGCTGAAGGTCACGTTTCTTTGAACTGACCAAAGCTCGCGAGTCGCTGCTGGCGCTTCTCGAGCAGCTGTTCGGTCGACAGTTGGGTCAGCTCGTCAAGACTACTCAAAAGAGCATTACGGACGACTTCCGCCATATCCTTCGGATTCCGGTGAGCCCCACCTAATGGTTCGGGTAATACCTCATCAACGAGGCCAAATTCGTTCAAGTGGGCCGCAGTAATGCGCATTGCTTCGGCTGCTTGCTCTGCTTTGTCAGCACTCTTCCACAGAATAGTTGCGCAGCCTTCGGGTGAGATCACGGAATAGATGCTGTATTGCAGCATAATTAATTTGTCGCCTACACCGATGGCCAGCGCACCACCTGATCCGCCTTCACCAATGACGACGCATATTATTGGCGTCTTGAGCCCAGCCATCATGTACAGGCTCTGTGCGATTGCCTCACTTTGTCCACGCTCTTCAGCACCGACACCAGGATAGGCGCCCGGTGTATCAATGAATGTCACCACTGGCATCGAAAACTTTTCAGCCATACGCATTAACCGCTGCGCTTTGCGATAGCCTTCGGGCTTAGGCATGCCATAGTTACGGCGAACTCGTTCTTTGGTATCTCGTCCTTTCTGATGTCCGATGAACATCACAGCATGACCGGCGATTGTTCCGACGCCGCCGACAATCGCCGGGTCATCGGCATACATACGATCGCCATGCAGCTCCTGAAAGTCTGGAATAATCATATCGAGATAGTTTTGTGTATACGGTCGCGACTCATGGCGTGCCACACGAGCGACCTGCCAAGGCGACAACTTCGAGAAAATACTTTTCGTCAACGCCTCACTCTTCTCTTTAAGGCGCGCGACCTCTTCGTTGATGTTGACTTCGGAATCATCACCAAAGTAGCGCAATTCATCGATCTTCGCCTCAAGCTCGGCAATCGGTTGCTCAAAATCCAGAAATTTTAAATCCATAAGAACTGGCGACCTTAGGCCGCTCCTACATTAATTTAGTTCGCGACCGGGCGCGTATAGAAGACGGACATTATTATTGCCGAGCAATGCCGTCAACTTATCACGTAATTCGCGACTGGGGCGCACAGTCCACTCTGGCCCCAGCGACAATCTCGCCGCTGCATTATCGCCGATATACCGTACCGAAACGTCACAATTACCCTCTCGAAACGGCAACAATAGATCATGTAGCTCAACTAACAAGTTTTCACCCTGGCCATTGCGTCCGAGGCTCAAGATAAGGCCCTTCGCTCGAGATTCGATCACACCATCGATGTGCAAGACGTTTTTTGCATTCACCGTCCAGCTGCCAATAAAATCATCGTAACGCAGGCCGCCGGTTACGATGACGATCTCATCCTTCACCAAGAGATGGCGAAATTCCTGAAACGCCTCACTGAAAAAGCTGACTTCCATTCGTGCCGTATCATCATCCAGGACGACGCTAACGCGATTACCGCGCTTGCGAATATCAACGATTAATCCAGCGACGGTTGCTTCGCGCTTCGCATGCGCGTATTTGCGCTCGCCCTTGCTTGACTGCGGAGCCGGTTCTGCCGTGATATCCGCCAACCGACCATCGGACAAGTGCCGAGCATCATGGCGAACCGCATCAAATGGGTGTCCCGTGAGATAGAGACCAAGCGCTTCCTTTTCACTGTTCAGCAGCAGACGGTCCTGCCACTCCACCATTTTCGGCACCTTTCCTACAGCGACTTCAGCGGCAGGTTCCGCCAACCCAAACATGTCATTCTGCCCAGCAGCAGCGGCCTTGGCCTCCTGATCCGCGCTTTTCATCGCCTCTGGAACCTGATGCATCATGCCGCGTCGCGAATCGCAGAAACTATCCATCCCACCCGACTTAATCATGGCTTCAAGCGCGCGGCGATTAATTTTTTCATGATCAATACGTCTGCAGAATTCAGCGAGGTTCGTATAGGGGCCGTTCTGCTCGCGCTCTGCGATCAATGCTTCGACCGCACCACGTCCAACACCCTTGATCGCGCCGAGGCCATACAAAATAGTAGTCTCATCGGGTACGCTGAAATGGTAATCAGACGAATTAATATCCGGCGCCATCAATCTGAGCTTCAGTTGGCGACATTCATCCTTCAGCGTTACAAGGCGATCGGTGTTATGAAGATCGGCACTCATAACAGCCGCCATGAAAGCGCCAGGATAATGCGCCTTTAGGTAGGCTGTCTGATAAGACAAGACGGCATAAGCGGCCGAATGAGATTTATTGAAGCCGTATCCGGAGAATTTTTCCATCAGATCGAAGATACGAGTCGCAGTCTTATCCGCAACACCACGACTCACCGCACCGGCGATGAATATCTCACGTTGCTGCTCCATTTCTTTCGCGTTTTTCTTACCCATCGCGCGTCGCAACAGATCAGCGCCGCCAAGCGTATAGCCTGCCAGGACCTGCGCGATCTGCATTACCTGTTCCTGATACAGAATGACGCCGTACGTCTCCTCCAGCACTGGCTTTAATTCCGGATGCAGATAGTCAATATCGGCCTTATTCGTCGCGTGTTTGCGCGTGATGAAATCGTCAACCATGCCAGACTGCAGTGGGCCTGGGCGAAATAGCGCGACCAGTGCAACAAGGTCATCGAACTGATCTGGCTTCATGCGCTTGATGAGGTCACGCATACCGCTGGATTCAAGCTGGAAAATAGCCGCCGTATGCGTGGTTCGTAGTAATTGAAACGTATGCAAATCGTTATCCGGAATACGCTTGATCGAGAGATTTAATCCCGCATTAGTCTCGTTTATTATTTGCACAGCCCAATCAATGATCGTCAATGTTTTTAGGCCTAGGAAGTCAAATTTAACAAGACCAACCGCCTCGACATCATCCTTGTCTAGTTGCGTTACAAGATTCGCACCACCTTGCTCACAATACAGCGGTGCAAAGTCTGTCAGTGTACCCGGTGAGATGATCACACCGCCCGCATGTTTGCCGGCATTTCGTACCAAGCCTTCGAGGGACTTCGCCAGATCAATAAGAGCCGTGACTTCCTCGTCATCCCGATACATCGTGGCGAGCTCTTCAGAATCCTTTAGCGCTTTTTCCAGTGTAATACCGACTTCAAATGGAACCTGCTTTGCAATACGATCCACGAAACCGTAAGGCTGTCCAAGCACGCGACCGGTATCGCGAATAACCGCCTTGGCTGCCATCGTGCCGAAAGTAATAATTTGTGAAACTCGCTCACGGCCGTATTGTTCAGCGACGTAGTCGATAACCCGATCGCGACCCTCCATACAGAAATCGATATCGAAATCAGGCATGGATACGCGCTCGGGATTCAGAAATCGCTCAAACAAGAGGCCATGCTGTAGCGGATCAAGATCAGTAATGCCAAGGACCCAGGCGACCAGAGAGCCGGCACCCGAACCACGCCCAGGTCCAACGGGAACGTTATTCTTGCGTGCCCAACGAATAAAGTCGGCTACGATTAGGAAATAACCTGGGAAACCCATCGACTGAATGACCCCGAGTTCGATTTTGAGTCTACTGTGATACGGCGCCGCAAACGCATCTCGCTCTTTGACTGGAACATCTTCTAGTTCGAGTTTCGTCTCCAGAGCCACCTGAAGACCCTGTAGTGCCTCAGCTTCAAGGAAGTCTGCTTCGGTCTCACCAGAAGGTACCGGGAACGCTGGCAAGACGCTGTCGCCGAGCTTGAGGTCTAATGAACAGCGACGCGCGATCTCGACCGTATTTTGTAATGCTGTAGGCACATCGCTAAAGAGTTCGGCCATCTCTTCCGGGGAGCGAAGATATTGGTTTTCACTATAGTTTCGTGGCCGATCCACATCACCGAGACTCTGTCCTTCATGAATACATACACGCGCTTCATGTGCATTGAACTCATCACAATTCAAGAACCGCACGTCATTGCTTGCCACAACAGCTACATTTCTATCTGCAGCAAGTTTTAGGCTGCGCTGAACGACAACCTCCTCAGCCTTACGCCCTGTACGAATCAATTCGAGGTAAAAACGATCACCAAAAACATCCAGCCAATAATCGAGGCACTCGTTAACGTGATCGTCATTGCCCGCAACAATCGCGCGACCAATATCACCTTCGCGCGCACCGGATAAGGCTATCAGTCCAGCGCAGGATTTCTCATTAAGCCATTCGCGCTGCGCCATCGGCAGACCGTTGGCCTGACCTTCGATGTAGCAACGCGTCACGAGCTCGGACAGTCTCCGGTAACCGTGATTGTCCTTCACCAGCAATAGCAATGTGAATGGATGAGCAGCGTCATCGTCATTGGCTATTCGCAGATCAAGACCGATTATCGGCTTTACGCCTGCCGCCAAAGACTTACGATAAAACTTCACAAGACCAAATAGATTGTTTTGATCGGTCATTCCGATCGCCGGCATTTTGTTCTCAGCACAGCGCGCGAGCAACTGAGGAATTCGCACCGTACTATCGACCATCGAGTACTCGGTATGAAGGTGCAAATGGACGAAATTCGCGCTCATTTAATCGCTGCCCTCACAGGAGCGAAGGTCTGCCGATGCTCATAGCACGGACCAAACTCTTGTAACCTAGCGCAATGAATTGTAGTCCCATAGCCTTTATGGCGAGCGAATTCGTAATTTGGGAATATTCTGTCCAGTTCGCACATCATGTGATCGCGGGTTGTTTTGGCGATGATTGATGCGGCGCTAATCACATCGACTTTGTCATCTCCACCGATAATTGCCTCGCCCGCCATCATGATGCCATTGAAATTTAGATCCGGTAGACGGTTACCGTCAACCAAGACTTTAGTCGGCGTTACCGCAAGACCGATGATCGCCCGCCTCATCGCGAGCATAGTCGCATAGAGAATATTGATTGCATCGATTTCCGCAGAGTCGGCCCATCCAACAGACCAGGCCAGTGACTGCTGCTTAATTATAGCTGCGAGTTCGTTACGGCGCTTTTCCGTCAATTTCTTTGAGTCGGCAAGGCCGTCAATCGGCGCACACGGATTCAACAGCACAGCAGATGCCACGACAGGACCTGCCAGTGAACCGCGACCAGCCTCGTCGACGCCGGCTGATAGCCCATCTGTTTCGAATAATATTGCCTGCTGCATTTCCAGATTTTTTACTTGAGAAGCGAGATCACCGCATCGGCTGCACGCTGGTCTGCGTTTAGCGCCAGATCAGTTCTCAGTCTAGCAAATCTATCACTAATTGATTGCCTTCGATCAGGGTCATCCAGCAATTTAATAACAGCGTCAGCGATATTGTCCGGACACGCCTCATCTTGGATAAACTCGGGCACCAGCGGTGACTCAGTCAGTAGGTTCGGCAGCGTGAACTTGGATATCTTCAACAAATTCAGGCCTATCATGATCGCATGCGTGATTCTGCCGAGTCGATATGCAGCAACTGTTGGCTTCTTCAGTAATGCAGATTCAAGTGCTGCCGTACCTGATGCCAGCAGAACAACATCGGCCGCGATCATCGCTTGCTCAGAATTCCCATCAAGCAAGACAAACTTTTCCAAAAGTCCGGCGGATGCAATCTGCGCCTCAATCTCAGATCGTAATACTGGTGTTGCCACAGGGGTCACAAATTGCACGCTTTCACGAGCGTCCAAAATAATTCGGGCAGTTGCAACGAAAATTTCTCCCAGCATCGAGACTTCACTGGCCCGACTTCCTGGAAGGATGGCAACGACCTCATCGGCAGTCAGGCCAAGCGCCATGCGCGCTGCCGGCACGTCCTGGCTCTCTGGAATACTATCGGCTTTTGGGTGTCCGACGAAGATTGCATCAACGCCTTCGTCCTCATAGATCGCCTCCTCGAAAGGCAATATGCATAAGACTTTATCGGCGGCCGCCTTTATAGTCTTGATCCGACCGGCCCGCCATGCCCAAACAGAGGGACTCACATAGTGCACGGTCTTAACTCCGCTAGCTCGCAGTCTCATCTCAAGACCCAGATTAAAATCGGGCGCATCAATGCCGACGAACACATCGGGTGGCGACTCAGTCCAACGTTTGACGAGGTGTTTTCGCAATCTTAGTAAGCGCGGCAAGTGCACCAATGGTTCGATAAGTCCGAATACGGCAAGTGATTCCGCAGGCTCCCACCGCTCACATCCCGCACCCATCATCTCGGGTCCCGCGATACCTTCGAAAATCGCGTCGGGATAGTGCGTTTTCAGGGCGCGTATCAATCCCGCTCCCAATAGATCGCCAGACGACTCACCAGCAACCAAACCGATCTTCATACTCAGTGAACTAGCGGATGATGCCGCGTTCCGAAGAACGCAGGGAATCAAGAAAAGGTAGCAGCTCTTGCTGTTCATCCAAAACAGATTCAATCCGCTCTATCGCCTCAGCCAGTTTGTGGCCCTTGCGGTAAACAAGCCGATAGGCGTTCTTGATATTACGAATTTGATCCGTCGAGAAGCCCCGCCGCTTCAATCCCTCGCTATTGATGCCCTTAGGAACGGCTGGTTGACCGGACGCAAGCGTGTACGCCGGCACGTCACGATTAACTCCCGTATGCATACCTAGGAATGCATGCGCACCGATCTTACAGAACTGGTGTATGCCAGAGTTACCACCACATATTACCCAATCACCTAAATGCACGTGCCCGGCGAGTGTTGCACCGTTGGCCATGATGGTATGGTTTCCGACCACACAATCGTGCGCGATATGGCAGTACGCCATAATCCAATTATCGTCCCCAACAAACGTATCACCAGCATCCTGGATGGTGCCGCGACTAATGGTGCAATATTCGCGAATCGTATTACGGTCACCTATAGTCAGCCGCGTCGGCTCATTCGCGTATTTCTTGTCTTGCGGATCATCACCAATCGACGCAAATTGATAAATATGGTTGTCTTTGCCGATCTTGGTCGGGCCGTTCACAACAACATGGCTTGCGATCCGAGTGCCCCCACCAATATCAACGTGATCGCCAATAACGGTAAATGGTCCGATCTCAACATCGTCCGCCATTGTCGCTGAATCAGAAATTATGGCTGTGGGATGAATCATTATTCCAGTTTCTTAACTCGTTCAATTAAGTTACCAAGGCGGCGGAAGCGCGCAACTTGCTTCGCCCATATGTCCACCAACTCCGCCGGGAAGCTTCCCGAGTATGTACCCGGTTCGGTTACATCCTTTGTCAGTACGGCTCGCGAGAGCACAATAACATCATCACATACACTCAGATGCCCAACCGCACCAGAACGGCCAGCAAATAGACAGCGATCACCAATCTTCGTGCTGCCTGCGATCGCCGTCTGGCATGCGAGTGCAGTGTGCTCACCGATATGAACGTTATGCGCGATCATGCACAGATTATCGATACGCGCACCGTGCTTGATTACGGTGTCACCAATAGCGCCGCAGTCAACCGTCGTGTTCGAGCCAATTTCAACGTCGTCGCCGATACTGACACCGCCTAGCTGCGGAATCTTGACCCAACCCTCAGGCGTCATGGCATTGCCAAACCCATCAGAACCGATCACAAGACCTGGGTGAAATAACCCGCGAGCGCCGATTTCCACCCGCTTTACCAGGGTCACGTTTGCAACAAAACGGCAATCGTCACCTACGCGACAGTCCGGACCGATAACAGTGCCCGGACCTACGAAGGTATTCTTACCAACTATCGACCTCTCACCAATAACCACATTTGCCGCAATGTGTGCGCTCAGTGCGACGCTTGCCGACAAAGAAACTACCGCAGTGTCGTGAATCCCCGGCTCGAACGACGCTTCCGGACGAACCAACGCCGCCATCCGAGCATACGTCGCATAAGGGTTGTCAGTAATAAACGCCGCGACAGGACATGCGTCGGCTTCTTCAGCTCTCAATACAACAGCAGCTGCCTTCGTCGAAGGTAGCTGCTTAATATAGGACGCACTGGAAAGAAAAGTCAGTGACTGTGCTGTCGCGTTCTCTAGCGACGCGACATCGCTGACAACAACATCCGGGTCCCCGATTAGCTCGCAACCAATACTTACTGCAAGTTCTCCAAGACTGACCGGCATACTAGTCGTCTAACGCCCGCTTACTGCGCGGCGGCATCATAATTAGCAATAACCGCGTTGAGCACATCTTCAGTAATGTTGATCGCGCTACTGGCATACAGTACGCCGTCACCAATAACAAGGTCGAAACCTTGTGCCTCTGCATAATCCTGAACCTCTTTCAATACAGAGCGTTGCAACTCACCGTATACTTCATTTTGTCGAAGATTAATGTCTTCCTGATACTCAGTACGCAGACGTTCAAACTCACGGCCCAGATCACGCAGGGCCTTCTCGGCATTACGACGCTCCGTTTCACCCATCACAGCCATATCTTTTTGAGTTTTTGCTTGAAGCTCTGCGATTTCTTTTTGCTTCGCAATAATATCTCGTTCGCGTGGTGCGAACTCTTCGCGCAATGTATCCATTACCACTTTCGTCTGCGGCGAACGCTCAGCGAGAGCCTGCAAGTTAACAACGGCAATCTTCGTTTCCTGAGCCGAAACCGGCAATGTAACTGCAAAGACCAGAGCAACGCTTAGTACTACTTTTACTAACTGTTTATTCATAAAGCTCATGTATCCCATTCCTTTAAAAAGCTTGTCCCATGGAGAACTGGAATTTTTCCAGATAATCTCCGTAATATCTATCGCTACTGCTGTAAGTATTAAGCGGATATGCATAGCTGAATTGGAAAAGACCCATTGGGGCCAGCCATTGCACGCTTATACCAACAGATCTTTTTAAGTTTTTCAAAGACGGCTTATATTCAAATGGCGACCCAAGCTTATCCGTAAATGTGACCTCGCCAGTATTAAATACGTTACCGAAGTCATAAAAAATGCTAGCCCGTGCCTGGCTCGCGAATGCCTCCGGTAGAGGGACTATAAGCTCTGCCTGACCTGCAACCAACATATTACCGCCATAAGGCCGCCCGCGACTATCGCGTGGACCGAGATAGGACTCCTTGAACCCACGCACAGACTGTGGACCACCACCGTAGAACTGCTTATACGGGGGAGCAGCAGTCGTGTCACCCATAGCTTGAGTGATACCAGTCTCCGCATTCAGTCGAATGAGCCATTTTTGCGTAATTGGTATGTATTTAGTGAAAAGGTATCGAGCTTGAAAATACTCAACAGTACTACCAGGAACCACGGTGGACAGAAATAATTGCTGGCGTGTACCGCGCGTCGGAAACAACGAGGCGTTTCGGCTATCGAATTGCCAACTAAGGAGCATCTCGAAACTATCAAATTCCGTACCGGAAAACCGATAGCGGTTGTCAACGACCTCTGTAAATTGGGTGCCATTGTTGGCTACCCATTCTTGCGCTTGCGCTGTGCTACCAGCCGAAGCAAGCAATTGAGAGCGCTGATAGCTCACACCAAATGAAAGGCGTTGATAATCGGTGATTGGATAACTGTAGTCGACGGCTGCGCTGGTACTGGCCGTCGAGAAATCGGAAGCCGCGGATGTGAATTGCGCGATATCCTGATGGGTAAGACTCACGGTCCGAGATACTCGGTCCATCGTTCGATAAGGATCGGTGTGCGAGACACTGTAGATTTTCTGGTAGCGGCCCGAGTTTAACCGCACTGCGACCCGGTCGCCGGATCCAAGAAAGTTCGAGTGAATGATATTACCGTTCAAGAGAAGTTTTTGTAAACCGGAATAACCGACGCCGAAAGAAAACTGGCCCGGCATTCGATATTCGAGATCGATGTCAACGTCGACTAGGTCCGGACTGCCGGGCACCGGTGAGGTGCTGTAATCGACACCCTGCTCGATAAACGGTAGGCGCTGCAATAAAATCTTCGAGCGGTCCATTAGGGAATTCGACAAATAGGCGCCTTCCAGTTGGCGCACCTCGCGACGCAGCACTTCATCTTCAACTTCAGTTACACCATTGAAATTGATGTTTCGCACATACACCCGGCTCTGCGCATCCACGTAGAACGTTATCGCCGCTTCCTTGGTCTCGTGATTCAGTTTAGGGACCGGGTCAATTTCTGCATTGGCATAACCCGTAGCCCCCAGCAAAAACTGCATTAAGTCCGCCGATGCTGTCAACAAAGCCTGATTAAAGACCATTTGCGGCTGCACGAGGATCTGAGCACGAAGATACCGCTCCTGAACAACCATCTCACCCACTAGCTTGACATCAGAAATCTTGTAGATGTCGCCCTCGTGAACATTGATCGTTACGAAAATGTCTTCCTTGTTTGGCGAAATGGTGACTTGTGTGGAATCGACACGAAAATCAGCGTAACCACGATCCATATAAAAAGATCGCAACAATTCGAGATCGCCTTCTAGAGCCTCTTTTGAGTATCGATTATCCTGCTGAAGCCACGACAGCCAGTTGCCAGTATTCAGTTCGAAATTGGAGCGAATATCTTCTTCATCAAAAGTATCGTTACCGACGATATTGACCTGTCGAATCGTGGCACGATCGCCTTCTTTTATATCGATTGTGATTTGCACAGTGTTATTCGGTTGATCTGCTACTGTCGTATCGATTTTGACGCCATACTTGCCGCCCTCATAATATTTGTCGCGCAGAAACATATCGATGTTATCAAGCACCGCGCGGTCAAACGTACGGCCCTTCACCAAGCCAACTCCGCGAAGCGCCTCCATCAGGTCTTCCGTCTTGATGTCTTTATTACCATCAATGGTGAAGCTTTCGATCGATGGGCGCTCCTTCACGACGATTACCAGGATGTCGCCCTCACGCCTCAATTCGATATCGTCAAACAAGTCTTGTTCGTATATGGCCCGAATCGCTTCGGCGATCTTGACGCTATCGATAGCATCGCCAACGTTTATCGGTAAATAGTTGAATACGGTACCTTCAGCGATACGTTGCAAGCCCTCAACTCGCATATCTTTAACAACGAAGTCTTCGGCCGCTAGTGACATAAGCGGCAGTGCGGCCAACATGGCGAATAGAGTTTTTCTCATCTTCAATTTATTCCGCTTGCATCGATCGATTGCCCGAAATTCGGTCAACCAAGTATTCCCGAAATGTCATTGTAAAAGGCGAAGCTCATTAGCAACAACAAAGCGAGTATGCCCGCTTGTTGCCCAATAATCTGCGCTCGTTCGCTCATCGGACTACCTTTCAGGACTTCAGCTAGCTGATACACGATCTGGCCGCCGTCGAGAACCGGAATAGGCAGCAGATTCAGCACACCAAGACTGATGCTAATAACCGCCATAATACTGACAAAATAACGCCAACCACGTTCCGCAGACTCTCCTGCAATTTGTGCGATCTTGATCGGACCGCTAATGTTTTTAATGGAGACGTCGCCGGTCACCATTCGGCCCAGCATATTGACCGTGAATACTGTCGACGTCCACGTACGATTTATCGCCGAATTCAATGACTCGAGCGGGGTATAGGCGATTCGCTGATAGAAATCCTCTCCACCCTCGCTGCTCCAGCCCACGCCCAGGTAGCCATGAGTTGCATCTTCTACAGTGCGCTCGCCGATTTGGACATCAACCGCACCGGGCTGCCCCTTTCGAGCATATTCAATAACAACCTCTTCACCTGCACGCGGCTGCACCGCGATTCGTAGGTCTTCGAAGTTCCTGATGGTTTGACCGGCAATAGTGGTTATGCGATCGCCTATGGCAAGGCCACTATTTGCAGCAGGACCGTCTTCCGGTAATTCCGCGATGATTGCAGGTGGCTGCCATGGCACGAATCCAAGGCCTTCAAATAATACACCTGGCTCTGTTAGCCGAGTCTTGTCGCTTCCGACTTGCAGAGTTGCTTGTCGTTCGCGACCGTCACTTCCTGCGAGTGTCAGAGGTACTCGGCCGTCATCGACCATTTCACCCAAAATAGCAACCAGCGTTGATTCCCATTCGGTCGCGACTACGTCGCCAACCCGGATGATTTTGTCGCCGAACTCAAGGCCCGCCTGATCCGCATAAGAATCGGCCTCGACCACGCCTACAGCTGGCTTGACGATCATAATGCCGCCCGCCATTAACAACCAATAGACTAAAATCGCAAAAATGAAATTAAATGCAGGGCCGGCCAGTAAAACAGCAATGCGCGCTGGAATGGGCCGTTGATCAAAGGCTCGACCGACGTCCCTAGGCTCAACGATCCCTTCACGACTATCGAGAAATTTTACGTAGCCGCCGAGTGGGATTGCAGAAAGGCAATACTCAGTTTGGTCCTTGCCACCCTTTCGCATCCAGATTGGTCTGCCAAAACCAATAGAAAAGCGCAGCACCTTCATCCCCGACCAACGGCCGACAATGTAATGCCCGTATTCGTGTACAGCGACAAGAATGCTTATCAAAGCAATAAATGCCACGAGGTTGGTCAGGAAGCTAGTCATAAATTATCATCGCGCCTAATGAGCTGGTTGTATGAGCCATACCTCCAAAGATATTCTCGATAGCGCTGTCTATTCGCTCATGAATGATTGTGGCATAAGCCATCACAGCAACCCCAGCCAGGTAGTGCCAAGAACAAACAATGGCGCCGCAGCAGCAATACTATCGACACGATCAAGGATGCCACCATGGCCTGGAAGCAATTTACCACTATCCTTCAACCCAGCGGTGCGCTTAAGCATACTGACCGTTAAATCGCCGACCACGGACAGTGTGCCGACTGCGAGGCAGAATGGCAGAATGACCAGAATTTCGCGGTCCGCATAATAGGCCCAGACAAATGCAAGAGATGCCACCATGGCGAGTCCACCAAACACACCCTCCCACGTTTTCCTAGGACTGATGCTCGGCGCTAATTTGACGCGACCAAAATGCTTTCCTGCAAAATAAGCGCCCATATCTGCAGCCCAAACTATAATCAAAGCGAGCAACAGAAACTGCGGCGACAGGGCATACAACTCAAGCAATGCGATGAAGAGCGGTACCAATACAAGTGCACCACAAATCCAGCGAAACATTATCGGGATCGCTGTTGGGAAAAAGAATGTCCAAATGAACGCAACAGACCACCAGACGCAGGCGACCTGTAAAACCTGACTCGAATATCCATCCAAGACGGAAGCCATGACAGTCATTAACACTGCTATTACAAAGACATAACCGTATCTCATACTGTTCGATTTGAAGCCCAGAAATCCGGACCACTCCCAGGCGCCGACTAGAAGCACGATGGAAATAATTATCGCGGCAATCATTGCTGGCACAACGAAAAGCACCACCAGTAGAATGGCTAGTGAGATAATCGCAGTAATAATTCGTGGCTTTAACATTCGAACGCCTTTACCTGCTCACCCGTACGTCCAAACCGGCGCTGCTTGCTTGCGTAGTACGATAGCGCCTCATCAAAAACCGATTGGTCAAACTCAGGCCATAGCACATCGGTAAACCAGAGCTCTGCATAGGCGAGATCCCATAGCAAAAAATTGCTAATACGCTGTTCTCCACCAGTACGAATTAGCAAATCCGGATAAGGAGCTCCGGCCGTCTGCAGCTCAGCCACGAATATCTCATCATTGATGTCGCTTATCTGTAATGAGCCCTCCGTAACTTGGCGCGTCAGCGCCTTTGTTGCCTCAATAATGTCCCAGCGGCCGCCGTATGCCAGCGCGATGGTTAATCTCAAACCGGTATTGGCCTTTGTTCGCTGCTCAGCCTCGAATATCTTGTCTCTCACGCTGGCATCCAGCAAGCCGAGTTCCCCAATAAACTTGAGCTGCACATCGCTAATATGTAGCTCGTCCAGCTCTTGTCGCAATGCCTCAACGAAGAGTGTCATTAGTTCGCTGACTTCTTCTTTCGGTCGAGACCAATTCTCACTGCTGAATGCAAATAAAGTCAGGTGCTCAACACCACGCTCGGCCGCTATGTCGATCGACTGCCGAGCAGAACTCACACCCGCGCGGTGACCGGAATGTCGCGGCTGATTTCGATCTTTGGCCCAACGACCATTACCATCCATGATGATCGCAACGTGCCTTGGCACGTCGCTGTTCGCTGATGAGTTGGGAGGCGAGACTGACACGACTAAATTTATTATTTATAAGGAGTAAACTCCTTATACCTCCATCAATTCGGATTCTTTCGTAGTCAGCACACTGTCAATTTGACCGACATGGTTATCGGTAATGCCCTGTATGTCACCCTCGGCACGACGTTCGTCGTCTTCGCCAATCATCTTTTCCTTTAATAACTCCTTCACGTCATGCAGTGCGTCACGGCGAATATTACGGATGGCAATACGGCCGCCTTCAGCTTCATTGCGAACGATACGGATCATATCTTTGCGGCGCTCTTCTGTGAGTGCTGGTAATGGGACTCGAATTACGGTGCCAGCTGACATAGGGTTTAAGCCCATATCCGATGTCATGATTGCCTTCTCAATTGGCTGAACCATGTCCTTTTCCCACGGCGTCACAACCAGAGTGCGAGAATCTTCCACGCCAACATTTGATACCTGACTGAGTGGTACCTGGCCACCGTAATATTCAACAGTAACGTGATCCAGTAAACTTGTGTGCGCGCGTCCGGTACGGATTTTTGTCAACTCTTGCTGTAATGCAGATACGCTCTTAGCCATTCGACTCGCTGCGTCTTTCTTGATTTCGTCCAACACGATTCACAGTCCTCTTTTTTTACTACTGCCGTTAATTAGGCGGTAACTACAGTTCCAATTTTATCGCCCGACATTGCTCGAACTAAAGCATTGGGACGCGTCAGGTCGAAAATACGTAATGGCAGATTGTTGTCGCGACACATTACTATGGCGGTAGCGTCCATTATGGAAAGCTTATCGGCCAGCACCCGATCATATGAGACCGTCTCGAATCGCTTCGCATCCGGATTACTCATCGGATCGGAATCGTAAACTCCATCAACTTTGGTTGCCTTAAGTAGCACATCAGCACCGATCTCGATCGCACGAAGGCTAGCAGCAGTATCAGTTGTAAAAAACGGATTACCGGTTCCAGCGGCGAGAATTACCACACGGCCCTTCTCGAGGTGGCGAACGGCACGACGTCGGATGTAATCCTCACAGATCGCATTGATTTGTAAAGCAGACATTACACGAGCGTATACGTTGATCG
>Ga0055584_100001484_pt1 | contig 23007 bp, 12 predicted proteins | sample OSDHelmetaG_FD_58716 | JGI IMG/M metagenome (GOLD analysis project Ga0055584, IMG submission 58716) | Pelagic marine sediment microbial communities from the LTER site Helgoland, North Sea, for post-phytoplankton bloom and carbon turnover... | ecosystem: Environmental > Aquatic > Marine >...
ACCTGTACCTAAACATATCCACTCCGGCCAAGTAGGTACGCCAATGTTTACCTGAACACATTCTTCTGTTGTATTATATATAATCGCTCCTTTAAGAGGAGTAGGTATTATATCTCTCTTTTCACTTGTCATTCTAGGTGGAATAAAAGCTTTGTCCATACTTTCTAGTTCTAAAATTGATCCGTCATCAATAGATGTAGGGTCACCGCCTATTTTAAGCTGAGCATTTAGGTTATTATTACCAATAAATACAAATAATACTGAAACTAAGACGAAAATTTTCGTCACAGCGTGTAGTGAGATGAATACATTATTCACCAAAAAAGGTCCATGTTCAGTCCTCATGATTTAAAATTAGTTTGATTTAAAATGACTAAATAGGAGTAGAACTTGATCTTACTCTAACTAGTAAGAGATAAAATGGGGTAGGTGAAAATTGGATAATAGTATTAAGGTATTTTGGGGTGATTCTCTAAAATACTTATTTATATAAGGTTTTTAAAAATATGATTCAATTAAATGTAAAATAGTTTACAATAACTTATGCAAATGCCTATATCCATTAGAGTTTATTGGATTGATGGATCAAGTCCGTCCCTGGATAAAATCTTGAACTATATGTTCAAACGCTACCCGTATACTTCGATTGCCTTGTAGGTGGCCGTTTGATATAAAAGAGAAACAATATTTCTTTTCATCAAACTGGATAATTCCACAATATGCCATTACCTGAGACATGGATCCAGATTTTAAGTGTACTTGATACTCTTCATTGGAATCATTAAATAAATAGGTAACATCACCGTCTGGAGAAGCGTGAGATAAGTGCTCTTCCAAATACTTAGAAGAATGTAATTGATATATCTTTTGAAGGTAAGAAGCAATAAATGCCGTTGGAATTCTATTTCGGTTAGAAAGGCCGCTTCCATCTTTATAGGTGAATGACTTTACATCCAATTCTAATAACCGCAGGAATTTTTTCACCGCCTTAATTCCCTTATTAGTGCTTCCTTTTTCTGATATAGTAGTACCAATTGATTTCAAAATTGCCTCACAATAAAGGTTATTACTTTTTAGGTTCGCTTCTCTAACAATCTCAGAGAGAGAAGCAGAAGTAAAAGATATGAATTCGGTTAGATCTGATACCGATCTATTTGATAAGGAGTCTTTTGATATAGATATTCCATTTTGATCAAAGTAAGCAATAAGCTCATTTTTAATATACTCACCTGGATTTGGAATAGCTGCTTTTATTTGAAAAAGATCTTTACCTGGAGGAATGGTTCCTACAATTTGGAGGTCTGATGAAAAAGGATGAGAATATACATATGCATTATCACCACTTCCCATTGCACCTGTAGTTACATTTGATTGAATAATAATATTCGGAATCTTTGGCAAAATATAAGAAATATTAGTAGGTTGAAATTCTTCAATTGATCTTTCAAAATTTATATAAAACAGGTTTTCATGAATATTAAAAGGCCAAACTCCAGAAGCATAATAATTACTTAAGTCATTCCACTGCCACGTTTCATTTACAGGGCTCCCTTCAAAAAGAGAATTATCAATTAAAATAGTGCCTTCAATACAACTAATTCCTTTTGCTTTAATCGCCTTTGCGATTCTGGACTTAATTTCATCTAAACCCAACGCCTTCTCGAAAAAGGGAGAACCTAGTGATGGGTCTCCTGAACCTTTTATTATTAAGTTTCCGTAAAAAGACCCATCTCCTAATTTTTCACCTTGAAGAAACAAAGATGTTTTGTATCTAAATTCTGGTCCTAATAATTCAAGTGCAGAAAAAGTGGTAACTGTCTTAAGAGTAGAGGCTGGGATTAATGCTAAGTTTCCATTATGATTATAAACCGTTTCACCTGATTCTGCATCAATGATAGTTAAACCAACAGAAGCATGATCAAAAACAGGATTTTCAAAATGAATATCGATGTTCACATTTTGAGAATAAAATGTAAAATGAATACAACAAATTAATATGACTAAATATGATCTATTCATCATAGGCCAAATGGAATAATGCATCGCCAACATGTACAACTGAAGCGTTATTATGCCCAATAATAAATCCATTCCTAGGAGCAAGCAATTTATAACTCCATTCTCCTTGAGGGTCTTTAACCAATCCTAGTGGCTCTCCTTTTCTAACAATCGAACCTGATTGTTGAGTCCAGATAAACAAGCCAGCTTTGGAAGATCTAACCCAGCTGGTTTTTTTATAATGATGTGGAATAAATTTGGAGTCGGGGGCAGATGGAATTATATCAAGAGATTTAAGAACTCTCAACATTCCAGAGTAGCCACTTTCTATAGCGAAGCCCTCAATCCGTACAGCTTCACCGGCTTCATAGACTATAGTTGGGATTTTAAGTTCATAAGCTGTTTTTCTGAACGACTTTGGAATTAGACTTTTCTGTAAAATAACAGGTGGTGAGAATGAATATGCTAATTCCTTTGCTTTATCATCTAAACCAGTATATCGAATCTGGGGATAGTTATATCTAGATGAACCACCAGTATGAAAATCTAAGAGATAATCGGCATTTGGAAGTATTTCTTTAGTCATGGCTCTTGCCACTCTAGATGCCAAAGAGCCATTTGACGTACCAGGAAAACTTCTATTTACATCTTTACCATCAGGAAGGTCTCTGGAAAAATTAATAAATCCATAGACATTTAAGAGAGGTATTGCAATAACAGACCCACTCACCAGGTTTTCAAATATTCTATTTTCTATTGCTTTTCGTATTATTTGAATACCATTGATCTCATCCCCATGAACACCTCCTACAACTAATAAACAAGGTCCAGGCTCCTGTGCTCTGAATACATGAGCTTCTATGAATATTTTCGTTCCAGAAGGAAGTGTTCCAACACTTACTTTTACTTTCTTGCGCTCTCCAGGCTGCACTATACTGCCATTGATCTTTATCACATTTTCTGTCATTCTACTTCAGAACTTTTTTTATAGGATCTTTCTGTAAATTCAATAATCTCTTTAGCAATATTCACTTTAGTAGTAGTTTCTATTCCTTCTAATCCCGGAGAAGCATTGACCTCCATAATCAATGGCCCCCTTGATGATCTCAAAATATCCACACCTGCAATACTAAGCCCCATAGTTTTTGCAGCTTTAAGTGCTACATTTTCTTCTTCGTCGGTGAGTTGTAATTTCTTAGAAGTCGCACCCCTATGAAGATTCGATCTGAATTCACCTGGTTTAGCCTTTCTCATCATTGCTGCCACTACTTTGTTTCCTACTACAAAAGCCCTCACATCTTCACCAGCAGATTCTGAGATAAATTCTTGAAGTAGTACTTTTTGTTTAGTTTTAAAAAAGGCCTCCATTATCGATTCACTAATCTTATAATTGTCAGCTTTGATAACGCCGAGCCCATGTGTACCCTGCAACAGTTTTATAATAACTGGGAATTTGCCAACATATCTTACAATATTAGAAAATGAATAGTAATTATTGGTTATAGCTGTTTTAGGTACTGGTAGATATGCATTGGATAAAATTTGAAGGCAACTTAGTTTATCTCTCGTTTTGAGAAGAGCATCAGAAGAAAGTGTGCTAAAAATGCCCATTGATTCAAAATGTCTTACCACCATAGAGCCATAAGAAGTCACAGAGGTTCCTATCCGTGGAATCACTACGTCATAGCCCTTAATATGTTCTCCATTATATAGAACAATATTCTGATGATTGTCAACTATCAAATCACAATTTACATGATCCAGGATTCTCACATGATGCCCTTTCCGTCTTGCTGCAACTGCAAGAGAGTTAGTGCTGTACAAGGCTGGATTTCTAGATAAAATTAGAACACGCATAATCTCAAAGATATAATTCAGAATTGAGAAGACATCTATTTAAGGCTTACAAACCCTTGCTTACTTTTCAATAATTGGAACGGTGATTTAATGGCAAATCAAAAAACATTTTCTTCTGTATGGAAGTCATCACATTGACTCAAAACATCCCAGATCTGGAGCATTTGGGTCTCTGATAACGTTGTCCAGGTCATCACTCACAGATGATATGTATAAGCCCACATTTTGTGCTGGAGAACTTGGGTGCAAATGATAGTCATCTTCAAATCTCTCAATAAAAATAGAGTCCCCTTGCATTATGAGAATACAATCCTGACATACAGATTCGAATAATGGATCTCCTTCTAACTCATCAATTTTCACCAAACAATTATTGAATTTTATATTAAAAGCGTCAGGATTATCACCTTGTGTAGCATCAATATAAAGTATCTCATCATCTCCTGATCCTGAAATTATGCAGTTTGTAAAAGTTGCATTTAAGTTATTCAAGTCGATGGCATCGCAATCTGAATTAAGGCACTGAAAATTATCCATAACCACAGCTGATTCTTGATTGCCATAATTTGCCAAAGTAGTATGAACAATATCATAATTACCACCATATCCAAAGAATAAACTTGATGATCCATTAGAATACAAGAGGCTATTTTCAATAGAGATATCGGCATGAATACCGATAACAGCTGCATTGGAGGTATTGTAAATTTGGGATTTATTGATAGTTATCGAAGCTGCTGAATCCGCCCTAACTCCTATGACACTGTTCTTAATAATAGTGTGATTTAAACTATGCCCTTTACTATTAGCAAGTAATCTGATACCTGTCCACTGACCTGATACTTCGCTAAAACTCTGTTCTAACCTATCTCCTTGGAATACTACTGGGTTTTCTTGAGTTCCTTCAGTAGTTAAAATTCCTCCCTTCTGAAAGAAAAGGGCTCCGTCATTGGCAATAACACCTTCAAAATTTGCCAAGCCTCCATGTACATAAATTTGAGTACCAGCAGGTATGACTATGTTGCAACTGTCAATAAATAGAATGCCATAAATAACATATGGTTTTGAATCATTCCAGAGTAACTGTTCATTACTACATGTCAGTCTAACCAAATTACCTGCATTAAAACGGTTAGGAATATAATTGGCGTTTTGTCCCCATGCTTCTAAGACTATTCGCTGAGATACACTTCCTCCTTCTATTAATATTGCGTCATCAATAATAAATGGACTAGAAGACAATGGCTCGTCAGGATCTATGGTAACTTCTACGAAGATGTATAAACTATCATTCGCTCTGATCTCAATGTTTTGAAATTGCTCACCTGGCAACCCATCTACATTCATTCTAAATTTCGAAAAATCATTTGAAGCAAACCTGATGGAGGCTAAAGATATATTTTCTGATGAATTATTGATTACTCTTACACTTCGTGTTGCAGATCCTAAAGAAGTGAACACTGTGTCAAATCTTAAGGTGTCAACTGAAAAGCTCAAATCTTGACTTGGAGGAGAAAAAACATCTTCTTCAAGACAACTCGTGTAAAAAAGGCTAGTGAAGACAACCAATAGCGCGACAAATAAGCCACGTATAGGCGACAAAGTCAGATTAAAATTGGCAATTTTGTGCATTAATTGATCTGGATATACAAAAGAGGAACGAATATATGTTGCTACGCATTGGATACCAAGAAGACATCATCTCAAGATTAAAATAAATAAAAGTTATAACTCACTCGAAATCACATATTATAGACGTAATTATTCCAGCTTTTAATGAGGAATTGTCCATAGGAAAAGTTTTAAATGAAGTTCCAGGAGATTTAGTGAGACATGTATATGTATGCAATAATGCATCAACTGATGATACCGGAAAAATCGCCCATGCTCATAATGCCATTGTGCTTAATGCACCAAACCCAGGGTATGGTAATGCATGTCTTAGAGGTCTAAATGAAATAGCTCAACAAAAACCTCTTCCTGATATTGTGGTTTTTATTGATGGAGATTATTCTGATTACCCTGAAGATATGAGAGAGTTAGTTAGACCAATCATAGATAAAGATATAGACATGGTCATAGGGTCAAGGGCTACAGGAGATATGGAAAAGGGATCAATGACTCCTCAACAAGTTTTTGGAAATTGGCTAGCTACTACACTGATAAAAATGATCTATGACTATAAATTTACTGATCTTGGGCCTTTTAGGGCATTAAAATATAGTTCTCTTATCGCTATGAACATGGAGGATAAGACATATGGATGGACTGTAGAAATGCAAGTAAAGGCAGCCAAAATGAGTTTAAAGTGCTTTGAAATTCCAGTGAGATACAGAAAGAGAATAGGTGTTTCCAAAATATCAGGTACAGTGAAAGGCACTATACTGGCAGGGCATAAAATATTATGGACAATTTTCAAATTAATATAGTGGATGAGTGTATTTGAAATAACTGGGTATGTTGTGGTAGGGATCTACACCATAGCCCTTTCTTATATCACTATTTATTGTCTGATGCAGTTTCATCTATTATACCATTATCTGAAAAAAAACAAAACAGGAAATAGCGTTTCAATTCAAAACAAGATTGTAAATAATAATAATAAACTTGAAGAGGTTCCTTTTGTAACCATACAACTACCCATCTATAATGAAAGGTATGTTATCAGTAGATTAATAGATAGCATTACTGCTCTAGACTATCCAAAGGAAAAATTTGAAATCCATATTCTTGATGATAGCACTGATGACACTCTTCAAATCGTCTCCAAAAAGGTAGAAGAATTTAAATCTAGAGGATACAACATACAGCAGATTAGGAGAAAAAATAGATCAGGATATAAGGCTGGGGCATTAAAAGATGCTATGCCAAAGGCAAAAGGAAAATTCATTGCTATTTTTGATGCTGATTTTCTACCTGAAACCAACTTTTTACAAAAGACTCTACCCTATTTTAAGGACGATGAAATAGGAGTTGTTCAAACTAGATGGGGACATATAAATCATGATTTTTCATTATTGACAAAGGTTCAAGCTTTTCAGCTCAATGTCCATTTCACTGTAGAACAATTAGGTAGAATGAAGGGAGATTATCTCTTGCAATTCAATGGCACAGCTGGAGTATGGCGACGAGAATGTATAGATTCTGCAGGTGGTTGGGAGGCCGACACTCTTACAGAAGATTTGGACCTAAGTTATCGAGCACAACTCAAAGGTTGGAGAATAAAATACTTAGAGGATATTATATCTCCAGCAGAATTACCTGCTGAGATGAATGGCCTCAAGTCTCAACAATATCGATGGATGAAAGGTGGGGCTGAAACTGCATTAAAAGTTTTACCTCAAGTATGGAATTCAAAAATTAGTCTTTATAAAAAGGTTTATGCCAGTGCACACTTACTGTCTTCATCAGTTTTTCTATTTGTATTTATTCTTGGAATCTTTAGTGTTCCACTTACTTATTTTTTGAGCCCTCTGGGACTCAATCGAGACTTCTTTGGCATTTTTCTTATAGGTTTGATTTCTATTGGACTTGTTTATTATGTCGCTAATGTTTTAAGGTCATGGAAGAATCAAAGCATATGGAAAACGACCTTTAAATTTCTTTATCTGTTTCCCATTTTTATGGCCTTATCCATGGGTCTTTCTTTACACAATGCATTAGCCGTAATACAAGGATTCAGAGGTAAAAAGACTCCATTTGTGAGAACACCAAAATTAGATGTGAGTAAACTCACCCAGTCTTTATCTCATAACAACTATATCAAGACCTCCTTGAGTAAAGTAACAATTGCCGAAGGGCTATTGGCTGTCTATTTTGCATTTGGCTTAATGTATGGTGTCCAACAAAATGATTTGACCTTTACTATGATGCATTTACTACTGGCATTTGGATATGGCACTATTTTCTTCTATTCAATTAAGCACTTGAACTTATAATAAAATAGAAGGTATTAATCTGATTTGGGTTCGATTATGTTCATTTTCAGGTTAATTTTATAAAGTGAGTAAATCGGACACATTGTATGGACAAAAAACAAGGTTCTTCAGTTTAGCCCTTGTCTTTTTATTGTCTGTAAGTTATGTTGGATATATTCCAAGCCAAGGGGATTTCAACCAAATTATCATTCCTTTTTTAATAGCCTCTCTATGTTATATCTATTTGACTTTCAAATCGGCTAATTCAATTCACATTGCTTGGTTTTTTTCTTTAGCCATTTTGTTAAGAGCTGTGCTTCTATTCAGTTTTCCTAATCTTTCTGATGATATATATCGATTTATCTGGGATGGAAGGTGTCTGCATTTAGGTATTAGTCCATTTCAATATTTGCCATCTGAAATAGTGGGCAAATATCCCTCTTTAGATAATAAACTCTTTGGATTACTCAATTCTCCTAATTACTATAGTATATACCCTCCTGTCGGGCAGGCTATTGGATATATTGCTACTCTACCTATCATTAGCACGCATTATTCCTCTGCAGTCATTTTTAAAGGATTCATTTTAGTTTCAGAAATAGGAACCATTTATATAGGGTGGAAGCTATTAAAACGATTCAATCTACCTCCAAAAAACATTTTTATTTATGCTCTTAATCCACTTGTAATCATTGAGCTGATGGGGAATATCCACTATGAGGCATTTATGATATTCTTTTTAGTTCTTTCGATCTATTTATTATTAACTAATAGATATTTTGGAAGTGGTCTATCTATGGCGTTAGCAATTTGCAGCAAATTATTACCTCTTATGCTTTTGCCACTCCAAATGATCTTTATAAAGAATGTTAAAAAGGCCATGTTTTATGCTCTATTATCTGGATTTGTTTCAATGAGCTTGTTTGGCATATTTATGAATCTGGATGTCATTTCAAATCTCGGCAGTAGCATTGGTCTTTATGTGAATAAGTTCGAATTTAATGCAAGTATATATTATCTATTGAGAGAGGTTGGATACTTCATTAAAGGATTTAATACAATACATATCGTTGGTCCATTTTTGTCATTTCTGACCATTGTTCTAATCTGCGTACAGGCTATATTCTTTTATATCAAAAGGAAATCTTCAAATGATTTATTTCATTTTATACTCATGGCGTTTTGCACCTATCTTTTTTTAGCACCAATTGTACATCCTTGGTACATATGTACTCCCCTACTTCTATGTGCATTTACTACTTATAGATTTCCTGTGATATGGTCACTATTAATTGTCTTCACCTATTTCAACTACAATGGAATTGAATATTCTGAAAACCTATTAATTGTACTAATAGAATATATGATTGTTTTTGGATTTTTGATATGGGAGGTATTTAAAAAGAATAAAATTTCGAAAATCGTAATATAGATAAATCATTCAGGGGAATATCCTGCTGCAACTCGTTCCTCCCTGACTATTTCTTTCCAAATTGGCCTTAAGTCCATTTTAGGGCCGATTTTCAGATAGATATAACCAGGGTCTCTTGCTAAGGGATGCTCGATACTATCCATTAAAATCGTCTGTTCAAAATAAGGTGAAGGATCTTGCAATTGATCCTCTACCTGGATTTGTGCTTTGATATCAAAATCCTGAGGCACCCAAGCTACAAAGCTTGCATTAAAACTGTAACAAGATGGAAGGTCATACTTCTTGCGATATAGATTCAGAACTCCGGCTTGCCCGTAATGCCCACCCCATATCAAACAATTTGCTTTCTCCTCATCAGATAAAGAATGATAAATCATAGCCACCTTTTCCGGCAATTCTTCATATCCCAACATATCGGCATAATCTTGTTTCAATGACCTTACTACACCATCCTCCCACTTAAATGGCCCAGTCAAATTCAGATCATTTTGAAGAAATTCTGAATAACTCTTCATTTGTTCTACTGGTAAAATCGGAAGTGCAATGGGTAAGGCAAACAAATTACCAAGTGCAATTAATGGTAAAATTCTCCACGCCTTCGATCCAAACCACTTTTCAAAAGCAACTCCTCCAAGTCCAAACATCATTGTGAATGCACCAAGAGTGTAATAGGCTTTACCGCTTAATCCAAAGATTAAAAAGATGACAACTAAAAAAACTATGGTGAAGAGTCTATACTTTGAATCTGACTGAGATCTTATGCCAAAAATCAATCCCCCAATCCAAATAATTGAAGACAGAAAATGGAAGACAAATTGAGATGAAAAATAATCTTGCCATGAAACATTTACCAATTGCGTTGCTTTCAAATCTGTCATATGCTTTGCAATTGGAAAGTCATGACTGATCTGCCACCAAAGATTAGGGCTTATTATTATTACGTATAACAAAATAGCTAGGTAAGGATACTTAGACAAAAAGACCTTTCTAAATGGGGTTAATAAAAGAGCTGAAATGATTCCAATAAAAAAGAAAACAATCGAGTATTTTGTGAGAAAAGCAAGTCCTGCAATTCCACCAAAAATGAGCCATAACTGGATACTTTCTTTCTTGTGAATTTGACGATAATTCAAAATTTTAAGAAGAACCACTACTGATAAAAACCAAAAAAACTGATTAAAACTAACAGGTTGGAATAGACCATTACTTCCTAAGTATGCTGGAGAAAGTAGAAATCCAGTTGCGCCAATAATTTGGGCCCACTTTCCTCCACCTAAATCTCTAATAAAAACACCTAAAAGAAAAATAGTAGCAACTCCTACAAGGACAGGAAAGATTTTAACAGCTAACAAGGTATCACCAAATAAACCTCGTGATATCCAACCCAGAATAGAAATAACAGGGGGAACCTCCATGTAACCCCATGCTAAATGATCACTCTCTGAAATATATAAGTACTCATCGCGATGCAGTCCAAATTCGGTAATAACGTTTGCGAATAAGTGGATGAAAACCTTTATGAATGCAATAATTCCTAATGACTTCCAATATACTTTTGATAAATGAGGTGAATATGCACTCATAGAGGAGACCTAATTTGTCCTTACAAATTAAAACACCTTGAAATCAATCAAAAAAATAAGTGATAGAATGATTGTATTTATATACTAATGACTAACTCAATACTTCATTTACTGGAGTAAAATCTATTCCAAATGCATCTGCAACACCTTTATAAACGACTTTACCCCTTACCACATTTAGGCCTTTCTTAAGTGCTTCATTTTGAATACATGCTTCTTTCCAGCCTTTATCTGCAAGTTGCACAGCATATTGCAATGTTGCATTCGTAAGTGCTGTAGTAGAAGTCATCGGTACTGCCCCAGGCATGTTTGCTACGCAGTAGTGTACAATATCATCAATAACAAAAGTAGGATCGTCATGAGTCGTAGGTCTGCATGTCTCAATACATCCGCCTTGATCCACGGCAACGTCTACGAGTACAGTTCCTGGATTCATTTCTTTAAGCATATTTCTCGTCACCAAATTTGGAGCTTTGGCACCTGGAATCAAAACAGCGCCAATGATCAAATCATGGTACTGTATCATTTTGCTGATATTATATTGATTAGAATGAACCGTAGTAATATTTGCAGGCATCACATCTTCCAAATACCGTAGTCTCTGTAAATTAATATCCAAAATGGTCACATCGGCTCCAAGTCCAGCAGCCATTTTTGCAGCTTGTGTCCCAACTATTCCACCTCCAATGACCATTACTTTAGCAGGTGGCACTCCAGGGACACCGCCTAACAATATTCCTTTTCCACCCATAGGCTTCTCAAGATACTTTGCTCCTTCTTGTACAGCCATTCTCCCTGCTACCTCTGACATTGGAACTAAAAGGGGAAGACTTCTATCGGGTAGCTCTACTGTTTCATATGCCAAGCAAACAGCTCCTTTTTCAATCATTGCTTTTGTCAACGGCTCATAAGAAGCAAAATGAAAATATGTGAAAAGTAATTGATCTTTCTGTATCAGGTCGTATTCAGCTTCTATTGGCTCTTTGACCTTAATTATCATCTCCGCAATAGCGTAGATATCTTCAATATTAGAAAGGATATCAGCACCGGCTTCTACATATTTATCATCAGAAAAACCACTACCTATTCCAGCACCAGATTGCACATAAACTTTATGTCCTCTGATTTCTAGAGCTTTTACTCCTGCAGGAGTCATTCCTACTCTGTTTTCATTCGTTTTAATCTCTGTTGGGATCCCTATTTTCATTCTTTTATTTTATACTATTCCATAAAAAATAGTTCGAGAAAATGACATTAATCTATTGAAATTTTGGACTAATAGTTCCAGTTTCCAACTTTCTCAATTCTAGGGCTAAAATTAAAGGAATGCGTCTAAAAGAGATGTTTTTTAGGCAATAAGAGTAAAAAAAAAAGAATATTATTTTTTTATGAGGAATTTACACTTGCATCCGTCACAATTTTCATCTACTCCATTGTTATAAACTTCTTTTGCATTTGGATTAATAAGCGGATCAAGGTCATTGCAATCAGAGGATGCATCAAAACCATCACCATCCATATCCATTTGACTTGGGTTCATAATAATAATTCCATCACAATTCTCATCTATCTCATTACCAACTATTTCAGTAGCATTTGGATGAATAAAAGGATTTGCATCATCACAATCTATTGAAGAGTTATAAGAGTCATTATCATTATCAATGATTAAAACTACTCCATCACAATTCTCATCCGCATCATTATTTGGAATTTCTGTTGCATCGGGGTTTATCGTTATATCAGAATCGTCACAATCTATCGATGAGTTGAAGCCATCCTCATCATTGTCAATAACCTCTATTAAGCCATCACAATTCTCATCGACACCATTATTTGGGATCTCAGTTGCATCGGGGTTTATTGCTGCATTTAAGTCATCACAATCTAATTCAACTGAAAACCCATCTCCATCTTCATCAATAACTTCATCAATGGAATTGATCAATCTTGTATTCAATGAGCCCAAATTTTGAGTAGCGGAATGATAAAAATCGCCATAGCCCTCTACTTTTTTGGAAAGAAAAAGTATTTCTAAATCTGTCATAGGCTTATCCGTTAACACCACTACTTTCAATCCGAGTAGGTCTCCTATTTCATTCGGTATTTGATTAGATAAGTTCGAACTAAAAGTCTCCTTATCCATAGATACAATCTCTCCACCGACAAATCCATTACCAGTACAATTGGATGGATTTTTACAAAATTTTATAGGAAAGGAAATATCATCAACAGATTTAAAGCCCATTAGTGCCATCTCAATGTCATTGAAGTAATATTTTTCTTCGTCATTAGGAAATTGAAGAGAATACGAAATGTTTCCATTTTGATAAGAGATTGAAGAAAAAACACCAGGATAACATCCCACACCAAAAGCAGACTTTGGCCTCTCGATTAGCCCCCAATGCCCATTATTCCCAGTGAATCCATATGTATTCAAACTATTTACCCACTTATGATTTAGCTCATGATTCAATAGTTCATTTGAGAAATTGCCAAAGGTTTGAATCATGTCTGCACCTGAAATGAAAAATGCCGAAAAACTATTAGAACTTAAATTTGTATCAAAAAAAGATGCACTAAGTATGACAATCTTTTCATCATTGGACCAAAGATCATAAATTATAGACCTCACCACATTTCGATCAAAATCCTGAAATAGCCCATCATACGTCCTAGGTATAATCACATTAGCAATGTGATCAGATGCAATAATCTCAACTCCATTATAATCGAATGATTCAATATTCCCTGAACTATAAAGTTCATCATTGGTTATAGAAAAAGATCCTAATCGTGTTATAAACTTTTCTGTTGTTCCATCTGTATAAGTCAAGGTTGTTCTCAATCTATTCAACTCAAAATCTTCCGGAAATGGAGAGATTCTATTATAACAAATTGGGCTAGTTGCAGTATATATGCCATCTCCTTGATTTTCGTCTTGACCGCTACCATCATCCACAAAAATTATATTCTCGAAACCAGGCGAACAGTAATTATACATTCTTGAAACAAACGAACTTAACTGCTTTTCTGAATCAAGATGAAACTTTAAAAATATTGGCTCAACCTGTTCATGTGTCAAAACCATTGGCACCTGGTCAAGAAGTAGGCTTGTACTACTCTTTTTGGACTTTCCTTTGTATGAATTAAGAACATCATGGCCGCATTCAATATTTTGACCATTCAACGATCCAATCAAGGCACAAATCAAGATTATGGTAGTATAATATACTCTTAACACACCCGAGATTAAAATGAGCAAAGCTCTTTTTTATATAAAAAAATTCTAAGAGTTTAGAAAGCAACTGTACCAAAATGGTAAAAATCAAATTACTTACAATAGATGGGATAGAACAAATATAAACAGAATAATACATATTAAATAATTATTTAATATGTATTATTTATAAAACCTTTACCTGTTTATGCCTAGCTTATGGCCAAGCAATGCCATTGGTATATATGCGCCTACCAAATCAATAATAGAAAACCAAATTGGAGTAGAAGGAATACTGTAAATCATATACACGCCCCCTAAAAAGAAAAAGCCCCCAACAATCATTGCCAATTTAAAGTGATTAGAAAAAGCCACTTTAACGGTTACTAAAGCCGCAGCTAAAGTACCTAAGGCATGAGCTAACCAAGGCACGATAAAATGAACAGGTTTCATAAGATGAAAAGTCTCTTGCAAAGCCTCCATGGTAGTATTATCAAAACCTTCTGGATTGGGAATAATTGATGGACCAATAGTAACGATGCCCATATTAATGCCAGAACCTACCACAATACCTATTATGACAGCAAGAACATTCTTTAGTGTGCTTTTCATTTGAAGCTAATGTTTCCTTTAAAATAACAAATTCAATTTATAAATCTTTTTTGAATTAAGACCTGATAAAATATCAGTACCTCATTAAAGAATAAAGATTGATAAAGTAATGGGTCAATTTAAAATCAAAAAATCCATTCAGAATGCTGGGACTATCATCTTCAAATACCTCACGATCATAGGTATTCTCTTTAGATTAAATCCTCTCCCATCCACTTTTTAACCATAACAACCTTTTCAATTTATTCTTAAAATGAACTGTTGAATTGATAAGACTAATTTCTGGTGGCTGAGTGACATCTTAAATAGTTCCATGACTTGCTCCATCTGGAATCAAAATTACGATCGCTGACTCTCTAATCATACTTACGGATTTTTTCATCTTAAGTGAGCATTCTATATTAGAGGCCTAATTCATACATGAATGACATTATTAGTTTTACTTGTAGCTTGCAACGTCGTATTAGCAATAATTTTCAAAGTATTCAGCCAATACAAAGTTGACAACCTAAATGCTATCATCGTAAATTATATTGTATGCGTAGTTGTTGCATCGGTTGCTCTCGGTCACTTTGTTATACCATCAAATCTTTTCAGTATAAAATGGATTGGATTTAGTTTTGCCCTCTCGTTATGCTTCATCATTGGTTTTAATTTAATGGCTTATTCATATCAAAAAGCTGGTGTTGCATTAACAGCCATCGTGGCAAAAATGAGTTTAATTTTACCTGTAATATTTGCTGTTGTAATCTATAATGAGTCTCTACCAATACTAAAAATATTAGGTATTATATCTGCCATAGCAGCGATAATCTTAGTCAATCTACCGAGTAATGATGAACAAAAAATTAGTCTTTCAAAAGAAATTCTAATTCTACCTATTCTTGTTTGGTTATTGAGTGGTATAATAGAAATCATTCTTTACTATGTCCAAGTGGAAGAATATGTCACAAATGACTCTATTATCTTTGTGTCGACTTCATTCGCATTTGCTGCGATTCTAGGTTTTTTATTTAGTAGCTACCGAGCAGTAGCAAAAAGAATCTATCCAAAATGGAGGGATTTTTTAGGTGGAATCGCTTTGGGTCTTCCAAATTTTCTCACTATTTATCTACTTCTTTACTTATTAGAAAAAGGTTGGGAAGGAACAGTTCTTTTCCCAATCAACAATGTGAGTGTTTTGCTCTTGACCACCATTGTTGGGGTCGTATTCTATCAAGAAAAAGTAAATAGACTTAAAAGTATTGGACTTATCCTCTCTTTAGTTGCAATCGTGCTTATTGGAATGAATGTATAACCAATTGATGATTTTATTTGATGTGGATAACTTTACCTGAAATCAATTCTTGATCACTCTCTATTTGGTAATAATAAATACCAGCATTTGGAAGGTCCATTTCTTTTATTTCCCACAAGTGTTTTCCTTCATTCAAATAGACACTCTCTTCATATACAACTTTGCCTTCTGAAGAATAAATTAACTTTTTCACAAGACCATTTTCTCTAGAATCAAATGAAATCGTCGTATTGAAGTAAAATGGATTTGGATGAGCTTCAATAAAATCTAGAACTGGTTTATTATCAAAGGATAATATCATTTCAACCTTTTTACCGTCTTCCTGAAATGCAACTGTCGGTGTAATATCGGAAGAAAGAGACAGCCCTTGTTGTAGTGTGGTTTTTTGATTAGCTCTTAATCTTAATGTAAATGATTCTGAATTAGTAAAATGATCCGAACTCCCTGTCCAAGCCAATGTTAGCGCGTTTTTATGAATACCAATATTCGATTCAGAGATCTCTATATCAGAACTAAAGATCCCTACAAATTCCAACTCTACTAGATCCATAGTTAACTGAAATGCACTGAGTTCATTGAGAGATGATAGAACAATCGGTACATCTACAATTTCATTTTTAAGTAATCTTTGATTCTCAATTGCCAATATTAATTTAGTCTCACTTCTTGATCCAGTCATTCCTGAATGCGATAATACGTCTCCACTTACATCTCCAATTTTTATCCCTATTAAGTCCTGCAGAATGGGTGTGCTACTTCCATCAATATGAACAGCCTCATTCATTATAACTGGAACAGAATGATGCTCAAAGTCTAACTCATCTGTGAATCTCCATGACGTATTATTTTGAAATGAATCCTCTATCCCTAGAATCACTCTTCTCAAAGCCAATAAATCAAGAATGTTAATTCTATCATCCTTATTTATATCAACCGCAACAAGCTGATAAGGAGATTCTAAATCCTTTATTCCTAAAATGTGATTCTGAATATGCAATAGGTCTAAAGCACTCACTCCATTAAGAACATCATCATTTTTAAATGCTGATAATATAAAGTTCTTTCCAATTACATTTTCTTCAAATGAAAACAATCCATTTCTTTCTGTCATCATTGACTTTCCAGAGAGGTTCACTTGGACTTGTTCCACTTCATCGCCTATTTCAGTAATGATGGCACCACTAATAAGCATAGATTCTTTTTCTTCTTCATCACACATTTCCTGATCACCGCTTATTCGCATACTCACCTCACAAAATGATTCATTTGATAATGAATCAACGGCATACACCGTCGTAGTAAAATCTCCTACTGCGGCTGATTCTACATCTGAGCAAGTAATTGTCAGATATGGGTCATAGGAACCATCTTCATCTTTAAACCAAACATCTACTTCACTTCCCGAACAAGCAAATGCTTTTGCTAGATCAGAAGCCCAAATCCTTACTTCTCCATGAGACGAAAAATTATGAGTACTAATTGCGGAATGACATTGGATAATTGGAGCTTTAGTCGAAGTGAAAATCACTTTGGTGAGTTCCTCTGATTTATTATTACAGCCATCTACAACTCTCCATTTCAGGTGATAGGTTTCACCGACCTTTCCTTTTAACAAGTAACTCACCATACCTTCATCATCAGAAACTATAGGCATCCATTCGAGACTATTTTTATCTCTAATTATTTCATATTGATCATCTACTACATTAATTTTTATCACTTTAAGTTCCCAACTAAGAGAAGCCAAATCGTTAACTAATTCTCCACAATAATCCTGAGCTGAAGCTACCACCTCTAATAGTCCATCACAACTACTAGATTCAGAATAATCAGAGCCTACTACATCTACAATTATTTGTTTTTCTACACTTATTTGTGGTGGAAACTGGTCGATTATTCTGATCTCTTGTATAAAAGTGTAATACCCATCTGCTTCACTTCCAGAAAGCTTAGTAGAAAACCAAGCTTCATCATTACAAAAGTCTTTTACATATATTTCCTTTTCTTGGTTACTGTCTCCTTTTTTAGAATCATAAGAACACCAATCAATAACTACCCAATTTCTCAAAATTGTCCTACAAGAATGACTATTAAATATAAAACTTTGATCTTCAAAGGTCTTTCCAATCAAACCACAGTCAGGATCACTCCATGAAGGCTCATTGAATGATGCTAGTTCACATTCGCCAAAGGGCAACATTTTGGAATTTTGAAAAATTTCCTTTTCGACGTCTATTGAATGCTGATATTTCTCATACTCTTCGAAACTAAATTTCGAGCATAAACCATGAGCATTTTCAGCTTTGATAAGTATGTGCTCTTTATCAATTCCTATTTCTCTTAAAGACTCACCGTTAAAGTGTAATGGCCATTTTATGGATTCTGGATCGAATTGCGATTGATTGGTAGCATCATCATTTCTGATTGTTATTGTCTGGTTGCATTTGGTAGAGGATCCCACAACCGACCATTCTCTAGTGATAAAGCCAAAATAACAAAGGTCATCCACATGATATTCATTTGTATAAGTAAGTTCAGAATCTGAACATATTAAAGAAGAATATGGATAACCCAAATGCTCAGGAAGTATAGGATCACCACAGCTGATCACGACGTCCTCACAATATAAAGATGGTTCATTTTTGTTCTCTACTTGAATAATAGAAATGCATTTTCCTTGATTTCCACCATCATCAAAAAAAGTCAACTCAACTGGAATGTACTCACCAATATCATCACAACAGAACTCTATATAATCTGTCCCTATGAACTTTAGTGCGTTCCCTCCACAAGTAAATTTACTGTCTTGTCTTCTAGCTAATGTCAGAATAATCTCCCCACATTCATCATAAGAAGAGTGATCAAAAGCACTAACAGGAACTTGACTAATTCCTCCATCCAAAAGAGCATTTGCTTCAATCAAAGTTGTCCTTATGGTATCTTGACAATGAGCAATGGGTTCTGATTTGTCTAAGACTACTAAAAATAAAGAATGAACATTCGAGTTGCCACATTCATCATATGCGGTTATAGATATCTTAGAACTCCCGGGTCCAACATTTCTGACTATACGTGGATATACTGAATCAAAATAGGCTTCTTGATTATCTATTGCATATTCTAGGCGTATGGACTCAAATGGAGAACAATTATCACCCATCTCGTCAAATATGGGAATTTCAAAATCAACGCTACAATCATAAGGAGATCTAATTTCCAACAGTCTAAATATCTTGTCCAGATCAATAGATACATCAAGATCACTTGCATCTAATGTGTCACTATCGATTACAATTTGATTGTCATTTATGGCTTCTGCATTTACTGAAACCACTCCAAAATCAGGACCTCTTTTGTCACTAACGTCAATAAGTCTAATGCTATCAAAATAAGACTGTGAGCACCAATCCAAAACGCTCCAGGTTCTAGTTATTCTAGATTCATTTGCACAAGTCTGAATAACAGTGTCCTCATAAGAAATAGGCAAATGACAATCAATCGTATCATTAGTCAGTAGGATCGTATCATTTACATTATTGATATAATATGGCCCAGCAAAATGCTTTCCGTAAGAAGCAACAATCTTATCAACGGGTGCTTGCAATGCTACAGAATCACAAGCTAGGACCAGTTTAGGAGATGGCCAGAGTATGGAATCCAATGAAAGAGGTAGCTTATAATAAACTTGTTTGCAAATTTCATGAGTTTCGATTTGGTCATCTATGGTATCATCGAGAAGCCAAGATCTGATATATTGAATTGAATCACACCCAATTTCCAAACTATCTATTTTGAGATAAATATCAAAAGCATCTGCCGTCATTCCAGGCCAGCAATTATCTGTAAATAATGGCTCATGGAAAAATATAGAATCGAGACAGACAAACTTACATGAATCAGGGGCACTTCCGACTATTAGATTACTACTTATAGAGGCATCACATGGACAACTTTTAGCTTTTGGAGGTAGCTTATCTTCGACATTTAGATAACCCCAACATCTTCCTAAAGTACAAGTATCTATAACCTCAAATATCAATCTATCACCCATATATAGATGAAGAGAATCCATCTCCACCACTTCAGATTCTTCAGTTTTTAGTTCCAAATCAAAATATATAGGTTCTATGGCTCCTGCATAAAAAGCAGTTATATCTATATCTTCTATATTACACTCTTCCCCCAATGCTACATTGACCTGATCGTTACAAATTATACTCTTACCTGCATCTGGATGAACTCCAACAGTTAGTGGAACACTATTGCCTTTACAACCACCTCCACAAAGCGACTCTACCCAAATCGTCTGTGGACTGTTTGCTTTAGTTACCATTGGATCGTAACTGGATTGATTTGCTGCCAATATTGAACCTCCAGCACTTGGATCTCCATCATAGAAATTATAAGTAGCTGGAACTCCAAGTATGCTTATACTATCAAATGCAATATCTTCATCCGCAGCATCCAAAAACATGCTTATTCTTATGGTAATACTATCCCCCTCTGTATCAATTGGTACAGAAAATTTTTGAAAATCTCCAGTAACCTCTGCACCTTCTCCATCACCATCAAAATTTGTGTCAATAAATGGTGCTGATCCTGAATTCCCACCATCACTTTCTATATGCAGAAGATCAATAAAAGAACCATCATCTATGGAATAATCAAAATGTACAAAATCCTCTCTATTCCAATGATTAGTAGATCCTCCACTGACATCATCCTCGGCTAGAAATACTGAAAAAGTTAAATCACAAAGGCCTTTTATACTATTAGTTGGAAAGGTCATTGTGGCAGAAGCAGATATCGTAGATAGATTCTTATTTAAGTCTGATGCCCCAAACCAATATTCTCCTTGTACATTGCCAAAGGATATAGATGTACTGCGAATGTTACTTCCGTCAGTTCGGATTAAAAAGTGCTTCCCTTGACTTGAAGAAGAAACTGATGTGTCACCCAAAGTGGTAAATGTGTCTCTATCGAGAAAATATCTAGTTCCCAATCCATCTGTTTCAAAATTCTCTACAAGAACATCAGGATCAGCATGTTCTGGAACTATGTTCGTAGACTTCTGACCATCATAGCACAATGCTATATCTGACACACACGGATCAGGGATGGATGGTAATGTCAAACATGAAGCACAAGAATTTGAAGCTGGAAGCGTACTTGCTCCATTTGTAAATGTGGCACTATAACCAGTACCTCCAAAGTGATAAAAGTCAGCCGAATATGTTCCCAATGGGGATTCAATGAATGAAAGTGAAGAAATACTCGTACCACTTATATCTAATAAACCCGTAGAAGAGCCAACCGTCCATGTCTCTCCAGTATTAGATGATATTGTAACAGTTTCCTTAAAAATATCAGGAACACCATTACCTGTGATATCAATATTATCAGGATTACAACAGTCACATGGATCAGCAATAGTCGCGATACTCGCTATCTGACAAAATGGTTCATTAAAAATTAATGTATCAGAACATATGTAAGATTGACCTTTAATCATTAAGTTATCAAAGACAATATCTTCATCCCCATCATTGAATTTCTCCATAATCAAGAGTAAATCCAAAGATTGCCCTGTTCCATTAATAGCAGCAGTATATTCAGTGAATGTTGGTGTTAGAGCTGTTGATTCACCTACTCCGTCAAAATCTATATCCAATCTGGGCTCAGTGTTAGTCCCTCCTTCTGCTGAAAACTGAAGAATTGTACTAAATCCACCGTTATCAATTTGATATTGTACGATAAACTCTGTGTTACCATCCCAATCTTCATTTGTATCAGAAGCATCTTCCTCCGCAAACAGACCTTTAAATGTCAACTGATTAGACAATGATATGTTAATGTTTTCAATTCTTAAAGTATCTATATCAGAGGCGCCATTTGCGTCTACATCTTCTACTCCAAAGTAGTATAAACCAGACTGGCCCATGACATTATGAGTTCCAATATTTGATCCATCTGTTCGACCAAAAAAGTCAGAATCAGCTTCAAAAAATTCATCTATTGAAGTAGTATATCTACTTCCATTTCCATCTGATTCAAAATCTTCGACAAAGAGCATTTTTTCTGCTCGTGCAGTGTCAGCTATGATGAGTTGTACAGATTTACTGCTATCTCCATTGAGTCCAGTGTCTATGCATATATCCATACCATTTGACGCGGGATATGGTAAAGTGTCTACTGCAGCTCCATTTATCACAGCCACTACTCTATCACTCAATGCCCCTGTGCTGTCAATGGCTACTTTAAGAGTGTAGGTGCCATTTGAATTGCAAATTGTATCAGAAAAAGTAATTTCTATATCACATGGGATACTGCAATCCAAAATATTCACTGTAATCTGAGCTGTATCTATGCAATTCGTACCATCCACACTGTCCTGAACAAAATAAGTTGTTGTAAAAATAGGAGAGGCTAAAGTTGTAATGGTATCTGAGTACACCCCAAATGAGGTGCCATATCTCAATCCTCCTTGAAATGTACCAAATAATAAGTTCTTGAGATTTATGTCATCCCCTAAACAGATTGTAGTGTCTCTACCCGTAATACTAGGATTAGCACAAGCATTAATTATAGAAAAAGGTGTCAAGTCAAAAGGTAATATAGTTTCTCCATTACTAGCAAATGTGGTCCAATTTGAAAGCAATTTTAAGCTGTCCTTGTAATCTCCAAATGCCACTTCCGTATTTCGAGGGCCACTATAGGCTAGGCCATTGTCATGGGCACCATTCGTTATTGTAAGAGTATCACAACCGCCATCAAGACCAGTGCCAGAAAGATCACCGAAGTTTCCCGCTTCATTTTGAATACCTGCTAAAAATGTCGTAGGGTTATTTTCGTCACTACCTGTAAAAGCAAAAAGAGCATCTCCATCTCCACTCAAATTAAATCCGGCATCTGGCTCAGAAAGAGCCCCAATCGTTACCGAATCTCCTGAAGATGCATCAATGAATTCAATTATTGTACCTGCTGAAATTGTAGAAGATCCTGTAATCCATCGTAATGTCCCCTCATCAGTTCCGCTTATATTTCCAGGTTCAGAATCAGTAAAATATATGGTATCATTGGTAATATCCCTA
>Ga0055584_100001486_pt1 | contig 22997 bp, 21 predicted proteins | sample OSDHelmetaG_FD_58716 | JGI IMG/M metagenome (GOLD analysis project Ga0055584, IMG submission 58716) | Pelagic marine sediment microbial communities from the LTER site Helgoland, North Sea, for post-phytoplankton bloom and carbon turnover... | ecosystem: Environmental > Aquatic > Marine >...
TATTTCCCCTTTACTGTCTGCTCTCAATCTGAAGTAGTTATAGTCGTTACATTTGTCTTTTACATATTCTACTTCGTCCTCATATACATCACCTTTCTTAGCATCATATGAACACCAGTCAATTACAGCCCAGTGCCTTAGTATTTTATGACATGCTCCTTCTCCGAATTCTACAACTTGATCTTCGAATGTTTTACCAACTAGGCCACATTCAGGATCATCCCAAGTAGGCTCGGTACCAACCCCAATTTCACAAATGAATGCATCATTCATTGTACATTCATTCAAGTCGTCGTCAGATACACCACCAGCATCTCGGCACACATTGTGACCATCAAGATCTCTTATTACTACCCAGTCTTTATTAAAATTAGCTTCTTTTAAAGTCTGACCAGTATGATGAAGAGGGAACTTGATTGATTTAGGATCAAATTTAGAATCATCACCACCATCGTCGGTATCATCAATGTATATGGTTTGTACACATGTGATTTTTGGACTAGAGTTTGTAATTGTCCATGTTCTAAGGATTTTACCTTTGAAACATAGATCATCAATTTGATACTCATCTTCAAATTCTAAATCTGGAGTTGAACAGATACCTGCTACGTGAGGATATCCTATCCAATCAGGGTGTACTGGATCAGTACATCCTACAGTTACATCTTCGCAGAATAGAGAAGCTGAAATTTTGTTTTCTACGTTTACTAATGTCCATCCTATGGATGCATTTCCACTATGATCTATTGCTTGGAATTCAACAGTCTGTTGCCCAACATCACCACAATCGAAGTGAACGAAATCTGCCCAATCATCACCAGAATCTTTAATTCTAATTTTGCAAGAAGCAATGTCGCCACAATCTCCATCATGAGATCCAGCATCAACATCTGAACAGAAAATCTTTGCAATACCATCTGCTTGACCATCACCATTAGACTTGTCTGCCGTCAATGTTACATTGATCTCATCATTGACTATAACTACAGGAGGTAGTGCATCTTTTCCTTTGAGATAGTAATAATATGTACCTTCATTACCACACTCATCATAAAGTTTAACCTTTACTATAGGGTGAGTAAAGCCATCATCATAGGTCCATGATAGGTTGACAATTTCACCAACACCATACGTCTCTCCATCTGATTCTAAACTAGCATCTAGAAGTTGGAAACTGTATTTCCCTTCTGAACAATGCTCTTTTAGATTAAGTCTAGGGAACTGGTATTGTGCATAACAACCCCAAGGACTAGTGATCTTCGCTACTCTAACTCCTATTTCTGCTCCTGTAGCAATTGTTTTCTTAGCTGTTTCAAAATAGTCATCAGTGCTCTTGTCACTAATTCCAGTAATTACAGGTGCTTCAGAATCCTCGAACTTGATGATTTGTGTCATCTCTCTTGTAGTCCCTGTGCACCAATCTACTAGTGTCCATTGTCTAAATATCTTTCTTTCGCCTCCACAAATTTGTATTGGATTAAGATCTAAATGTGTTGCAGCGATATTGCACACTACTTTGTTTATAGGAATCTTTACACCTTCTACAGCATAAGAGAAAGTAGAAGATTTAGTAACATCGCCACCATTAATGAGGATGTCAATCTTATTCTTTAATCCGTTATCGGTGAGTTTGTTGTTTCTAATAACATGGGGGAATGCTTTCTGTACACCCCAATTATTATAGTCTGCACCCTTGAATACTTTTTCCCACAACTGATCATTTGTCAAGCTACTGCTTTTAGATAATGATAAACCATAGTCGTTGTATTGCGTGGCAAATGCATCACAAGGCTTTTCAATGATAAAATCACTGCTAGCACCTGTAGTCCTACCTGTAATCACCCCTACATTTGTGTTATTAAAATGCTTATATGATTTATATAGGTATTCGGCTACTTCATCAGGAGAATCACCATCTAGAATACCACATTTCATGGTTACTACTGAATCTGGGAAGATAACATCATCCAAAGTCAAAGGTGTGATTAGTAAAGTATCTTTTACGATCACTCCAGTAGTAGTACCACCTCCATGGCCTGGCTTATCAGCGATGAAAGTTCTTTCTTTTACAACAGTATCACAAATCCAGTTAAAGTCTTTGATGTATCTGTCTGATGTAGTCACTGTGTGTGCATAACAGTGTCTTACTTGTCTGTTCATTTCCCATTGAACTCTTCCTGCAGAACGCATTGCGCCTACTCCTGGTACTCCACCAGATGGAGCACTTCTTTGAGTACTACCTGTGTAAATTTGTTCTGCCCATTCGCAAACATCTTCAAGATTTTCACTTGTGTGCGCGTTGTAGTCATAATGACCACCTTCTGGTGATCTATCAAATGTTGTAACATCTACACAGGAAATAGTGTCCTTTTTTGAAGCCACAGCTGGCCACAATTTGTATTCAACATTGAGTTTCCCCCAACAGTAATTAAGTGAATCTGCTGAATATGAATTGAACTCATAAGCTCCTGGTTTGAGTGCTGCAGGCCCAGCTAAAATTCCAGGAAATAGTGCACTTAGTGAAGTCGACTCTCCACATGAAAGTACTGTTTTCTTACCATCTTCAGGAGTGAAACCATGAACTATAGAGTCCGTGCCATTTACACTTAGTATGATAGTTCCTTTGATCCATTTCATGGCATCAGTATGTGAAAAAGTATCTACTCGACTTACTTTTGCCACATGTTGTTTGAAGGTATAAGTGGTCACTGTATCTCTAAAGATTAAATCACCATCTAATGCACTTCTGGTTGAATGCGCACATGTAGGCGCTTGGTGAGCACTTAATACAACTCTTCCATTGATCGATTGTGCTATTCCGATTCCGGCTACATCCCTTACGAGAGTATCCGCATTACAAAGAGTTGGTATACTAGCAAGGTCAGCATAAATAGTATCAGGAGTGCCTCCTGTACAGGAGATAGTCCACATAGGTACTAAATAAGAATTGACCTTTGTTTGAATGATAGTATCTATCCAGACACTATCAATCATCATCGAGCAGTCTACTGCGCTATTGCTAAAACTTCCACTTCCAGCTAAAACTGCTTGAGTCACACCATTTTGTTTGATGATCATACAGCTCGGACGCCAAGAATTAAAAGCTTCATAAGGAATAGACGTAGTACAACCTGCTCCCACCGATAGGTTTACTTCTGACTGACAATCAGCCGAAGACTGTGCGAAACTTGTTTGTATGCTTAAAAACAAACATGCTATCGCCATTAAAATTGAAGACGTATTCAATTTCTTCATGAGATTAAAATTTGATAAATAGTTAATAAAATATTGAATTGATAATCATGGAGAAAATTATCCTAGGACTCCTACAAAAGAATAGGGTAGAGGTATACGACGTGAGGGAAATGAGCAATTAGAATTGCTACATTTGTAATTCATGAAGTTCTTTAACCAACTTTTGCTGGAGAACTGAATAAGCCATCCATACCATTAAATAGGAATGAGAAAGAAGAGAAGTATTGGTTTGTTGATTAGAAAGAGAATTTGAAGTTAGGGCTTCAAATTTGTGTTGACTACTAAGGGGATACTTCTTACTTTTTCGTCACTATAAAACATCATCAATTGTTATGCCTTCTACTTTTAGAAATGCATAATACATATTGACCCTGTGGTCAATAAATAGTTTTGATAAATAGTATGAAAATCGGGGAGAGGAAAAAGATCGGCGTCAGTTTATTTTGTCGTTAAAAAGGGGGCCGAAATATCTCTAAACAATTCCCAGATATTCGTTCTAACAGATAAATAGTTTTCGAGTATCGACTATTCGAACTCTAGACCAAATGTATGCCACACCTTCAGTCTAGATAAATTTGACTAGGGGTAATTTTCGTGGTAATTATCACATTTCAATAAAAAATTCTTTAGGTAGGGTATTAATATTTTCAATTAATAACATATAAATAATTGATTATCAAATAGTTATATTATCATATAATTTTAATTAATTATATGTAATTGTAGCGACCATCGAAATGGTTACGTGTGAAATGTCGAACGAATGTGACTGGTTTTCTTAAAAGATTTAAAAGAGTTGTATGAATTAACTGCAAAATATTGTCATAAATAGATCTGACAATAAGAATAATGACCCTTCTTGAGTTACATTTTGATAGCGCTGAAAATAAAGTTTTAGCACCACATTAATCTTCATGAAACAATCATCTAGGCCTTAATCATAATCAAAGAAAAGGTTCTGAAATGTGAATATTCCTTTTTAATAGCAATCCTTATGTGGTTACATATGAAGACAAAGACGGGTTTAATAAAAGTGTTTTTATATAGTCTTATGGTGTAAGCAGAGAAAGAAATTAAAGATTATTTGTTATTGATGAGAATGAAAAAGCTGAATACTTTGATAATAGCATCAATGTAGGAGACTCAAAGACTGAAATATTTGGTATTTTATTTAATCCATCTGATTTAGTAGGAAGGGGTGGTTTATGTTTAGATGAAGGTTTAGGAACTGGATCATTAAGTGTGTTGGCGGAAATTAAGGATGAGGGAATAGTTTTGAATCAACCCTTAGTGGATCATTGTAAGCGGCAAGTTTCCAGAGTAAATGGATCAATGGTTAGGTTCCTCATTCCATGAATGGGGAATCTAAGTGAAAGCTTTGACTTTATGAATGAATATTCACGAACCGATTTGATTGCTTTTTACAATACAGGCCTTGATTTTAGTATTACAAATTCTAAACAAGAGTTAATAAGTCCTAAAGTGAATGTAGGAGATAGTTTTTCTGGTAAAAATGGGGATAATTATTATTTGATTTTTATAATGGAGGCGAATGAAATTGGTTAGAATAAGATGGACAACTATGTGATAGAAGTGAAATTTTGAGTAATTCATTGAAACGTCATTTTAGCGGAGGGGTGATGATTTACACCTCTTTTTCTTTAGGGTGTATTAGACATTGTGCCCGACATACACAATGAATATGACCTCTTTATTATTAGATATTTATATATTGCAGAAAGATACATATGACCAAATTGGTTGTAATATTTAATTCAATCTCAATTAAAAACTGAAAATAGAATGTCAAAAGAGCAAAAATTCGAAGCAAGTCCAGAGGCCAGAAGTAAAGCGACCAAATTAAGAATATTCGCATGGGTTGCTTGGATCGCAGCCATAGCTGGGCAAGTATACGCTATTTTTAATCTGATCAGTGACGATATGATGATGTGGCTGATTGGTGCTATAGTAGTTATTCTAATTTTGGCCATGACTGGCTCATATCTTTGGAAAAAGGCAAATAGATTGGATCCAGCATCTGAAAAAGATACATCTCGATTTTTTGTACAAAATCAGTTAGGGGCGATCATGGGCGTTTTAGCATTTTTGCCTTTAGTAATCTTGATTTTTACTGATAAGAAATTAAGTGGAAAAACGAAGGGCATAGCGGGAAGTATAGCAGTGGTGGCCATGGCCGCAGCAGGAATTACAGGTGCAGATTTTGAACCTCCATCAATAGAAAAGTATACTGAAGAGATCAATCAACAGACAGAAGAGCTAAAACAGATTAATGCAAATAATGACTATGTCTTTTGGTCAAGGGCAGGGAATAAATACCATGTATATGAAGATTGTTATCATATAAAGGGTAAAAACCTTTCCAATGGTACAGTAAAGGAATCGTGGGAGCAAAAAGGAATTTCAGAGTTATGCAAAACATGTAGAAAAAGAACTATTAAGGAAAATGGCGTCATAGAGTAATTCTAAGGCACAAAATCCTAATTGGTTAATTATGAATGAACTGTGTAGGCAGATTTCTCAATGTACCGTATGCGAGAATCAATTGGCTCATACGCCAAGACCAGTATTTTTATTTTCTGTACATAGTAAAATAGTTATTATAGGTCAAGCACCTGGAGCAACAGTACATGATTCCGGAGTGCCATGGAATGATAAAAGCGGGGAGAATCTAAGAAAATGGATGGGAGTAGTTGATGAGGTATTTTATGATTCCTCTAAAGTCGCAATTGTGCCAATGGGCTTTTGCTATCCAGGGAAAGGGAAATCAGGAGACTTGCCTCCACGTAAAGAGTGTGCTCCACTTTGGCACGATCAAATTCTTGATGAAATAATTGCACCTGAACTTACTTTACTTATCGGGAAATATGCTCAAGATTATTACCTGAAAGAGAAATCTAAAAAGAATCTTACTGAAACGGTTTTACATTTTGAAGAATACCTTCCAAAATATTTTGTTTTGCCGCACCCGTCACCAAGGAATAACATCTGGCAAGCTAAGAACAGATGGTTTGGGAAAGATGTGTTGCCTAAGTTAAATAGAAGTATTGATGAAATATTGAATTGAGGTTTATCATCACTATTTGGAATAGCTAAGTTTCTCTATAATAACTTATTTGCAATTCTTCATTTTATTTTGAACATCCTTCAAAAGAATATTTTTATTTGATCCCCATTTAACATTCATATAGTTGATAAGATTAGTCAGCTCTACATCATTAAAGTCATGTGCAGGCATAATGATGTTTTTAATTAATTGACTCTGTTTACCATTCAGAATAATACATGGTAACTCTTTTAAATTTGAGTTCAAATAGGTAGAATTATGAAGCGAAGGATACATTGGAGGTAACCCTGACCCATCTTCCATATGACAGCTTTCACAATTAGAAGTATAAAACCTTTTTCCGCCGGGGAAGGACTCAGAAGAACATGATATATAAATAATTAATAGGTATAAAGTGAATATTTTCAAATATTTAATCATCATATTCTGCCATTAATACGTCTATGTCCTTGATGAACTCAGTGACGTCATCTGGATCAGTACCGTCACAAAATGCCCTGATATGGCCTTTGGTATCTATTAGTAAAATTTTACCGCTATGATCAAAACCACCTGGTGCTGTGGGGTCTTCATATGCTGCAACATAATATTCATCAGCCATATCTAAAAGTTCATCTTTTTGCCCAGTGAGGAAATGCCATTTGCTTTGATCAATTCCAAGATTATCCGCATAAATTTTTAATACCTCATGTGTATCTCTTTTAGGATCTATGGTATGTGATACTAGTCTGAATTTTTCATTGTTTTCTTGTGAGTCTGCTATACGAACCATTTGTTTCATAACTTTTGGACAAATGCTTGGACAGGATGTGAAGAAGAAGTCTGCGGCATAAATTTTATTTTTAAAGCTATCATTTTCAATTTTAAGACTGTCCTGATTGACGAATGAAAATGGAGGTATGGTATGATATTTTATTGTGCCATCATCCAAAGTTTCTTGGAATCCTATAATTGGAAGTTCTTTGGGCTGCGTATTACAGGAAAAGGTTACAACCAAAAGTAAAAAGTAGAAATTTTTCATTGCACTGGATATTTTGAAATTTCTTTTTCAGCTCTATCAAGAGCAGAAAGCATTGTGTTTTTCATTACAGTTACTGATTTCATTTGAGAATTTAGAAATTCTATCTCTTCCTCATTCGAAATTTCTTTGGGCATTTTAAATTGAGCCATCCAATCCATCATTGATTCGTGAGCATTGTCGAGATCATTTAGTGATGCTACTAGACTATCTTTTGATTGGTAATCTTCTATTTTTTTTAGTTGTTTCGAGAGCTTTCTAATATTACCCATTTTAGGCATTACCTCATCATGTATTTTCATTATTTCATCGTATAGTTTTTTAGATTCCTCGGTGGATCCGCTATTGTTGCAGGCCATTGATAATCCCAAAATTATGAGTATTAATATTCTATACATCAGCAATATTTGTGTTCATTTGTAAGGTCAATATTACAACCGATTTTATTTGTGACTGTTTAAAAAGAAAAGGAAATTTAATTTTCATGGACAGGAGAGTCATTTTATGGTTTAGACAAGATCTTAGAATTCATGATAATGAAGCTTTAAGGGATGCTTTAGCCTCTGGGAATGAGATATTCCCCGTTTTTATTTTTGATGAAAGGGTATTCAATGGCTACACGTCATATGGTTTTAGAAAAACTGATAAATATCGAGTGCGTTTCATTATTGAAAGTGTAAGAAATCTCAGAAAAAACTTAAAAAGTATTGGGCTTGACCTTGTTGTCAGAATTGGGAAATCAGAAGAGATCTTGTTTGAGATTGCGAAAGAACTAAAAACTTCATGGACATTTTGTAATAGAGAAAGGACTCAAGAAGAAAAAGATGTTCAAGATGATCTTGAAAAGAAACTTTGGAGCATTGGGCAAGAGATTCGGTACTCTCGTGGTAAAATGTTGTATTACACCGCGGATCTACCTTTTCCAGTTACTCACACCCCCGATACATTTACAAGTTTTAGAAAGGAGGTTGAGAAGTTTGTGGATGTTAGGTCACCACTAGAACTTCCTAAAGAAAATTTACCAAAATTGATTGATTCTGTTGACTTTGGTGATATTCCAAATTTATGTGATTTTGGTTTTAGTGATGCTGAAGTTGAAGAAAGTCAAAATGCAGTATTTAGAGGGGGCGAGGATGAGGCATTTGAACGCCTTCAATATTATATATGGGAAAGTGATCTGATATCTAAATATAAGGATACTCGGAATGGGATGTTGGGTGTTGATTATAGCTCTAAATTTTCTCCTTGGTTGGCACAAGGGTGTATCTCACCGAAGAGGATATATCATGAGATTAAAAAGTATGAGTTGGAAAGAGGAGAAAATGAATCCACTTATTGGTTGTTCTTTGAGTTGATGTGGAGAGATTTCTTTAGACTCATGGCCAAGAAGCATGGCAATCATATTTTCAAAAAAGGTGGGACAAAAAACGAAGTGAGAAAAGAACTAGAGGACAACTTGGATCTATTTAGAATATGGTCTGAAGGTCGTACTGGTTTCCCTATTGTTGATGCTAGCATGACAGAACTGAATCAAACTGGATTTATGTCAAGCAGAGGAAGGCAAAATGTTGCAAGCTTTTTGGTGAATGACCTCAAAGTCAATTGGCAAATTGGTGCAGAATATTTTGAATCATTATTGATAGATTATGATCCCTGTAGTAATTATGGTAACTGGAATTATATAGCTGGAGTAGGAAGTGATCCTCGAGAAAATAGATATATTAATATTATTTCTCAATCACGCCGTTATGACCCAGATGGTGCATATCTTTCACATTGGCTGCCTTCATTAAAGTCACTGTGTCCTGATAAAGTTCATGAACCTTTTGCCTTGACTCTTCAGGAACAAAAGGATTTTGGTTTTATCCTCGGTAAGGACTATCCGAAGGCTTGTGTTAATGCCAAATCAATGCAATAATTTTAAACATTGGGAAGAAATTATTCGCTAAAAGAATTTAACATTTTTGAACAAATGACTTGACCATAATGATCATTGTCTCACTAAAATAATGCTATCAAGATCCAATCTTTTTAGCAAGAACCTTTCAATCGTTTCCTCATTTTTATTCCTTTTTGTTCTGGTTGCTCTTTGGTTCCATTCAATAATGGCAACAGGTAACTCTCCTTGATAACGATTAAAATCAGTCGTATGAACTTTAGCCATTCCTATTTGATTCAGATCTGGAAATAAGGTTTTAAGCTCGGAAGCAACGTTTACAAATAGACTACTATCTACAATTTCATTGTTTAACTCTTCTGATAATTCTTGAATCATAGCTTCCTGATCTTGCCTCATTTTTTTTGACTCATCAAGCCTGTCAGTAATTTGCTCTAGTGTCAATAATTTATTCTCAATTGATGTAATATCAGTGAGCTCTACTTCAGTAGAAGGAATAATTCTGATTTGTGTGTTATGAATGTGTAAATCTTCTAATGCGGCTATATATTCTGGGATTTTGCTATCATTTATTTTAGTGCCATATACTTTGAGTATTAATAGACGTGAAGAATCCCTTTCTTCAATATGGTAATCGTCAAGATAGTCCTTGTCTTCGCCCATTCTTTCGTTGACAAATTGCTTTAATCTACTGTCTTGCCTTACATCTTGAACTACATTTCTAAAAATTAGAAAACTTGGAATGACTGCTGCTAAAATGATAATTAAAACAGCGATAAGGTTTCTCCTTTTATCTTCTGGATTTACATATTTTCTCAATGGAAACTTGAGAAGTTTGATAACCAAATAAGTACTCAAGGCTACAAAAAAAGTATTTAGAAAGAAGAGATAAAAAGACGTGGCTGCTACATCCCATTCTCCATTGGCAATTCCATATCCCGTAACACATAGAGGTGGCATTAATGCGGTTGCGATGGCTACTCCAGGCAATGTAGTAGATATGTCTTTTCTGGCTATTGAAACAATTCCGGCTATTCCGCCAAAAATGGCAATAAAAATATCTAAAAATGTAGGTTTTGTTCGAGCACTAATCTCAGCCGTAATGTCATCGAAAGGTGTCACAGCAAAATAGATTGTACTTGTCACCAATGTAATAAAGATTGCCAGCCCCAAATGCTGTAAAGATTTAAAGAGAGTGTCATGATCATTGATGGCCACACCAAGACCAATTCCCAGTATTGGGGACATGAGAGGAGAAATGAGCATGGCACCAATAATGACAGCTTGTGAATTTTGACTAAGACCAATAGAAGCAATCACAATGGAGCACATAAGCATCCAAGCATTGGCTTCATTCATTGATTTTTTATTCTTGATCTCGGATATAGTTGCTTTTTTGTCGACCCCTTTGTCAAGTCTAATTACATCAGAAATGTATTGCTTGATCCCTTTTACAATGACAGTAAATTCCGGTAGCTTGACCTCTCTTTTGTTTGGATTACTTTCCATATAACTATACTATTTTTCCTCTAGATAGAGTCAAAGTACGATCACATTTCGAAGCTAAATCCTTGCTATGTGTTACGATTATGAAGGTTTGACCAAGATCTTTTCGTAATCTTAATATAAGATCAAAAAATTCCTCAGAGATACTATCATCCAAGTTTCCAGTTGGCTCGTCAGCTAGAATAACACTTGGATTATTAATGAGCGACCTCGCTATTGCTACTCTTTGTTGTTCGCCACCAGACATCTGATTAGGTTTATGCTCTAATCTTTCCGACAAGCCCAAATAACTCAAAAGCTCTATTGCTTTTTCTTTTGAGGCATTAATATTTTTCTTACCAATTAAAGCAGGGATCATCACATTCTCTACAGCTGTGAACTCTGCTAATAGATGGTGAAATTGAAAAATAAATCCCAGTTTCTCATTTCGAAATTGAGCCAATTCTTTTGGTTTGAAATTGGTGATATTTTGATCGTTTAACTGAACTATACCCTCATCGGCTTTGTCCAGGGTTCCCATAATATGTAGAAGGGTCGTTTTTCCTGATCCTGATTTTCCTACTATCGCTATGATTTCTCCCTTTTTAACATCCAGAGACACATCCGATAGGACTTGGAGATTACCATAACTCTTAGAAATATTTTTGGCTTGAAGCATGGGCGAAAGATATGGATTTTACGCTATTTTGAAGTAAACCGAGAATCTAAGAATGAAATTTTAAAACCTGAGTGCCTTTCTAATTTCTTTATGTTTACTCTTTTAATAATGGTAGAATTTCTTAAATGAACCTCAAGACTATAAATAGTTGTATTGGGCAATACAAAGTAAAACTAAGTGATCCACAATATGATGGATGGCGACTCTGGGAACTGGTGGTGCAATTTCAAAAAAGCTGGGATTTGAATGCCTCTGATATGTCTCAAATGTATAAATCTAGTTTTGAATTTAATTCACCACTTTGGAATAAAGATAATTATTACCCTAAAAAAGCAATGGAACGATATATCAATCTCAATGAGGATTTGGTAAGGGCAAGTTTTAAGGATTTGATGAATGAAAAAAGAGAGATTTCAGGACGTATTGATCGATTTGCATTCCAATGTGATGAATTGTATAAAATGGATAGACAATTAACCGAAAAAGTGGAACCACATTTTCATGGTGATAAGCGAATGATCTTCATCTATTTGTCATTCTTATATCCAGATTCTTACTCTTTGTATGACTTTCCGCTATTCAAATTGTTTATGGAGAAAATAGGTAGTAAAAGTTCTCCTCAAGAAGCGGACATTGAGAGATATGTAAAAGTATGCAAGACTCTCTCAGTTTTAATTCAAAAAGATAAAGAGTTAATAGACATTGTACAAGATAATGTGTTCCAAATCACAAATGATCAGTTGTTTCCAATGCTTCTGGTTTTTGAATTGTATGGCTTTGTAGGCCACTATGAGTTTTAACTCATAGCGTAAAACTATTAGTAATAAGACTAATCAAACCTATTCATTTTCATATAAATATTATCTTAAAGCCCTCCCTAAATAGAACATTAAATTAGAATATGTCGAGTAATGAAAGTAATCAACTGAAAAAAACACTTGGTCCCTTAATGTTGTGGGGGCTTGGAGTAGGATATGTCATTTCAGGTATGTATTTCGGTTGGAATTTAGGTCTTGAAAAAGGTGGGACCTTAGGTTTAGCAGTTGCTACCTTATTCATTATTGTAATGTATCTCACCTTCACATTTAGTTATACAGAGTTGGCCTGTTCTATTCCCAAAGCGGGTGGGGCATTCGCTTATGCGCATAGAGCTTTAGGCAAGGACTGGGGCTTTTTAGGAGGTATGGCACAAAACATAGAATTCATCTTTGCACCTCCTGCGATAGCTTTTGCCATAGGGGCTTATATGAATTTGTTCTTCCCAGATATACCCATAATTGCGATTGCTTTAGCTGCTTATTTGCTTTTTACTGGTATCAATATATTTGGAGTAAGATTAGCTGCTTCATTTGAATTAATCATTACAATAGTTGCAGTTTGCGAATTGTTGATTTTTGCTGGTGCGGCATTGCCCTCTTTTGAATGGAGCAATGTTCAACATAATCCGCTTCCTAATGGATGGGGTGGAGCATTTGCAGCTATACCATTTGCCATATGGTTTTTTCTAGCAATTGAAGGTGTGGCAAATGTGGCTGAAGAAACAATAAATCCACAAAGAAATGTACTTATTGGATTTGGGTCAGCTATCCTCACTTTAGTGGTTCTATGTATTCTTACATTTAGTGCTTCTGTTGGCGTTGAAGGATGGGAGGCAGTAGTATATCCAGAAGGAAGTAATGTAGCGTCAGATTCTCCCTTACCATTAGCCTTATCACGTATTTATGGTGAAAATCATTTTTTATATCATTTAGTTACTTCAGTTGGATTGTTTGGATTAGTAGCTTCTTTCCATGGTATTATTCTTGCTGCTGGGAGATCTACATTTGAGTTTGGAAGAGAACGGTTTGCACCCAAAATTTTAGGGAATGTTCATTCTAAATATAAAACTCCTGCCAATGCTCTTATTGCAAATATGGTCGTCGGAATCATTGCCCTTTTTACGGGTAAAACTGGTGAGATTATCACCATTGCATGTTTTGGAGCATTGAGCCTTTATATCATTTCAATGATTTCTCTTTTAGTGCTAAGAAAAAAAGAACCTGAAATGGAGAGACCATTTAAGGTTCCAATGTATCCGCTTACACCTATTGTAGCCCTGGTTATTGCAAGTGTTGCGTTCGTAGCTATTACCATTTACAATCCTACATTGGCTTTAATCTATTTTGGAATATTGGTCGTCACTTACGGTTACTTTAAATTGACTTTCAAAGAGACTGAATAATGAGCAAAAGTGATCTTAAAAAGATTAAAGTTATTCTTCTGGATTTAGGAGGTGTGGTATTTCAATCTTCAGGAATATCTAATAATAGAATCAATTGGTATATCATAAACCAACTCAATGAAAAGTATGGACATGATTTGAACATTGGGAATTGTAGGCTATCAACATTTGTATCCGAGTATAGCTATCTCACGAATCAATTTTTAGGTGAACTTGAATTCCTAGCAGGAATATTTGATACGATTGAATTCAATAAAGAGCTTATAGAAATACTTAATGTGGATCATGATATAATCATAGTAAGTGATAATTACAGAGAGAATATTGAATATATATCTCAGAGATATAGATTTAGTGAATGGTCTATTAAGCAGGTGTATTCTTTTGATTATCATATGGTTAAATCAAATTCTGAGTTTTTCAAGAGACTTCTAGATGAACTGGACTTTGAAAAGGAAGAAATGCTTTTGATTGATGATAGTCCAAACAAGATTGCAAGTGCAGCTGCAAATGGAATACATGGTATATTGTACAGAGGAAATGACGAAATTGCCCTGGAGTTTATAGATTAATAAAAGTAAGAAGATGAAAATTAGAGGAATGCTCTCTACTCAGGAATTATCCCAAAAGGTGGAGAATGAAGAGGTAGAAACTGTCATTGTAGCTTTTACAGATCATTATGGTAGAATGATGGGAAAACGATTTGACGCAGAATTTTTCTTGGAATCTTGCGTCGAAAGTGGAACTCATGCATGTAATTATCTCTTGACCACAGATATGGAAATGGAGCCAGTAGAAGGCTACAAATATGCTAATTGGGAACTGGGATATGGAGACTTTCAAATGGTACCAGATATGAAGACTTTGAGAATTGCTGATTGGCTCGATAATACAGCCTTAGTGATGTGTGATTTAGTGGATGACAAAACCCATAAGATGGTGCCTTTTGGACCAAGGTCTATTTTGAGGAAGCAATTGGATCATGCCCGATCGCTCGGATATAAATGTAATGCGGCTTCAGAATTAGAATATTATGTATTTGAAGATGGTTATCGTTCAGCTCATGACAGGCACTATCAAGATTTGAAACCTGCAGGATGGTACCTTGAAGACTACCACATTTTGCAAGGTACGCGAACTGAGTTTTTCACTGCTGCTGCACGTAAACATCTTAAAAAGTCAGGAGTACCCGTAGAAAATTCTAAAGGAGAGTGGGGGTTAGGACAACATGAACTTAATGTGAAATACACTGAAGTCTTAGATATGGCAGATAGGCATATGGTGTATAAGCAGTGCCTTAAAGAATTAGCTGATGAAATGGGGATATCGGTGACTTTTATGGCAAAATATCATGAAGAAAGAGCCGGGTCAAGTTGTCACATTCACATGAGTCTTTGGAATGATTCTGAAAATGTTTTTGATGGAAATTATAAAATGGGACCAGTTAATGGATCTGATATATTTCGATGGTTCTTAGGAGGTTGGATGGCTAATGTGGCAGATGTAATGCCTTTTTATGCTCCAACAATAAACAGTTATAAAAGGTATGTGGATGCTTCATGGGCTCCTACGCGATTAGCATGGAGTTATGATAATCGAACTGCTGGCTTCAGAGTCGTTGGTAAAGGTAAGAGCCTTAGAATTGAATGTAGAATCCCTGGTGCTGATTGCAATCCATATTTAGCTTTTGCAGCATCACTTGCTTGTGGCCTGAATGGCGTAAAAAACAAAATTGAACCACCGCAGATATTCGAGGGTGATGTATACGCCGCAAAAGACTTAGATAGAGTTCCAAATAGTTTGGGTGCCGCAATTTCAAAATTCAAAAACAGTGCTTTCGCCAAGGAGGCATTTGGAATTGAAGTTGTTAAACATTACGCTCATTATTTTGAGACAGAGCAAAATGCTTATGACAAAGCAGTGACGGATTGGGAAAGAAAGAGATATTTTGAACGTATCTGACAAGTCCAGTTGTTAGATTTAAATAAAAAAATGAGATTAAAAAGTAAAACAGCACTCATCACAGGAGGAAGTAGTGGAATAGGTAAAGAGACATGTCTTTTATTTGCGAAAGAAGGGGCCAATGTGATAGTAACCGATGTCAATGAAATAGAAGGTAAACATGTAGTAAATCAGATTAAAGATAATGGTGGTAGAGCTGTCTTTTGTAAAGCAGATGTATCTTCTGAAGCAGATTGCAAAAACATGGTCGACTGTGCTGAAAGGGAATTTGGAGAATTACATATAATGTTTAATAATGCCGGAATCATGCACAGTGATGATGGAGACAGTCAAAGCACAGATGAAAAAGTTTGGGATTTGACGATGAATATTAATGTCAAAGGAGTCTTTTTTGGATGTAAATATGGAATTCCATTGATTAAGAGGAGTGGTGGTGGTTCTATAATAAATACAGCATCATTTGTCGCGCATTTAGGAGCTGCTACACCTCAAATTGCTTATACGGCCAGTAAGGGAGCTGTTCTTGCAATGTCGAGAGAACTTGCCGTGATTCATGCAAGGGAAGGGATCAGAGTGAATGCATTGAGCCCAGGACCTTTGCGTACTGAACTATTGATGAAATTTTTGAATACTGAAGAAAAAAAACAAAGACGACTTGTTCATATTCCAATGGGAAGATTTGGAGAAGCTCAGGAAATGGCAAAAGCTACTTTGTTCTTAGCATCTGATGAATCAAGTTACATGACAGGTACAGAATTTTTAGTGGATGGAGGGATTACTTCTGCATATGTAACTCCAGAATGAAAATCGAACAAGAGCAATAAAAAAGAAAATATGCAAAAAAATTTCTATGTGGCTATTTTGTTTTTGTTTATTTCGTCTTGGGTGTATTCTCAAAGTGTAAGCCTTAATGAAAAATCTTTGAATCAGTTACACAAACTATTCAGCGACGAATTTAAAGATGACGAACCAGGTGGTTCTGTATTGATTAAAAAAGGTGATGAGATTATTTATTCAGGGATTTTTGGCTTTGCAGATATGGAGGCTGAAGATCCAATTAATGAAAACACCGTCTTTAACACAGGCTCTATTTCCAAAACATTTGTAGCCAATGGAATTTTAATCTTACAGGACCGAGGACTGCTTTCTATTGAAGATTCAATCGATAAATATTTTGATGATTTTGAAAATGAAGAGATTGCTGCCAAAGTCAAAATAAAACACCTACTCTCTCATACTTCAGGACTTCCAGATAATAGAGAAGTAAGAAGGAATTTTGATTTTTTTCTTACCGCCAAAGACGATGACAATTTCGAACCGTTAAAACGGGCCAAATCTCTGAATTTTGATCTAGGTGAAAATTTTCAATACTCTAATCCTTCATATAATGGACTAGCACTTATAATTGAGAAAGTAAGTGGTCAACGATGGCAAGAATTCATCAAAGAAAATATATTTGAACCATGTAGTATGCCACTCAGTAAAATAACTGATGGGCCACATCCATCTGAAGATGTTGCCCATGCATATGTAGATCTTGGATTTGACTTTGCCGAAAGTCATTACGGTGAAGTTCCAACTTTTGCTGCTTCTGGAAATGGGGGAGTGTGGAGTACAGTCCATGAATTAGCGAATTATGAAGTATGTATCCAAAATTCTGTTTTTCTAAAACCTACTACAGTAAAATCCTCAAGGACAATTTTCAAACCCAAGTCGTGGAAAGCATCGTCAGCTCCATTTTTAGGCTGGGGATGGTTTTTAGGAGAAAAGAATCTTATTGGAAGTGAGAGTAATCTTGGTGTTGATATTGTATATCACACCGGTTCTCAAGGAGGATTTAGAGCATATTATATCAGTATTCCAGAAAAGAATATCCTCTCTATAGGACTCTTTAATAGGCCTTTGGATTCATATAATAGTTTTATGAGTGAGCCATTAAAACTCTTGGCGGAGAATAATTGGTTGGATTAGAATGAATTAAAGTTTAAAATGAAAATTGATTGAAGTGAGTAAGACTTTTCAGGTTATAAGTCCAGTTGACAATTCCATTTACTTGGAACGAGAAATTGCCCAAGGTTCTCAAATAGAAAAGACATTAGATAAGAGTCAGAAAGCATTTACTTCTTGGAAGCAGACATCTATTGCATATAGAGCTCAAATATGTCATAGAGCCGTCGAATACTTTCTAAACAATGTCGATGATATTGCGAAAGAACTAACCTGGCAAATGGGCCGACCCATTCAGTATTCTCCATATGAAATATCGAAAGGCCTTAAAGAGAGGGCAGATTATATGATTGGGATTGCTGAGGGTACATTAAAAGATGTACAAATACCTAAAATAGAGGGATTCATTAGGTATGTGAAAAGAGAGCCTTTGGGGACGGTGTTCGTATTGGCACCTTGGAATTATCCTTTCCTCACTTCTGTAAATGCTATAATCCCTGCTCTAATGGCTGGAAATACTGTGATATTGAAACATGCCAAACAAACACCACTTTGTGCTGAGAGATATGCTGCTGCATTTAAATATGCCGGCATTCCAGATGGAGTGTTTCAATATATGCACTTGGCTCATAATCAAGTAGCTGATATTATTGAAGATAATCGAATTGACTATGTAGCATTTACTGGAAGTGTATCAGGAGGTACCGCTGTACAAAATGCCATGAAAAATCGGTTTATTAATGCAGGATTAGAATTAGGAGGAAAGGATCCAGCATATGTTAGAGCTGATGCAAATCTCGAAAATGCTATAGAGAATTTGGTAGATGGATCTTTTTTTAATTCTGGTCAATCTTGTTGTGGGATTGAAAGGATTTATGTTCATGAAAATCTGTATGATAAATTTGTTGAAGGATTTGTCTCAATTACAAAAAATTACACATTGGGTAATCCTTTAGAACAGAAAACAACCTTAGGGCCGATGGTGAAAACAGCAGCGGCTTTATATACTCAGAACCAAATTGATGAAGCAATCACAAAAGGTGCATCGGCTCTAATTGATTCTTCTAAATTTGAATGTCATGACCCCAATACACCCTATTTGGCACCTCAGATCCTGGTGAATGTTAACCATACTATGGACATTATGAAAGAAGAAACTTTCGGCCCTGTAGTAGGGATAATGTCAGTCAAAGATGACGATGAAGGAGTATCTCTTATGAATGATAGCCAATATGGCCTTTCAGCATCTATATGGACAAAAGATTTAGATCAGGCAAAATATTTGGGTGATAGAGTCGAGACAGGTACGCTATTCATGAATAGATGTGATTATCTCGACCCAGCCCTAGCGTGGACAGGAATTAAGAATAGTGGTAGAGGATGCACTTTGTCTTCATTGGGTTATGAGGTCTTGACTAGACCAAAATCTTTTCATCTCAAGACTATGATGTGATTAAAGCAGGTTTGTTCATGTGCGATCATGTTAACAAGGAGTATCGCAAAGAATACGGTGACTATTCTGATATGTTCGCTAAATTATTTCCAGAGTTTGAGTGGATGATTTATGACGTTTACAATGGTGAATTTCCAACCAACTACGATGAATGTGATGTTTACTTTGCAACAGGATCCAAACATTCTGTGTATGATGATATTGATTGGATACAAGGGTTAAAGAAAGTAATCAAAGGACTTTACAATGAAAAAAAGTATTTCATTGGATTCTGTTTTGGACATCAGCTTATAGGAGAATCTTTGGGCGGCAAAGTGGAAAAATCCCCAAATGGTTGGTGTGTGGGAGTCCATGATTTTAAGGTTTACGAAAGAGAACCCTGGATTACACCTTTTCAAGAGGACTTTAGCCTTCTGATGATGTGTCAAGATCAAATTTTGACATTACCTGTAAATACCAAAGTTATAGCCGGAAGTGAGATGTGTCCTTTTGCAATGATCAAAGTAGGAGAGACATTTCTTGGTATTCAATCTCACCCTGAATTTTCTAAATCCTATGATGGATTGTTAATGAAAACACGTATGAATAGAATGGGTGATGATGTAGCCAATGCGGGATTAAAAAGTCTTTCAAAGGATATTCATAGAAAGGTAATTAGATCATGGATTCTTAAATTTATAAACGGTGTCTGATGATGTCTTTAGACATAAATTAAAACAGATTATACTATTTTCATCAATTTCACCATTTGTAGTCCAACCATTTTTTTTGAAGAGTCTAATAGCCGCTTCATTGTCAATTTCGACGTATGCGTTCCATGGCTTATTATCATTTTGATAAATTTCCAAAACTTTTTTTAGTGCTCTGCTTCCAATTCCTTTTGATTTCAATAAAGGAGAAACTGACAGATCCGTGAGGACATAAAAGTTATGCATGTCATCTGGCAATACAATTCCTACCACAGCAACCAGTTTGCCATCATCAAAAACGGAATACTGTCTTCCACTTTTTTCATTTATTACAAAATTTAACCACTCATCATTTATTGGACCTAGGCGTCGATGAAACTCAGCATCACATGACCATGACTTGAATTCTTTAAAATGATCTTGGTGGAATAATTGAATTTTCATACACATTTACTTATTAAAAGCTCAAAAACATTGTACTAATAAATGAATTAACTTGACACTGATGTAAATTTACCTTGTATCAAAATCAATATTAATATTAGTTACTACCGAAGTCTGTTATTGATCTTTTTTATTCCTTTTTCACTTTCAGGACAACTTAGAATTGAGCTTGAGATTGGTGCACAGCATGATGGTATAGATAGAGTGCAGTTGTGTTTTGGAATTACGAATACATTGCCAAATGACATTGATTTTTCGCCAAATGATAATCAGAAAATTGTTATTCAATTTGGTGTTCCTCCTTCAGCAGGAGACTTTACAGTTGTAAACTCATGTCTTGATCCTCAGGATTTTAAATTTTTGATTGAATCTTTGACTTCTACCATTGATCTAAATGCTATTAGCACTATGCGCTCAGATTCTCAGGACTTTGAGATGGCTTTTAAGTTTAACCAACGCGTATCTATTCAACCTGACAAAACTCTAGAAATAGGATGTATAGACAACTTTGAAATTCATTGTTCTTGTGACAATTTGATAGCCTTGGTAGATTGCTCAGGAATTCAACATACTGAGTTTTTTAATGGAAATATTATCATTGCAGGAGCTGAAAGTTGCCCTGAAATTGAATTTCCAATTCCAGAAAAGTTTGAAGAAGAAATTGAGATTTTTTGCCAAAAATCAGATGACAATGGGATTACTGTTGAATGGGAAGAACTTGAAGATGTCAATTATTACGAGGTAAGGATAAATGATGAAGTGTGGCAAAAAGTAGATAGGAGTACTTTGTACACCATTGAAGAAATAGCTAGTACTGAAACTCAAAACGTTGAAGTAAGAGCAATCACAGGTTGTGAGCCTATGCCTTATGGTATGATCAGTTGTACATTCGAAAGTGAAAAAGAAAAATTGGTATATATCCCAAATGCATTCTCCCCAAATGGAGATGGAATTAATGATGAGCTCGTCATATCATCGCAGCCTGGAATATCTATTAAGGAGTTGAGAATTTATGAGAGATTTGGCGGATTGATATATAGAGCTACCCCTGCTGATCATCAAGAGGTTATAACTTGGAATGTACAAGGGTACAATAAGAAATTTGGTGCTCAGTTGTTTTTATGTCAAGTGATATTAATCCAAAAGAATAGAGAAGAGGAGATAGTATATGGCGATGTGACGATGTTTAAATAAGAGATCGATAAAATGAAAATATTCAGAAAGAGAAATTTCTTTGCTTTAGCTATACCTGTGTTGTTGATCTCAGCTTATCCTGAGATTACCCATGTGAATAAAGGGGAAAGTGAAAGTATAGGTAGTGTCAGAAATGGTGAGTTGAAGAATGGATATTTACTTCCCTATAAAGGATCAAATTTTAGCTATTTCAGCCCTCTAAGCTATTACCTCATGGATAATGGTTATACTCATTCTACCTTGTACAAGGTGGTGTCAGAAGCATATCAGGAGAGTGAAAAAACTTGCCCTGGAATTGACTTTAAAATCATGCAGAGCACAGATAGGAACGGCGGCAGACTTTTCTTTCACAGGACACATCAAAATGGTTATGGAATTGACTTTATGATTCCTACAGTGAACAGAAGAGGGGAACAGATAAAATCTTTTGATTGGATAGGTATGTGGCACTACTTGATCAATTTTGATGAATATGGATATAATGAGATTTTTGGAAGTGTTCGTTTGGATTTTGAAACAATCAGTAAGCACATTATAGCAGTTGATGATGCTGCCAGAAGAAATGGACTTAGAATCAGGAAAATACTCATCAAAACACAACTTATTGATGAACTATATGCCACGACTGCAGGTCAAGAAATCCAGAGAAGGCGCATATTTATTCCTACAAGATTACCACATATAGTAAATCAAGTGCATGATGATCATTATCATATTGATTTTGAGGAAAGATGATTCTTACTCAGGATACTATACTTCCGAATGTATTTTTTGTTTATAGTTACCTGAGAAATTCTGCTAACCTATATTCTATAAAAAGGGAATACTAAAATGGCACCCTTGGAAATATTCAAAATCATTGTCTTCTTTCTTCAGATAAATTCTAGGAAAAGATAATAATACAAGTGTTCAGTATAAAACTATAAATACCTCTTGTTAGTCGACAATATATTTGCCTGAAAATTTATAGTTATGAGGCAAGTTAATTGGACAGGTGTATATCCAGCTGTTACTACAAAATTTCACAAAAATGGAGATCTTGATGTTCCGTCTTTTTTGAAAAACATTGACTTTCAAGTCAAAGCTGGGATTGATGGAATCGTCATCGGAGGATCATTAGGTGAAAGCAGTACGATTAGTCATGACGAGAGATTGATTTTGGCAAATTCTTCATTAGAAGCATTTGGAGATAAAATTGACATCATCTTAAATATTGCAGAAGGCTCTACTCGAAATGCTATTGATTTAGTCGGGAAAGCTGAAAAAAATGGCGTACATGGTTTAATGGTATTGCCGCCTATGATGTATAAGCCTACAGATCAGGAAGTTGTTGATTTCTTCAAAGACATTGCATCCAGTACTCAATTGCCAATAATGCTGTATAATAATCCTGTAGATTACAAAATAGAGATAAGCATTGATTCTTTAGAAAAATTGATTCATTTAGACAATATCCAGGCAATCAAAGAAAGCACACGTGATATATCTAATGTCACTCGAATCAAAAACGCATTTGGCAGTAGGATCAAAATTCTTTGTGGGGTAGATACTCTTGCAATGGAAGAGTTGTTAATGGGTGCTGATGGATGAGTGGCTGGATTAGTTGATGCTTTTCCAGCAGAAACTGTTGCTATTTACGGATTAATTAAAGCAGGCCGTATAAATGAA